>WNFQ01002938.1_pt1 | contig 21411 bp, 18 predicted proteins | sample 5400171 | NCBI WGS metagenome assembly WNFQ01 (sample SAMN13153356, study PRJNA577476) | soil metagenome | isolation source: 20 cm soil under Madrone tree | place: USA:California | collected 2016-06-14 | reverse complement strand
CACGCCAGGGGCAAAGATCCTAGTAGGAGGCAAGCACGTTGGTGACCGGGGTTACTTTTACGAACCAACCGTTCTGTTGAACACTACCCCCGCAATGAGTGTTCAGCGGGAAGAAATCTTTGGGCCGGTTCTCTGTGCAATGCCATTTGAGAGTGCCGAAGAAATCCCACCGGTCGCCAATCAAACTCGCTACGGTTTGGCCGCAAGCATCTGGACGCGGAATGTTTCCAAAGCGCTGCGTTTGGCGCAGGCATTGAACGCGGGCGCCGTTTGGGTGAACTGTTTTAATGTCTTCGATCCCAACCTTCCGTTTGGAGGTTTTAAGGAATCCGGCTGGGGCCGTGAACTTGGACAGGAAGGGGTTGAAGCGTTCACCGAGTTAAAGGCAGTTACAGTGAAGCTTTGATCGAGTGCGAACACCTCCGAAACTCGCTGCACAAACTATGAAGGCAGTAGGTTTTTTCCGCTCTCTAACCGGCCAATGGCTATTGGCACGAGAGTACCGCAAGACTTACGTGCTGCCGGATAAAGGTTGAGGCGCTACGAAGTTGCGACCGCTTCGGCCTTCACGACGATGTCGGCGCGCGTGCTGTCGACGATTGCCTTTAGCTCCGCCTGCTCCTGCGCGGGGACACTGAACTTGTCCAGCGTCTGCTGAAAATCGTCCATGAACGCGTCCCATTCGGGGCCGGTGATTTTCATGTCCTTGTGCGACTCGTACATGGACCGTCCCGTGTATTTTTGCGGGCCGCCGGTGGCCCAGCAGACCATTTCCGTCACCAGGTATTTGAATCCTGGCGGGGGCACGCGGTGATGCGCTTCATCCACGCGGGGATTCGCGTTCAACCTCGGGTCGACCATGATACGGTCAATAAAGTCATCGACGACCGTGGCGATCGGATAAACGCCGCCGAGGCGCTCGTAGAGTGTGAGGGATTCTGGCATGGGATTAACATCATATAACTTAGCGTCTAATTTACTAGGTTATTTGGCGTACTGCTGCGGGAGATGCGCTTTTGAGTTGCCGGTGGCCGTTAGCGGTTAGCAGTTGACGGTTCGGGCACCCTTAGCATTGATCCCATATTCCAGGCACAGCGCGCGAAAGTTCTCCGCTCTCAGCGCTCTTAGCACAAACTCTACTCTCTGCTCAAAAGGTTTACTTTTCTTCCAGGGCATGAGCGCTTCTTTACCGCTCTCTGCCCAAAAAGTGTTACCTATGTATTGAACCTAGAGTGTTACCGATGTTCTGACTGCACCGACGCATCGGCTATTGGCTATTGGCTATTGGCTATTGGCTATTGGCTATTCTCCGCCATTCCTGCCGCTTTCAGAAAATCGAGAAAATCACTGCCCCAGATCTTGATTCCTTCCTCCCAGCAGGCGAAACCGATTTGTCCCTCTGCATGGGTGGTTCCGAATGCGGGATAAACTTTGGCCTGGTTCGCTCCGCCCTTTTCGCGGATGATCGGGCCGAGCACGTCACTAGGTCCCAAAGTGTAATCGTTCTCGGCTTGCAACAGAAAGACTGGCACTTTGGTGCCATGGACCGCCTCGATTGTTCGTTGTCGTATTTCGCGATTCCCCCACGACATCGCTCCAGGGCTAAAGGCGATGCAAGCGCGTAAATCGAGACCTCTTTCCGCGGCGAGCAGTGACTGTAACCCGCCGTATGCCACGCCGGTAACTGCGATCGCATTGGCGTTGATATATGCCTGTTTCTTCAACCAATTCACCGCAGCGACGACGTCTTGGTTAGACTCCTCCTCGAGCGCAACGGCCTTTTTCTGAATGGATAATCGGTCGGCACCAGACGCGATGTAATCCTGGATCGTATCGCCGAAGTATTCTCCCGGCGAAGGATCGTGCCCGTGTCGGACCGGTACAAAGAGTGCATAGCCGTGTTGAGTGCAAAACAGCCCAAACTCCGGGCGAGCGGACGGATTCTTTTCTGCGCCATGATTCCATACCATCGCTGGGAAAGGTCCGTCACCAGCCGGTTTATAAACCCAACCGCGGAGCGTCAATCCATTGCTGGGAAATCCGACGGATAGAGCGGTCTTGCGGAAAGCTTTGACTGCATCGGACTGCGTGTGGGCTGGTTCGTGGGTCAAATCTGACGCCGCGTCATCCGCAGGCGCCGGTGTTGAGAGCGGGGCTGATTCAGGCGCCGACGTGATTGCGCGAGCGAGAACGATGGACGACCCAAAGACCGACCCAGCCCAGATCAACCCAAGCAGGGAATGGCGCATAGGTTTTCCACTCGGCAATTCGCGTTCCGCATTCCGCAATAGGAATGGCATCATCCGCTTCTGAGTTGGAAAATGTCAATCCTGGTGGCACGAAGGAATGGATAGAATGCGCATCGCAGAACGCGGATTAGACATTCCGTAAGTGAGCATTGATCTGCGACGCTTATCGGGTATTTCGTGTTTCAATCTGTCATTTGCGTCTTGTTATCGCGCTTCACATCGTTTGACGCTGCCAACATTCCTGCTGTTTCCGCCGCACGTGTTCCGCAATCCGCAATTTCTCTGCTAACCAATCACGAATTACCTTTCACGTCGCGCCCGTTTGCCCTTTTCTTCGAGCGAACCCGCGTTATGGTGGCGACGATAATCATGGCGCGGACTCTTCTAGTGGTTGTTTTCTGTTGCATCGGCGTCACCTTGCGAGCGCAGAACGCGCAACCGAGCACATCTCCTTCCGCCTCACCATCACCGTCTCCATTGGCTGCGCCTTCAGCGACACCGATTCCGCAGATGCCCCGCGATCTCATACCAAATCCGAACAGTGTTCCGGTTCCGACCCCGCCGCCTTCTGCCCCAGATCTGCTGCCTGAATCCAACAAGTTACCGCCCACACCCACGCCGGGTCCGAATCCGGCCGATCTGCTTCCTCAAGGTTTACCCATTGGAACGCCGACTGCGACCCCCAAACCGCTGGCGGAACAAGCAGTAAAGGATAAGGCTCGATTTCGTGAGATCCTGACTACGGCCAAGCGGGATCCTCAAGCGATCGAAATGTGGAACAAAGCGGCCATAGCCGATAACCTGGAGTACAAGCGCGAATGGTTAAGGCAATACGATAGCTACGTAAGTGGAGTGATGCAGAAACTTGAGCCCAAACTGAAGACGACCATACTTACATGGGAAGCGGTGCAACTGTCTACCCACAGCCAGCACACTCTCAAGCCAACTGTACCTTTGCAGTATTTGCAACCTTCGAGCCACTGATTCAGGCGATCATTGCCGCTATTTTTCGGCCGCCGTCCGGCGGCGGCGACCGCTTAACAAATAGATGGCGGCACGCAGCTCAAGCAGAGGATCATCCGAAGGATCGATTCCATCTACCCGTGGGATAGGGTCGAATATGATCTGTTTTTGCTCATGGGCGTTATCGGACACTGGCTCGGTTAAAACCACCGCACCGAGTTCAAGTAAAGTCCGATTCTCTGGCCAGCGGATAGTCGCGTCGTCCACGATATCTCCGTCGTTTGCCAGCTGAACGAGAATGCGAAACTTGACCGGATCCTTGGCTATTCTTTCTGCCAATTCATCGAACAGGTAGTTTGCGCTCTTGGCCGCAACAGCGGCATCGTTCAGATGGTCGTTGCCGGCTTCTGGGACAATCCGGTAGCGTCCATAGCGGCTGACGCCATCCTTGTTGGTAAAGTGCATCGCTGTCACACCGAAGTATGATTCTCTGGCGAAGCTGGATGGAGCGGGCTTAGGTGTCTGCACATATTCAAGCGCCTTGGGATGAGCTCCGAGGAACGCTTCAATTGGGGATGGCGATGGCTTTGACGGGTCGCTAGAAGCGATTGCACGCAAGAACTCCAGGAACTCCTGGCCGGTTCTGACCGGAAATCCGTCAGCCGAATGACTGACAATATCCGTGTGAACGTGTTCGGCGAGGTGAAACCGGATTGCCATTCCGCGTGGGTTCGCGTTGGGATCATTATCGGGAACCAACGGAATACCGGTCGAGTTAGAGAAACGCACCGTTACCGGGGTAGACTCCCGGTTTATATGAGGCGCTCGGGTGAGGGAGGCGGCATCGGGCGAAGGGCTAAACGTACCCGTCAGCATAGTACCTTTGGCATGGGCCGGTCGAAAGCCGGGGTGCAGTCCGAAGATAGTGTCGAACTGTTGAAGCAGATCCTGGCCGAGTGCAATAAGCTTGTCGTCTTTGGGAAGTGGCATGGTTGATTTTCTTCTGAGAAACTCAGCGACTCTCGTTTCTCGTTATCCGTCTGTCCAACCACATAAAAATCTTGATGGAGGTGGCCGCGCTTTGAGCCCTGCTCTATCCACCCAGCGCGTTCAGGAACTCGGCGACTTTCAGTTTGCCGCCGCTCAACACAAGTTGGCCGTCGCAAAGCAGCAGCACTTCAAAGTCGTAATCGAGCAGTTTACGCAGCGATCGCTTGAGCTTCGAGGAGTCGTCGAGTTTTGGCTCCGGAATGAGGCTCAGCGCGCCCGGCGGGTTCCCGATGATGGCATCGCCCAGGAGCATAATGCCGTTCATCTTGCGTGAGATGGCATGCTGCGCTGGGTCAAAATACAACCCGATCTCGCCGGCCGATTTGCCGGGGAGATGAATCACGCGTAGAGCGTCCGCAATCAGCTCCCCTTCGCGAACCATTTCGTTGATCGCAACGGGGGAGAGTTGCGCTACCTCATCCGCCCCGGCGACGAGGTGAGCGCCGAAGCGCGTCCGAAACAGTTCCGCGTCCCGAACATGGTCACGGTTGGTGAGGACGATTTTCGTGATTGGCTTAAGCCGGTCGAAGCTCGCCCAATCGTTCTCTTCGGGTGCCGGTGGGTCTACGAGCACCGTGCATTCGTCGAGTGTGATTGCGTAACCGTTCAAGTCCCACGGCCGGTCGGCGTAAGTCGAACCCCACGTAAAGATGCCGGGAAGAATTTCGCGCATGGTGCTGTTAATGTGGCCGACGTGGAGGGGACATGCGAGAGCCGAATTGGAGAGAGTAAGATCACATCCGGCATCAGCACCCAGCTCGAACGACGGACCGGTTTGATCCGCGGACTCATCCATCAAATTCTGCCTGCAGCGCGATCACTCCACAGTGCCGTCGCGTGGCAAGCAAAGCGCAATCGTGAGTGATGCCGTCGCCGCAAGGGCGCCAGCTGTTCGCACGTGATTCCAGGCCATCCAGCTAGTAACGTATCCAGCCCATAGGTTCGCACCATCGGCGCTCGCCGGGTCGATGGCTGCCAGCGCTTCGTTCAGCGGTAGGTTGAACGCGATCGTCACCAGAATTGCGCCGACAAGATAAAGGAGCCCCCCGGCGAGATGGAAGATGCCAGCGGGTTTGTGCCACCTGAACAACGAAGCGACGGCGAGAAGGACGCAAGCCGCCGTCGTTCCGGAGCTCACACCGGCCGGCCAGGCGCTCCTGGAGCAATCCGAAAAGATTTTTCAGGAACTAGAGACTGCTCGAATCGAGGTCAAACGATATGGGAGCGGCCAGAAGGGTTTGCTGCGAATCGGCTGCGAGGATGGGACGACCTTCACGATACTGCCGCCGCTCCTGCAGAACTTCCAACAGCAGTACCCGAACGTACGCTGTTCGATAGTGACCCGATCGATGGCGGACCAAATCGTGGCGCTTCGTTCCGGCGATTTGGACGCCGGCATCCTGCCGCTGCCACTGAACGTTCCGGACTTGGAACTGATTAAACTGGGTAGCTGTTCGATGATCGCCGCCTTTGCAGCCCACCTGGCGCTGGCTGGAAAAGAGAGACTCCAGCTCCGGGATTTGCGTCATCAACCGGTCGTTGCGCTGCCAGACGACTCGGACAATCTTTATACCGTCATCTTGCCGTATCTCAAGAAGCGGAGGATTCCCGTCAATCTGGTTCGGGGCGCATTCGATCTGACCACCTTGCTGCTGATGGCTGCTTCTGGCCTTGGGGTAGCTCTAATTCCTTCCAGTTACCGAGAATGTGGACCACCTAGTTTAGTGTATCGCGAGATCATTGACAGCACACTCGATCTTTCCGTCGGACTGGCCTGGAAAAGAGGGACGGCTAAAGCCGTCGTCACAAATTTTGTTCGAGTGGTGAGTGGCATGGGCGGTCCAGTGCATAGTTAGGTCGCGTCGGCAATTCAAAAGTCTTGGGCGGCGCGACCGTTCCGTGGCCTGCGCAACCGCGGCTTGCCCGCCGCCTTTCATGCCTCGCGCTAGCGACCTCGGAAAACCGCGCCGCAGGGCAAACCCAGATCGAGATCAATCTGAGTCGCCCTGCGGAATGCTGATTCCTACCTGATTTCCTATCTACTTTTTTCTTATCTCTTACTTTGGTACACCGTACCGTTGACAAAGCTCCAAGTTTACTTCCAACACGTTCACAAACTTCTCTCCGGCTAGACCCGCAAAGGCCGCGGAAGCGTTGGATTGCAAAAGCTGATCGATCTCCTTCCGAACCTCTGCTCCATCACGTTTGGTATCGTCGGCCCATTTGGATGCAACGCGGTCCAGCTGGAACTCGGCGTTTTGTAATGTGATATGAGGATCGAGACCGGAGCCGGATGCTGTTACCAGGTCCGCAGGTACTTCCTGCAGGTCAGCATCCGGATGCTCTTGCCGCCACATATCGAAAAAGTTGCCTTGCACATCGGTTCCATCTTTAACTGGTTGAATAGAGGTCTGGGCCTTACCGTCAGCACCCGCCTGCGTGACGGCTGATGGGAACATCCCAGGATGATCCTGGGAAAAGTTCTCGAAGAAAACGACCGCTAGATCCGTTGTCTTCGGTTGCGGTGTGCTCGGGTTATTCTTAACCCATTGGGCGACTACATCGGGATGAGCCTTTGCCCAGGCATCGATATACTGGGCATGCGTCGGATCCGCATTGACCCAAGCCAGCGCCACGGCGTTGTGCAGATCGGCCCATTGCGCGACAAGGTGCGGGTTGCCCGCATATTTGTCCTGCTGGAACCAAGCCTCAATGTCGGGAGCAACTAGTTGCCCGGCTTTCGGACCACGTTGGTACTTCACAATCGGTCCTAGCGCGGTAGCCACACGATTGCGCAACAGATAGTTGGAAGCCGCATAGGTCGATGAGGCCGACGCAGACGCGTCATAGGACGCTGCGGAAGGACGTGGTTGGAAATACTCATCTTTCGTGAATGGTTGAGCGATCAACTTCGAACCAACGACTGATCCATCTGGACCCTTCAACAGACTACCGTTGGCTTGAAACGGAAAGAAGACTTGTCCGATCCCCCAGACGGCCAGCGGATAGATAACACAGCAGATAACAATAGTTAGTGCTAATAACAGGATGCTCTTTGTCAGATAACGAAACATGGGAATGTCTCCGAAGGTAAATAGTGAAATTTCAAGCGACCAAATGGAGGACAACCATTATTAGATCGATCAGTTTAATGCCTAGGAATGGGAGGATTACACCTCCTAGTCCCCAGACTAACAGGTTCCTTCGCAGCAACGCGTCCGCACCCAAAGGCTTGTAACTAACCCCTTTAAGGGCAACCGGAATCAATGCCGGAATAATGAGAGCATTGAAAATGACCGCTGATAGAATCGCTGACGTCGGCGAATGCAACTGCATAATATCAATGGCTTTCAGCCACGGCAAAGTACCGGCAAAGAGCGCTGGAATGATCGCGAAATATTTCGCTACGTCATTGGCGACAGAAAAGGTGGTCAACGCTCCTCGAGTCATCAAGAGTTGTTTACCGATTTCGACCACTTCGATCAGCTTGGTCGGATCGCTATCCAGGTCGACCATATTGGCGGCTTCTTTGGCGGCCTGCGTTCCGGCATTCATGGCCAGGGCCACATCGGCTTGCGCGAGCGCCGGCGCATCGTTAGTGCCATCACCCATCATGGCAACTAGCTTTCCTTCCGCTTGCTCTTTGCGGATGTAAGCCAGCTTGTCCTCAGGGGTGGCCTCGGCCAGGAAGTCGTCCACTCCCGCTTTCTTCGCAATGGTTGCCGCCGTCAAAGGATTGTCCCCGGTGATCATAACCGTCCGCAGTCCCATCTTCCTAAGACGTTCGAAGCGCTCGTTCATCGCAGGTTTTAAGACGTCCTCGAGCACCACGATTCCGACAATCTGGTTGTCCTGGGCGACAACCAGCGGCGTGGCGCCTTCCGAAGCGACACGGGCAACCAGCTGATCAAGCTCTGCTGGGAGACTCCCTCGCTGCTCTTTGACAAAGTCGACGATAGCGTGTGCCGCCCCTTTACGGATTCTATGTCCGTCGGGCAGATTCACCCCACTCATGCGAGTTTGGGCGGTAAACGGCACGAACTCGGAACCGTCTGGCACGCTCAGAGCCGCCTGTCTGTGCTCTTGTAGCTCTTTTGCTGTACTGACAATCGTCTTCCCCTCCGGCGTCTCATCAGCGGCTGAAGCGAGGAACGCCAGGCGGCCAACTTCGGCGGCGGAGTACCGCCCGATTGGAAGAAACGCGGTAGCGTGCCGATTTCCCACTGTGATAGTTCCGGTCTTATCAAGTAATACGACGTCAATGTCGCCAGCGGTCTCGACTGCCCTTCCGCTTTTCGCGATAACATTAGCTCGAAGGGCGCGGTCCATTCCGGCGATTCCGATTGCTGCTAACAAAGCGCCAATAGTCGTCGGGATCAGACAGACCAGGAGTGCGATGAGAGTTGGCACGTCGGTACCAAGGCTTTTCAGCCGTTCTTGCAGGCCGAGATAGCTCATCATGTACTGCTCCGCATTCAGCGCCATCGGCCAAAGTGGTATTACTACGATGAGGAAGATGAGTGAGAAAGCGCTCAGCACCAACGTCAGCGCAATCTCGTTGGGTGTGCGCTGCCGAATCGCTCCCTCAACCAACGCAATCATCCGATCGAGAAACGATTCTCCCGCACCGGAAGTGATTTTGATCACTATCTGATCAGAGACTACCAGGGTTCCACCAGTCACCCCCGAACGGTCCCCTCCCGCTTCACGAATGACCGGAGCGGACTCGCCGGTCATGGCCGATTCATCGATCGATGCAATGCCTTTGACGATTTCGCCGTCACCGGGAATAAACTGTCCTGCCTTTACCACCACCCGATCGCCGGGCAGCAAAACCGCCGAGGAAACTTCCTCGATGCCGTTGCTGGATGTTAGGCGGTACGCAATGGTGTCGCGCCGTGCCCGTCTCAGCGACTCGGCTTGCGCCTTGCCGCGAGCTTCTGCGACCGCAGTCGCAAAATTTGCGAATAGCACGGTTAGAAAAAGCCAGATATCAAGCGCCACAAAGTAGCCAATCGAAACCTGACTCTCTGATTTCCCGAAACACGCCTGAATTAAGTACAGCAGGGTTAGGAAGGCGCCCACTTCAACCACAAACATCACCGGATTCTTCCACTGGATGTCGGGACGTAACATGATAAACGCCTGCTTGATGGCTGGTCCTACCGTACCGGGCGGCAGTAAACGATGCTTCCGCTGCGGTGTGAGTCGTCCCGGAGGCGTAGTAAGCTCGCGGGAGACTTGAGCTGGATTCAATACATTTGCCATATGAGTTAGTTTTCCCTAGAGAATGTTAAATGCGTTCCAGTTAGCTGGATTTATATTCAGCCCCCGAACGGAATAGGTCCGAAATGCTCCGCTAGCGGCCCGAGGGCGGCGACTGGCAAGAATAACAAGGAACCAATAATAAGAATGGTTGCGCCCAGCAGAAACCCAAACGTTGTTGTATCGTCACGCAAGGTGCCTAGCCCAAACGGAACCGCCTTCTTCGCCCCAAGGCTCGCTGCCATCGCGATCGGTGCGATGATTGGCAGAAAACGGCTGATGATGATCACCAGGGCGGTAGCAATATCCCATTGCACCGCCGTCGGCGAAGGATTCGGATTGTTGTTAAGTCCATAGGTGACTCCGAGTCCGTCAAAGGCTGAACCGTTATTGGCCGAGGCTGAAGAAAACTGGTACATGATCTCAGAGAAGCCGTGCGGTCCGGGATTGTTCTCTGCCTTGGTACCCCAGTCAGTTGCCGAAAAAAGTCCAGTTGGCCAAAGGATCATGATCGGGTGAATGAGGAGCGCGATCATGGCCAGCTTCATCTCGCGCGTACCGATCTTCCTACCCAGATATTCGGGAGTTCGCCCGACCATCTGGCCGGCAACAAAAACGCCGACTATCAAGAATAATAATAGGTTGATCATTCCGACGCCTTTACCCCCAAAGATGCAGTTTAACCACATACCAACCATCGGCGATAAGGCAGCTATGGGATTGAGGCTATCGTGCTCACAATTCACCGCCCCGTCGGTGACATCGACAGTGAGAGCGGCAAAAGTCGCACCCGCTGAGGTCCCGAACCGTATTTCTTTGCCTTCGAGATTGCCGAGATGTTGATCCACCGGCAAAGCTGCTACCGCAGGCAAGGTCACATCCCGTTTACCTCCGGGTGCGCCCGAACTTGACATCTGATACGTCTGAGCCGTTGAGCGTCCGGTCAGACCCGGGTTGGGCTGGAGCGTGTCAAACCAGATAGCCCAAGCCACCGTAGCGATCATCAGCACCGCCATCACTCCGAATATCACTACGGAGTGTCGTATTCGTTTCAGCATGCGCCCGTACATCAGCACGAGGGAGAACGGGAACAGCATCATCGCAACACAGGACAGGAAGTTAGTGACGTCGGTTGGATTCTCGAACGGATGGGCGGAATTCATACCGAAAAATCCGCCGCCATTTGTACCGAGCTGTTTCATTGGTACAAAGGCCGCCAGCGGACCTACTACAATCGTTTGTTGCTTGGCCTGTCCATTATCCGCGGTCCCCATGGCGGCAGGCTCGAGAGTCGAAACCTGATGAGCGCTATCGAATGTCATCGGGCTTCCTTGCTGCAGAAAGACGAGCGCTAATACAAACGAGATCGGCAGGAAGGTGTAGATAACCACCCTCCACATATCGACGAAGAAGTTGCCAATTCTAGAGTCGCCCCGGAGTGCTCTGATTATCGCGGTAAGTCCACAGAAACCGATCGAGGCAGAGAGAAAGAAGTTAGTTAAACCGAAAAAGATCTGACTGAAATTCGAGAAATGTTGATCCCCCGAATAGTGCTGCAAATCGGTATTGGTCATAAACGACACAACACTGTGAAAGATCGTCGTCGGCGCTAGCATACCCCGGCCGAGACCATTCAAAGGCATCCAAGGCTGGAGCCAAAGCACTACAAATCCGAACACGAATAACACGGTGTTAAACAGCAGTAAGGAAGCGGTATACTGCTTCCAATTTTGCGGACCACTATTTAACCGCGCCTCGATCGAACGCACAAAGGGTAACGGCCGGTATTTTCCGTCCATTATCCAGGCTAAGTATTTGCTCAGCGGGATCGCTAATAATGTTGTTACGACCAAAATTGAAATGGGCAGAATCCACATTGTTCTAAACCTTTGCTATTGTGAGTAGTTAGGAAACGTCCTGATTCAAAACCATTCCGGACGAACCAGAGCGACGAACAAGTAAATGAAGAGCAGAAGCGCGATAAGAGCCGTTAAGAAGATCATGTTCGTTTCGGTTTAGATTACTTCACATGCCTTCACGAAGAGAAAGCATCCACCCATTGATACCAGACCCAGCAAAAACATTGCTGGTAACCAAATTTCGAGCTGCATGACTATTATATTTCTGGATAGTACAGTTACTGGCTCTGCCGCGTTCAATCGCAGCATGAGCACTTACAGTGTCGGTCCGTTCGAGCAAAGATGAACCAATGCTAGAACTACCAACAACGGATCGCACCCGAGGCGGGAGGAGTGCCACGGCGCACCACTATTAACTACTAACTGTTCTCAGTTAGAGGATGGCTGAAAACAGTTTTGCCACCTTGCTTGTTCATTCGCTGTAAGTAGCTTTACTCGTGCCAAGTTTCTCTTGGCAGTAATTCTTAACGTGGCGCCTTGGGCGTTTCTTCGCTAACGGAACCAATGGACTTTCCGGAAGGTTCTCATTACTGGCATGGTGCGAGGTGCACGCAACTCGAGGCTCGCAAATTGCGATTGCGTCCCGCGCATGGGTCTGTGCTCGGCGAGCCGGGCCTTAGAGCAGCCTGCTGGCTTCCTGGCTCGTGGCTCCTGCTATTTTGCAGAGTGTTCGGGAGCATCAACCAAACCGGAGTGAGTTGAATCTTTGGTCTTGAGTTTCGGGAGGCGAACTGTCAAGGTAATGAGAATCGCAAACGCCCCCAGCAACATCAAATACCAGGGACCGAGGTCGGCGAGGAACCCACGCAACAAGAAGAATACGATGGTGCCGATCAGTGGTCCCTCCATTCGTCCGATGCCGCCGATCACGACAATGAAAATAACAAATGCCGTCCAGTCGTTGAGGCTGAACGCGGCCTCTGGACTGATCCGAAGTTTCTGCATGGAAATCAGCGCGCCGACGCTGCCGGTTGCTCCGGCCGTGAGAAAATAGATGAGGAATTTGGTGCGATAGTTATCGACGCCGACACTTTCCGCCGCCGATTCGCTATCGCGGATGGCAGTCAGCGCCAGGCCCCAACGCGACCGAAGAATCAGATAAGTAACCGCGAGGACAGTGACAACCAAGCCGAGCCCGGTCCAGTAGATCAAGTTATCCCTGGCTACCCGGGTCGGCGCAATGCTTTGAACTACCTGAGTAGGTAGACTGGTTCCGGATCCAGCTCCCAGCGCGCTCACCTGAGCGAAGATCAGCCGATAAACCTCGGCCACGACCCAAGTACCGATGGCAAAGTAGGCGCCTTTAAGCCGAAAAATCACCCAGGCGGTAGGAACAGCTAGCAAGGCAGCGATTAGACCGGCGGCCAGTACTGCCACGATCGGCGGCATCTGAAAGAAGATGGTTAAGGCAAAGAGCGAGTAGCCACCCAGTCCGACAAAACCTTGCTGGCCGACTGAAGCCAGTCCGGTGTAACCAGCCAGCAAATTCCAAAGGCTGGCCAGAGCAAGGTAAGAGAAGATCTCGACCAAGAGATATAATTCGGATCTGCCCAGGTAAAAGGGACCGATAAATAGAAAGAAGAGAAGGAGAAGGCCGAAGGCGGCAAAGAGGCGGCTGATTCGGGTACTGCGCTCGATTTGAACGGGTTCGTTCATGGCTTTTTTAACGAAGCTTTGCGAAAAAACCCTGTGGGCGCAGAGTGAGAATGGCCAGGAAAACCAGGTGGCCGGCCAGGATTTGGTAGCCGGGGTTGATCCGCCCACCGAGCGTTTGAGCAACGCCGAGAATGACTCCTCCAACCAAAGTTCCCCAGAGATCGCCTAGCCCGCCAATGATGATCGCTTCAAATGCAAATATCAGCCGGGTCGGTCCAATCGAGGGATCAAAATTGGTGCGAATACCGAGAAAAACTCCGGCCACCGAAACGATCGCGAGTGACAAGGCCATCGCTAAGCCAAAGAGGTGAGCGTTGTTGATGCCCATCAGCTGTGCGGTTTCCTGGTCGTCGGATACGGAACGGAAAGCGCGTCCGAGTTTGGTATGGTACAAGAGCAGCTGCAAACCGCCGATCACCACCAGCGCGACAATGAACATCAGGCAGGGCAACACTCCTACCGCCATGCCGCCCGGCAGATCGATATGCAAAGTTTCCAGGTTACCGGCCTGCAATCGCCGGCTGTCGGCGCTGAAGATCTGGAGCAAGGCGTTTTGCAGAAGAACGCTCAGACCGAACGAGACCAGAATCGGAGAACGGCCGTCGCTGCCTAGGGTACGATTGAAAATCGCGCTTTGCAGGCCATAGCCCAGCAACGCCATGAGCGGAACAACGAACAGGAGTGAGACTATTGGATGGACGCCTAAACGATTAGTTATTATTAACGCGATAAATGCAGAAAGGACGATGAGATCGCCGTGGGCAATGTTAATGAGGCGCATCACCCCAAAGATGAGCGAGAGACCGGAGGCAAAAAGTGCATAAAGTCCGCCGAGAAGTATTCCATCCAACACCGTGGCAACCAGGTCCATGGCGTTACATTCCGAAATAAGCTTTGGTTATTTCGTCGCGTCCCAGGTCCGGCGGCCGGCCCTCCAGCACCACCCGTCCTTCCCGCACGCAGTAAACGCGGTCGGAGACCGCCATGGCCTGCTTGATGTCTTGTTCGACGACAATCAAAGTGGTGCCATTGGCGGTGATGCGCTCGAGTTGAGTATAGATCTCTTTGATGATCACTGGCGCCAGCCCGAGACTAATTTCATCGCAAAGTAACAGTCGAGGATTGGCCATTAGGGCCCGACCAATAGCCACCATTTGCTGTTGCCCGCCGGAGAGCGCCGTTGCCGCAACGTTGCGCTTTTCCTTGAGCATGGGAAAAACCGCGTAGACGGCTTCCAGATTCCACGGTCCCTGGCGTTTGCTGTAGGCGCCGATGGAAAGATTTTCTTCCACCGACAAGGAAGGAAAAAGGCGGCGTCCTTCTGGCACCATTGAGATCCCTTGTGCAACGATACGATATGCCGGATTTCCACCAATGGCCTTACCATCGAAGTAGATCGCTTCTGCCTTAGCTCGAACCAGTCCGATGATGCTTTTCAAAAGAGTGGATTTGCCAGCCCCATTCGAGCCGATGATGGCCACGGTCTCGTTACGTTCGATCCGGAAATCGATATCAAAAAGTGCTTGGAAATCACCGTAGAATGCGGCTAGCCCGCGCGTTTCCAAAAGTGTGCCGTTAGATTGCATCCTCCTCCCGTCCCATATAGATCTCTTTGACTGCGCGGCTTGCCATCACGCTCCGCGGCTCTCCGTCCTCGATCTTCTTTCCGAAGTTGATCACCATGAGACGATCGACCACCGCTAGCAATGCGTGTACGACATGCTCGATCCAGACGATCGACACTCCGCGCCTCCGGATTCGGGTGATTTCTTCGACCAGGGTACGACATTCCTGCTCGGTCAGGCCACCGGCAATCTCGTCCAGAAGGAGAACTCTCGGATTGGTAGCGAGAGCTCGTGCCAACTCCAGGCGCTTGCGGTCGAGGAGTGTCAGGCTGCCGGCTCGGACGTTTGACTTGGCCAAGAGACCAGTTTCTTCCAGAACTTCAACGCATCGATTGTATACCCTGCGTTCGGGCTTTCCGTCTCCGAAAGCCGCGCCAACCAGGAGATTTTCGAAAACGGACATTCCGGCGAAAGGATGAGGGATCTGGAACGAACGCGCGATACCACGACGGCACCGTTCGAATGCTCGCAGATGCGTGATCTCGGTACCCTGAAAGAATACCTGGCCCTGGTCGGCTTTGGTGATCCCGGTGAGGATATTGAACATCGTCGTTTTGCCGGAGCCGTTTGGACCAATCACGCCAAGGGCTTCCCCTTCGTTGAGATGCATGCTCAGATTATCGTTAGCCAGCAGCGAGCCGAAGCGTTTGGAGACACCGCTGAGTTTAAGAATCGCGCTCATAGTCGGTTAGGCAGGGCGGTCCGGCAGCCGCAGGCGCGCGCAAGCAGAAGGCGGTGCAGCTGAGCCATCTCAGTTCAGCTAAGCAGTCTTAGCTTGTCCTGAGCTTTAATGTTGGGAGCGGTGGCATCCTCACAAATAACCAGTTCAAACCCGGTGTCTCTCTTTCGCCATTGGCCGGCAACCAGCGGTGTTTTGCTGACATTCTTGACCGGTTTACCCGACCACTTGATCGGCCCGACAATCGAATGGTAGTCTGTTGCTACAATCGCCTCCAGAATCGAAGCCGGTTCGCCCAGGTTCTTGGCCCGCTTCAGGACATCGATGGCTACCTCAAAAAGAGCGTGTTGAAATCCGACGGGTTGAGTCCATGCTCGTCCAGTTGAATGCTCATAGGCGTCACAGAGCTCCTTGGCGCTTTGCCCGGTCAATCCCGATTTAAATGGATGGCTTGGCGACCACCAAATCTCGCAGGAAAGCCCATCCGCACGACTACCGAGAGCAGTGACCGAATCAGGGAAAAGGAGTGCCTTTCCGATCGTGACCACTTTGGGCTTAAAGCTCTGCTGGGCCGCTTGATTCCAGAAAGTCGTAAAGTCCGGCGTGGTGAGCGTCCCGGTGACGATTTCCACGCCGGCGTTCTTGAAGGCGGAGATTTGCGATCCGTAATCGTCGCTCAAGGGTTGAAACCGTCCGGTGTCGATCAGCTTGTAGCCGGCTTGCTGTAGAGCTGGAGGAAAACCGTGCTTAGCATCAGCCCAAGCGTTTCCGCCGATATCATTGGGGAAAAGAGCGCCCACGACTTTATTGGTCTCAACCGATTTCCAAAGGGCTAAAAAAGACCCAATGATATCTTCCAGTCCAAAGGCAAAATGGTAGGTCCAGGTAAAACCTTTGTCCGGTATGCCGTGGCGACCAAAGAAGTAGGGTTGCCAGGGAGTCATACCCGTAATGCAAGGAACCTCGTTCGCTTCGGCTTGGTCGGCGACCGCATTCGTTATTTCCGGCGAACCCGAACTGACCAACAAATCCACTTTGTCTCTAAGGATTAAGTCAGAAGCGACCTCCGAAGCTCGGGTGGTATTCGATTCGGTTCGGATCTGATCGAGGATAAATGGATCAGCCTCGGCAAAAGGGGCGAACACTCCGGTTGGCGAACTGACATGGCCAATCTTGATTACTTTGGAACTCGCAGCGTTGGCGGTCGTTCCCCGCAAAATCATTGGTCCGGCAATAGCCGTTGCCCCGAGGAGCTTGATCACATCGCGACGGCGCCACAATTTGTTAGCAGAATTCGCGGGTCCCATTTGCTGGCGACATATATACGCCCCAAGCCTGGAAATTGGGCATTTCGTGTCTCAAGTGCCGCAATCGTTGTCCGAGTCGCGAGCGCTCGCTGTCCGAATACCGTGCGCTGCTGAAGCAGGCGGGCCTCCGGTTCGACAAGAGCAGCCCGATTCGCTCGTCAATGGCGTGATTGAGGCGGTTGCGGCATGAGCGTTCGAAACCTTTACAGGTTGCAAATCCACGCAAAGCGGTCACTCGGACAGCGTTTACGGCAGCTGGAACAGAAACGGGCCGATCTCTGAAATCACCAGGTTAATTACTTCCGGCCCCTTAAGCAGGAAAAAATTTTCTGCGTTCCATCAGGAAAGAATCATCAACAACAGAAATATATTATGACGACCGCCTTGGAGGCAACGGATAAAGACTTCGAGCGAATGATGCAGATGCTCACCGGCTTTTTTGTGACGCAGATAGCCAGTGCTGTGGCCACCTACTCTATTGCGGATCATCTCGCAAAGGGACCTGCGACTGCTGAAAAGATCGCCACCATTGAAGGCATCGATTCAACGGCGACGTTCCGTTTACTGCGCGCGTGCGCGTCGCTTGGATTGGTGACCTGTGATGACGGGCTGACATTCAGCGGGACTCCGCTGTTAGGTACTTTGCGGACCAACCTGCCCGGTTCGCTCCATAGCCTAGCGATAGCCTGGTCGGCACCGGGCCATTGGCTGCCCTGGGGTCGATTCTTGGACGCAATGCGCACCGGCCAGCCGCAGACCGTTCCGGCGCTCGGCGCGCCGATCTTCGATTATTATGCCAAACAGCCTGAAGAAGGCGCAGCTTTCACCAACGCGATGCACGGCTTTACCTCCGGGGTGGTGCAGGAAGTCGCCCGCCTGGTCGATACCTCGACAGCCAAGCTCGCAGTCGACATCGGGGGTGCGAGCGGCACGCTGGTTCACAGTCTGATGACCGCCAATCCGCAGTTGCATGGCATCATCTTGGACCTCCCGGATGTGGTGCCGAGCGCAACCGCCGCCGCCGCCGCGCTGGGGCTGGCCGAGCGCAGCAGTGTGTTAGCGGGAGATTTCTTCGCCTCTGTACCCGAGGCAGACCTTTATCTGCTCAAACACGTACTGCATGACTGGAATGATGGGCAAGGCGTCCGCATCCTGGAAAACTGCCGGCGTGCGATGCGACCGGGCGGTCGGGTCATCGTGATCGAGCTGCTCCTAGGCGAGATTGGCGAGCCGGGGCCTGCTCCATTCATGGACCTCAACATGATGGTGATGCTACCCGGCCGCGAGCGCTCGCTGTCCGAATACCGTGCACTGCTGAAGCAGGCGGGCTTCCGGCTCGACAAGAGCAGCCCGATTCGCGCGTCAATGGCGGTGATTGAGGCGGTTGCGGCCTGAGAGTTAGAAGCCTTCCTTGATTCGGCTTTTCCCTTCGGTCGAGCTTCGGAATCACTTTCGCGAGGAAGGCATTCGAGTCGACGAACGTGCGTGGATATCGCGCTTCGCTGCCACACCCTCGCCGAGCAACCCTTTCATGCCTCGCGTAACGGTCTCCGGATCAAGCTCTCCCAGCAACCCCGACTGAACAATAAAGCCGTGAAAGAATGACAGGAGGGGTTTGGCCACGTCCTCCGGATCGCTGGAAGATTCGAGTTCATCGCGTTTTCGCCATTTGCCCACCGATTTCGTCAAGGCTCGGTCTATTGGCATAAAGACGGCGCGTTCGTTATCTTCCCCATTGTACCCGGGCGCTATCGAGTTCTCGCCGATTTGCCTATGACCTCCGGTGCGGTTCCTCCGGAACCCACTCTGGAGCAGGTGCAAGCAATCATTGATCGGCGAGGACCGAGAGGTTTGACCGCCTTCGATCCGATTTGGCTCGCGGGTTTTAGAATTAACGGCCGCAAGGTTGCGGACTATCGCTCGGGCCACATTTTCCTCCTTGGTGACGCTGCGCACGTTCACAGTCCAGCCGGCGGCCAAGGCATGAACACCGGGATGCAAGACGCATTTAATCTCGCGTGGAAGCTAGCGCTGGTGATTCGCAATGCCTGCGGCGAACATCTTCTAGACAGTTATAGTCCCGAACGCAGTGGGGTCGGCGACGAAGTGCTGAAGCAAGCCGGCAGGCTGACCGCTGTCGCGACGCTGAAGAATCCGACACTCCAGAGTATCCGCAATCTTGCCGGTCACATTATGTTCGGTTTGTCCGCAGTCCAGCATGCCTTCGCGGACTCTATGACAGAGGTTGCGATTGGATATCCAAACAGTCCATTGAACGCGCATTCGGCGCATGCGCACGGCGGCCCCAAACCCGGTGAGCGCGCGCCCATTCGCGAGGGCGAGCCAGCGGTGGGTTCCGGAAACACGCCGCACTTTGCGTTGTTCGCAGAAGACGCGCCCGAGTCGAGATCGCTGCTTTCGAAATATCCGAATCTGGTCGAGCCTTCGCCGCGCAAACAGTACGCCGAGGGGGGCGTATGGGTCGTTCGACCCGCCGGCTATGTCGCCCTCGCCGCGAAACACGACGCCTGGAACGATGTGGACGCGTATCTAAGCCGCCTCGCGAAAGCGGCCGCCGCGGCCGCCCATTAATGGCCTCGCCAAGAGAGAAACTGCCGTGTCGGTGTTCTGTCGTCCGCGATCCCTGGCCTTGAGTTTGCGCGTCGCTACGATAAATTGGCTGTTCCCGCTTGGCGCGTTCGTCTAGTCGGTTAGGACACGGCCCTCTCAAGGCCGGTGCACGGGTTCGAGTCCCGTACGCGCTGCCAACAGATAAATAGCTGATAATCAAGGGATTGCTAGAGAAGATTAGAGCTGACTTGTAAGCCGATCAAAAACCCCGAAAATAGAGCTTTCTGGGAAAATCTGATGTCGATATGATGTCAGAGTGAATCCCACCAAGCGATCGGACGGACGTTGGGCAGTGTTTGTGCCGCGAAAGCTCTCCGAGTCAGGAAAGCGTGAGACGAAGTAATTCGCCAGCAAAAGCAAGTCTGAGGAGTTCATCAAGGGGTTCAAGACCGAACGCAGGGAACACGGTAAGGCGGCAGTAAGCGCAGAAGAACGGCACTGGATCCAGGTTGCGAGGACCGAGCTGGGAAGCCTGGACGTGTTGCGAGAGGTCTTGGACCATTGGAAAAAGACCGGCAGAGGAGTGAGGCCGATCGGCGCGAAGGATTCCGTCGAGTGGTACATCAAGTTTAGGGAAGCCCGAAAACTGAATGCGGCGACTAAGCACGATGTTACTTGGCGCTTGCGAGCGTTCGCTGGCGAGTTCGGATCTGAGCAGCTTCACGCAATCACGCCTGGACAGATCGAGTCGCTTCTAAACAAGCATACAGAGGGTTGGAGCCGGAAGAGCCACCACAAGCGATTGTTGCAATTCTTCAGTCACGCCAAACGGCATCGATGGATTGCGGAGAACCCTTTTGATGAGCTGGTGGCACCCGAAACTCCAGGCGGCAAGCGAGAGGTCTATACGCCCAAACAGTTTTACGATCTCTTGGAGAACTCAGTGTTCAGCGACGTGGAAGTCTGTCTCTTTATCCCGCTGTCCGGTTTAGCGTTCTTCCGCAGCCAAGAGCTTGTGCGCCGGTTTGATGGCGAGCAGGTGCTCGAGTGGACCGATTTTCTTTGGGACCGAGATCTAATCCACGTTCGCGAAGGAGTGGCAAAGTCTACGCGCAGGAAGAGCGGAAACGAGCGGTTCACGCCTATTCACTCCGCGCTGACGGAATGGTTGAGACCGATCGCTAAGGATCGCAAGGGGAGAGTAATTAACTGCTCTGTTCGGTCGTTCCGAAAGAGGCTGCACAAGGTGTTCAAAAAGGCTGAGGTGCCGTTCATCGACAACGGACTCGGGAAAAGCGCAATCTCGTACTGGTTCAAAAACGCGGAGGGACTCGCAACTCTCGTGGGCGGTGCGATACCTGTGTAAGTTCTGGGCGATCCGCCCACCGAAGCGCAAAGGGTCGCGGAAAATCGTTCCGTTCACCAAGGCGGCGTAAGCTTTTGGCGAAGCTCGGCTAGTTTTGCGTTTTCGCAACCCCTTCTAGTTCCGTGATTTAAACTGTCAAGTCCGTTTATAACATCATCTACAGATGTTATTTTTACATTGACGGGTCTCGCCAATCTGATAGGATTCGCTCCCTAAACCAACAGGGCGAGTGAATCGCCCCTTCATTTTGATTTGACACTAACGCTAGAGATAACATGAACGAAAACGAAATACTGGGAACCCAGCAGTTAGCCGACGAGAGCGGGCTGACCGAGGGGAGAATCCGTCAATTGATCGGCGAAGGCCGCATCAAGGCGACGCGTCTAGGAGGCGCAATCACGTAATCACACGAGCGGAAGCCGAACGTTTCAAGGCCGAACGAGAGAGGTGCGCAAGGCGATGAGCGAGCCACCAGAAAAAACCCTGCGATCCGGGAAGAACCGCAGGGCGATGAAGGAGTCAGTAAGCAACTACCTTCGCATTGTCCACTGGCACGAGGAACGGAGGTGACGTAATGGCGCTCATCGTTAGACCACTCACCGCTCGCCTGCTCGACTCAGCGCCGGAACAGGGTAACGGTTTGCACCGTTGGCTAATTAAGGGAGCCCGAGAGTGTCAGCTATCTGGCGTGAAGCCGGATCGAGCTTTCGATTTAATCGCGGCAACGGTCGTTGCGCGTGGCGGCGAGATTATCCCTCACA
>WNFQ01001005.1_pt1 | contig 21420 bp, 18 predicted proteins | sample 5400171 | NCBI WGS metagenome assembly WNFQ01 (sample SAMN13153356, study PRJNA577476) | soil metagenome | isolation source: 20 cm soil under Madrone tree | place: USA:California | collected 2016-06-14 | reverse complement strand
TGTTGACAGCGGCTCTGCAGCTTGAACCATCTCGGAAAAAGTAACGCGCCTCTTTTCAGGGACCTAAGCCAACAACATCTTTGGCTGACAGGATGCTTCTAGTCGTCGTGGTAGTCACAAACACAAGGCAAACGGAACAAAAGGAAACTTCATGGCGAGTCCAACAAAAGAAATCAAAAAAACACTTCCTCAGCCCAATTCTGACTTCTACCAACTCGTAGAGACTTTGCCCGCCGATGAGCTGGCGGTCGTGAAGCAGGTACGCACGTTCATGGAGACGAAAGTCGCGCCGATCATCACGAAGTATTGGGTCGAGGACTCTTTCCCATTTGAGTTGTTGCCTGCGATTAAGGAACTCAATATTGGCGGCGTCGCCATGAACGGGTATGGCTGCCGAGGCGGAAGTGTGCAGCTGTTTGGCTTGATCGCCATGGAGATGGCGCGTGTTGATTCCTCCATCGCCACATTCTTCGGCGTGCACAACGGCTTGGCGATGGGGTCCATCTATCTGGGCGGTTCAGAGGAACAAAAGCAAAAATGGCTCCCGCCGATGGCCCGCTGGGAAAAAATTGGCTGCTTCGGCTTGACCGAGCCACTCGTCGGCTCGGGAACCGCTGGCGGACTCACGACCACGGCCAAGCGTGATGGGGACACCTGGGTGCTCAACGGCCAGAAGAAATGGATCGGCAATGCTCCGTGGTGCGACATCTCGATCATTTGGGCGCGCGATCTCGCCGACAATCAGGTCAAGGCGTTTATCGTCGAGAACAAGAGCACGCCCGGCTTCAAGGTCGAAAAAATCCAGAACAAGATCGCCCTCAAGGTCGTGCAGAACGGCTTGATCACGATGGAGAACTGCCGCGTTCCAGAGGAAAACCGCCTGCAAGCCGATCAATCGTTCCGCGACACGGCCCGCGTCCTGAAAATGACGCGATTCATGGTCGGCTGGGAGGCGGCGGGATGCGCGATGGGCGCTTACGAAAATGCGCTCAAGTACTGCCAGGAACGTTTGCAGTTCGGCAAGCCGATTGGCTCATTCCAAATGGTGCAAGACCTCCTGGCCAAGATGCTCGCCAACATCACCGCTTCGCAGTGCCTCTTAGTGCGCATGTCCCAGTTGCAGGCCGAAGGCAAGATGACGGACGCGCATGCATCCCTTGCCAAGGCCTTCACTACCGCCAAATGCCGCGAGACGGTCGCGTGGGCACGCGAGCTGCTCGGCGGCAACGGCATCGCCGCTGAGTACAACGTCGGGCGGTTCTTCGTGGATGCGGAAGCCCTCTACTCATACGAGGGCACGTTCCAGATGCAGAACCTGATTGTCGGCAAGGCCATTACCGGGCTCAGCGCCTTCGTCTAGCGAAATCGAAGGCGAATTCTGCGACTGATATCCATAAGCTGCCTCCAAGAAAAGCAGAATCACAAAAGGAGCAAACAAATTTATGTTTCTTAAGGCATCTAAGTCGAAAGTCACCAGGCCAACACTAAAAGTCACAGCGGGCCGCTTATTCTTTCTGAGTGCGAGCAGCGGCCAAGTTTTGTCCGCAAATCCTGACGGCTCCGACCTAAAGGTCATTGTGAGTGAAGGAAGGCGGATCCCCGACGGCATTGTCGTGGACACAGAAGCAGGTCATCTCTACTGGACCAACATGGGCAATCCCAACGCCAATGACGGTTCCATCGAGCGCGCGGATTTTGACGGGAACAATATCAGCCACATCGTTCGTAACGGCGGCACCTTCACTCCCAAACGCGAATTTGGATGGCTCCAAAATCGAAACGCTTGTCGACACGAGCGAGGGCGACGCACGTCCCGGCAAGGACGCGAAGAAATGGTGCGTTGGCATCGCGCTCGACGTCGAACGCGGAAAAGTTTACTGGACCCAGAAAGGGGCAGAAAAGGCGGGGCAAGGCCGCATCTTCCGCGCGAATCTGGAGCTCCCTGAGGGTCAGACTCCAGCAAACCGCCAAGACATTGAAGTTCTCTACAACAACTTGCCCGAACCCATCGATCTCGATCTCGATCTGGGCAACCGAATCATGTACTGGACCGACCGCGGAGATCCGCCGCGCGGCAATACCGTGAATCGCGCGCCGATGGACGCCACCAATGGCAATCGGCCGGAGCCGGAAATCGTTTTTAACCACCTGATGGAAGGAATCGGCCTGGCGTTGGATCTCGACAATGGGCGCATGTTTGTGACCGACCTGGCCGGCTCTGTCTACAGCGCCAATCTGGACGGATCGAATAAGAAACCTGTGATCTTCGCTCAAGGAAATCTAACTGGAATCGCATACGCGGAGCTGCCTGCGGGTTCCTAGTGCAGGTCCGATCAGTCTCAACAATTACGAGGAGAGAATCATGAGTTCGCCGGCTTCTGCTTTGAAACTTGAGAACGTGCTATATGAGAAGAAGGGCCCGATTGCCTATGTGACCATCAACCGGCCCAAAGTACTTAACGCTCTGAACGCGAAAACCATTTCCGAATTGCGATCCGCGTTCGAAGACGCCCGCGACGATCCCGAGGTGCGTGGAGTCGTCTTCACGGGAGCGGGAGATAAGTCATTTGCGGCCGGCGCGGACATCAGCGAAATGGCCAACGATACTCCGCTCACGGCGGAAGAGAAAACGCGGACTGGCCAAGCGCTTACTGACCTGATTGAAAACCTCGGCAAGCCGGTCATCGCTGCCGTGAATGGTTTTGCGCTCGGTGGTGGCTGCGAATTGTCGATGGCCAGCACGATTCGAATCGCCGCTGAAACTGCGAGGTTCGGTCAGCCCGAAGTGAAGATCGGAGTCATGCCGGGCTACGGTGGAACGCAGCGTCTTCCCAGGCTGATCGGCAAAGGCCGCGCATTACAACTCATTCTTTCCGGCGAAATCATCGACGCACGAGAAGCCTATCGCATCGGCCTGGTGAATGAAGTCGTTCCAGGCGCCAGTCTGCTCGCAAGAGCGGAAACGATACTCAACCAGTTCATTTCCAACGCTCCAGTCGGCGTGAAGTACTCCATCGAGGCGGTAAACAAAGGATTGGACGCGAGCCTTGCGGAGGGCCTCCTCCTTGAAGCTTCGTTGTTCGCGATTTGCGCCGGGACCGAAGACAAGAAAGAAGGAACCTCTGCATTCCTTGCGAAGCGCGCTCCGAAGTTCCAGGGACGCTAGCGCACAGCGGGCTTCAACCTCGTTTTGAAATTCATAGTCAGAAACGGAAAGAGGAGAAAATTATGTCAGACGAAAACATATTCTCAGGACTAAAAGTCGTGGACCTCGCCAGCTTCATCGCCGGTCCCGGCGCAGCTACGATCCTGTCCGACTTCGGCGCGGATGTAATCAAAGTCGAGCCGCCCGATGGAGAGTTGTGGAGAATCGGGCAGAAAATCCCTCCGCAGCCGCGTTCGGAAGAGCCTTATCCCTTCCAATTGGCGAATCGAAACAAACGCGGCGTTGCGCTCAATCTGAAATCTGCGAGCGCGCAGCAGGTTGTCGAGCGGTTAGCAAAGTGGGCCGACGTGTTCATCGTCAACACACCGCATTCCGCGCGCAAGAAATTGAAGCTCGAATATGACGATGTCGCGCAATGGAATCCGCGTCTGATCTATGCCGATCTCACGGGCTTCGGCGAGAAAGGTCCGGACGCCGCTCTTCCGGGATTCGATCTCACGGCCTTCTGGGCGCGAAGCGGTTTGCTATTCATGACGCGCGATGCTGGATCGCCGCCGACCTGGCCGGTGGCAGGTAGCGGTGACAATGCGACTGCGGTCTGCATCTATGCCGCGATTGCGACCGCGCTCTATCGTCGCGAACGCACAGGCAAAGGGTCCTACGTCACAACTTCGCTCCTCGCGGCAGGTGTCTGGTCGGCCAGCGTCTTCATCCAGGCCGCCCTATGCGGTGCGAATTTCTATGGGCTGCACGATCGAGCGCATCCCGCAAATGCAGCTTTGAACGTGTATCGCTCTTCCGATGGCACCTGGTTCGTTCTCGTCGTTACTCCGGACAAGGTACCCGTGATTCTGAAAGCAATGGGTCGTGAGGATATCCTAACAGATCCGCGATTCTCCGATCCTGCCAAGCTGGCGCAGAACCGCCCGCAACTGACGTCAATGCTCGATGAGATTTTTGGTTCGCAGCCAATGTCGCATTGGTACGAAGTCTTCAACGGCGCTCAGATCACGTTCGGCGCCGTGCGTGAGCCGCAGGAAGTCGTGAATGATCCACAATTGCGAGCGAATGACATCGTCGTTCCGATCGAAGGAGCCGGCGAGAAGCTGACCTCGACCATCAGCAGTCCCATTCAAGTGCACGGCGTTACTAAAGTACCTGCCAGGCGCGCGCCGGGAATCGGCGAGCATAACGAAGAGGTGCTGAAAGAGCTTGGTTTCAGCACTGACGAAATCGACGGTTTACGTGCGAGCGGTGCTATCCCGCACCCCCGGCATTTGGAATCGACGGCCGGAGGTGCGCGATGACCGACATTGTTACCGAACGCTCGGGAAGTATTCTGCGAATCCAATTCAATCGACCGTCCAAGAAAAATGCGATGACATCCGCCATGTACATCAACATGGCGGATCTCATCAACGCCGCAGCACAAGACGATGGCGTCCGCGTCGTGCTTTGGCACGGAGCGGGAGACTCCTTCTGTGCGGGGAACGACCTCGACGACTTTCTGAAAAATCCCCCAGGTCCCGAAGACAGTCCGCAATCTCGTTTGATCAATGCCTTCATCGCTTTTGAAAAGCCAATCGTCGCAGCAGTCCACGGTGCGGTAATCGGAGGCGGGACCACCATGCTGACGCATTGCGATTTTGTGTACGCAGGTGAGAGCGCAAAGTTCCAGATGCCGTTCATCAATCTGGCCCTGGTGCCGGAATTTGGAACGAGCTACTCGATTCCCGCACGCATCGGGTATCTCCAAGCGGCCGAGTTGATTCAGTTGGGACAGCCGTTCAATGCGCAGCGCGCAGCGGAACTCGGCCTGGTTACTCGTGTCGTGCCGGACGAAAAACTGCTGGCAACGGCAACGGAGACGGCGCAAAAGTTGGCGGAGAAACCCGCCAGCGCGGTCCAAGCCTGCAAGAGACTTATGAGGCAGCCCGTCCGTGCTCATCTTGAGCAGGCTGCGAAACTGGAGAACGAGGAATACGCCGTGCGACTCCGCTCTGCCGATTCGAAGGAAGCGATTACGGCGTTCTTCGAGAGACGCCAACCAAATTTTAATCGGAAAAGTGAATCGGTGACGGCCGGGTGATTCGGAGCGTTGTGATATCGAAAAGCTCCGCGCAGAGTTGGAAGAAAGGGCAATGAATCGAGGTAAGCATGCTGCAACCTAGGATCATCATCGTCGGTGCGGGCTTTGCGGGATTAGCCGCGGCCAAAGCGCTGAAGAAAACACAGGCAGAAGTAGTCCTGATTGACCGTACAAACCACCACTTGTTTCAACCTTTGCTTTACCAGGTGGCGACCTCGGTGCTTTCGCCCAATCAGATTGCGACGCCAATTCGCAGCTTTTTTCGGAATCAGAAGAACACCACAGTGATCATGGGGGAAGTGACAGGGGTAGATAAGGATCAGAAGTGCGTCTTCGTCAGTGATGCCGACAGGCAGAACGTGCCGATCGCCTATGACTATCTAATCTTGGCGACTGGCGCTAGTCATAGTTACTTCGGTCATAATGAATTCGCGGAATACGCACCGGGTTTGAAGAATCTCGGGGACGCTGAGGCAGCCCGAAACAAGATCTTGCAGGCGTTCGAATTAGCAGAAGTCGAGGAAAATCCCGCCCGCCATCAGGACCTGCTCACTTTCGTTCTCGTTGGTGCCGGTCCCACAGGCGTTGAAATGGCCGGCGCTCTCGCTATCCTGGTTCGAACCGCGTTGAAATCAGACTTCCGTAGGATCGATCCGACCTCAGCAAGAATCGTGCTCGTCGACATGGCTCCCAAGGTTTTGGGGCCGTTTTCGGAGAATCTTTCCAAAGCCGCGAAGCAACGACTTGAGAAGTTGGGCGTCGAAGTCCGGCTCGGACACAGCGTCGATCAGATCGACGCGGACGGTGTCGTAGTCGCGGGCGAGCGGATCCCAAGCAAGACGGTGATCTGGACTGCAGGCGTCGCACCGTCGCCGGCGGGCAAGTGGCTGAACGTCGAAACAGATCGGGCGGGGAGGGTGCGCATTCAGAAGGATCTCACTGTGCCCGGACACTCCGAGATTTTTGTGGTGGGAGATACGGCGTCGCTTGACCAGAATGGCAAACCCCTGCCAGGGGTTGCTCAGGTAGCGATGCAGCAGGGGCGTTATGCGGGAAAGCTGATTCACAGCCGCATCGTTGGCAGTACGCCTCCTCGCGCATTTAGCTATTTTGACAAGGGCAACATGGCTGTAGTGGGCAAAGGTTTTGCTGTGCTGCAAAGCGGCAAAGTTCAGGTAAGTGGGCTCGTGGCTTGGCTCACTTGGGCCGCCGTACACCTCCAATTCCTGGCCACGTCGAGCCTCCGCTTGGGGGTCTTCTCGCAGTGGATCTGGACTTATGTGACGGGGCAGAGGGGTGACCGGCTAATCGTGAACCACCACGGTTCGGACGTTGCGAAGCCAGCGCCGGATTCAACTGCCAAACACACATTCGCGGGCGGGTAGAAGTCTGGATAAACCCGACAAGTTCCAATTGAAGGTGAAACACTCTAAGGAGGATTTACATGGCAAAGAGCAAGGAGATTCGAAACGTCGCTATCGTTGGGACGGGAGTTATTGGCGCGAGTTGGGCAGCCTATTACTTGTCACGCGGAATGGACGTGATCGCAACCGATCCGGCACCGAACGCAGAAGCCAACTTACGCAAGTACGTTGACGAGGCTTGGCCGTTACTCTCAAGCGTGGGCCTCAAACCCGGTGCAAGCCGTGATCGCCTGGCCTTCACGACAGACATGAAGCAGGCGCTTTCCAAGGCCGACTTGGTCCAGGAGAACGGACCCGAGCGTCCTGATTTCAAGATGAAACTTTTCGCTGATATGGATGAGGCCACTCCTCCTGATTCGCTCATTGCTTCGAGTTCATCGGGAATAACGCCAAGCGTGATGCAATCCAAGTGCAAGCATCCCGAGCGCATTGTCGTCGGGCATCCCTTTAATCCTCCACACATCATTCCATTGGTCGAAGTGGTTGGAGGAGCTAAGACATCTCCCGAAGCTATCCAACGCGCGATGGCATTTTATGCGTCGATAGGGAAGAAGCCTATTTACCTGCGAAAGGAACTTCCCGGGCACGTAGCGAACCGACTGCAGGCCGCGCTCTATCGAGAGATGCTTTACATCATTGAGCAGGGCATTTTGAGTGTAGAGGATACAGATGCGGCCGTTTCCTATGGTCCGGGGCTTCGCTGGGGCGTAATGGGGCAAAGCCTGCAATGGCACCTGGGCGGGGGCCCGGGTGGGATCCGACACTTCATGGAGCACCTCATGGATCCACTACAAGGAATGATGAAGGTGCTTGGAACTCCGAATATCACGCCTGAGCTGAAGCAGACCGTCGTCGATGGAGTAATGCGCGAAGCGGGCGGGCGCTCCGTGGACCAGCTCGCTCAAGATGAAAATGAGGTGCTAGTGGGACTTCTCAAGCTGAGAACTAAATACTCCGAACCTGGCACTCAAGCTGAGCCAACAACGCAGCCAACAATTTCGGAGGTAAGCGCATAAGACCTGCGACCGGAGAACAACTACAATTTGATGCTCCCAGCTGTAGTCGATTCCGTTGCATTCACGAGGTGAGAGGGGCGCAAGTGTCGCACTCGGTGAGGGGCACATGATCTATATTCATTCTCTTGGTCGAGCTTCGCGATTCTACGCTGACCGGACAGCGCTTGCTCCGGGCGGCATCCGGTTAACGTTTCGGGAACTCCACGAGCGCATCCAGAACATTGCGGGCGCGCTCGCCGCCAGCGGCTTTGCGGCGGGCGACCGCCTCGCGCTTCTATTGCCGAATTCTCCTGAGTACATCGAGTTGGTCTACGCCTGCAGCTGGCTCGGCGTTACCGCAGTCCCGATAAATGCACGGCTCTCCGCAGCCGAAATCGATCGAGTTCTGCTTGATGCAAAACCGCGTGGGTTGGTACGGCATTCCTCGCTCCCAAAGCCTGCGGTGCAGCTTCAGTGGCAACTCGTGCTCGATGAAAAACCCTTCGACGTTCGGAATGCGTCCTGTCCAGATCCTGTTTATGACCCGGAAGCGATTCTGGCTCTCATCTATACCAGTGGCACAACGGGCCGGCCCAAGGGCGTCATGGTGACTCACGCCAACATCCTGGCGAACGTCGACCACTTCAACTATTGGATGGGATACCGAGAAAGCGGCGTCTATCTGCACGCGGCACCAATTTTTCACATTGCCGATTTTCCCGCCATGTTCGCCGCACCGGCTTTCGGTGCGCGCCAAGTCACGATTCCAAAGTTCAGCCCGCAAGGTTTCTGTGAGTTGGTCCAGCGCGAACGCGTGACCCACACGGTGCTCGTGCCAACAATGGTAAACCTGCTGACGCAGATGCCCGAGGGGAATTCGTATGACTTGAGCAGCCTCGAGGTTCTGGCTTATGGCGGCTCTCCGATGGCGCCGGATGTTGTCCACCGGGTGAGAAAATTTCTGCCGAACATGAAACTTCTCCAGTGCTACGGACTCAGCGAGACCGGCTTCCTCACAGGTCTCGAGGATCAGGAGCATGTCGAAAGCAAGCTCCTATCTTGTGGGCGGCCTTGTCCAGGAATTGATCTGCGAGTCGAGGATGAAACGGGAAAGGAAGTGGAAGTCGGGCAGCACGGCGAATTGGTCGCTCGGGGCGCCAATGTCATGAAAGGCTACTGGAACGATCCGCAAGACACGGCTCTCGCATTTCGAAACGGAATGTTTCGCACGGGGGACATCGGCTATCAGGATTCGGACGGCTATTTTTACATCCTTGACCGCCTGAAAGACATGATCGTCACAGGCGGCGAAAATGTTTATTCCGGCGAGGTCGAAGCGGTCCTCTACAAACATCCCGCAGTTCGTGAAGTGGCGGTCTTCGGAATTCCTGACCCACAGTGGGGTGAACTCGTGATGGCTTGCGTCGTGCTGAAGCCCGGAATGGCTCTGAGCACGAACGATCTGACCAGCCATTGCAGGCAATTCTTAGCGAACTACAAAATCCCCCGCCGCGTCGAGTTCTCAGATACCGAACTACCGAAAAGCGGTTCCGGCAAGATCCTAAAAAGAATTCTGCGTGAACGATTTTGGGCTCACGAAGAGCGGGCGGTGGGCTAAGAAACGGCGAATGCTTCGGAACATAGATGCGAGGACTTTGCACATTGGAACGGTGCAGCTCACTCAACAGCGTTGGCTATGGCTCGGCCGAATTGTTTTGCTTCGCGGGTGAAGCGCAAATCTCGAATGCCACTTGTTGCACAGGGCTGCGAGCACGTTCTGTGGTGCCAACAACTTGACGAAAACGCTAAACGCTTGGCGAGCATACTCGATACTCCGTTTTATGTTTTGCATCTAGAAGGTCTTGCCCCCCTCTTGTCTGGAAAACGAATTGCACTATCTCATTACGCAAGATATGGCCAAAGCCAAAGAAAGGTAGCGGCATGACGAAAAAAGTGGCGGACCTATTGGTGGATGTTCTTGCTGAAGCAGGTGTCCGGAGAATCTACGGCGTTGTCGGCGACTCTCTGAACGGCATTACGGACTCAATACGAATAAAGAACAATCTGGAGTGGGTGCACGTGAGGCATGAAGAGTCGGGAGCTTTTGCTGCGGGAGCCGAAGCGCATCTCACGGGAACATTGGCGGTGTGTGCCGGGAGTTGCGGGCCGGGGAATATGCACTTGATCAATGGCCTCTACGACTGTCAACGGAACCGTGTCCCTGTACTCGCGATTGCCGCACATATTCCGAGCCGGGAGATTGGGAGCGACTACTTTCAGGAGACGGATCCCAAACATATCTTCGCGCAATGCAGCCACTACTGCGAGCTCGTCTCCGATCCCGAACAGATGCCGCGTATCCTGGAAACCGCCATTCAGACGGCAATCTCGAAGCGTGGAGTCTCTGTGATTGTGTTGCCCGGGGACGTAGCTCTGAAAGATGCCGTCCAGGGACCGCGTGTACGTTTTCACGAACAGAAATCCGCCCTTTGCCCATCGGATGAGGAACTCAATGTCCTTGCCGAACTTCTGAACCGCGCGGAAAAGATCACCATCCTCGGCGGCGCGGGTTGTGCCGGAGCCCACGCGGAGCTGATGGAGGTTGCCGGCAAGCTCCAGGCTCCCATCGTGCATGCCTATCGCGGCAAAGAATTCATCGAGTACGACAACCCCTTTGATGTGGGCATGACAGGACTGCTCGGATTCTCTTCCGGCTATTACGCCATGATGAATTGCGAAGTCTTATTGATGATCGGCACGGACTTTCCGTACCGGGATTTTTATCCCAAAGACGCGACTATCGTGCAGATCGACGTTCGCGGCGAGCACCTGGGACGCCGGAGCAAGCTGGACTTTGGCTTAATTGGAGATACGAAGACCACTCTGCGAGCCCTGCTTCCAAAGCTGGAGCAGAACCAATACCAACAGCACTTGAGAGACTCGGTTGAACACTATCGTAAAACACGCAAAGGTTTGGATGACCTCGCAAGCGGTAACTCCAACAAAACGCCAATCCATCCTCAATATGTTGCCCGTGTGATCGACAGACTCGCAGCTGACGACGCGGTTTTTACTTGCGACGTAGGCACGCCCGTAATTTGGTCCGCACGCTATCTCACGATGAACGGGAAACGGCGTCTTCTTGGCTCTTTCAATCATTGCTCTATGGCCAACGCGATGCCTCAGGCTATCGGAGCGCAGGCTGCCTATCCCGGCCGCCAGGTCATTTCGCTCTCGGGCGATGGCGGTTTCTCGATGCTCATGGGGGATGTGATTACCCTGAAACAACAGAACTTGCCGGTGAAAGTGATCATCTTCAAGAACCAATCGCTGGCCTTTGTAGAACTGGAGCAGAAGGCCTCTGGCTTTCTCGAGTTTGCAACCGACCTCCAAAGTCCGGATTTCGCAAAGATCTCCGAAGGTGCAGGGCTTTTGGGATTAACGGTCAGAACGCCGGACCAGGTGGAGCCCATGATTGCGCAAGCTCTGAAGCACGACGGTCCTGCCGTGGTTGAGGTCTTCGTCGCGCGCCATGAACTCGCGATGCCCCCGACGATCACTCTGGAACAAGCGAAAGGCTTCAGCCTTTTCATGATGAAAGCCGTACTCAACGGGCGCGGCGACGAGATCGTTGATCTGGCAAAGGTCAATCTGCTCCGCTGATGAATTTCAATAGTTCAAAAAATAAGAAAGGAAATACGCAAATGGTTACGCCGCAACAAGTCATACAGTCAAGTTCACCGGAATTTCCGCGTGGGACGGATCTCTTGAAAATTCCTTTGCTAAACAAAGGCACTGCTTTCACGGAGGAGGAGAGGACAAGATTTGGCCTGCAAGGGCTTCTGCCGCCACACGTAGAAACCCTTGATGAGCAAGTGGTCCGCGCTTACGAGGCTTTTCAGAAAAAAGACAATGATCTCGAGCGACATATCTACTTGCGAGCTTTGCAGGACACCAACGAGGTTCTCTTTTACAGACTCCTCGTCGACCACATCGAAGAAATGACACCGCTGGTTTACACGCCAACGGTTGCGGCGGCGATTGAACAATTTAGCCACATCTATCGCCGGCCTCGCGGACTATTCATTCCATACCCTTTGCGCGACTCAATCCCACAGCTTCTGCGGAATCGCCCTAATAAAGATGTCGATGTAATCGTGGTAACCGATGGCGAACGCATTCTGGGCATCGGTGATCAGGGCGCAGGCGGGCTCGGCATCTCTATTGGCAAGCTCTCGCTCTACACGGGCATTGGTGGTATCCGTCCGGAACGAACGTTACCGATCGTCTTGGATGTAGGCACGAACAACAAAGAACGACTGAACGATCCGGAGTACCTCGGCTGGCGTCATGAACGCATTACGGGCCAGGCCTATTACGACTTCGTCGATCAGTTCGTCGAAGCGGTCAAGCAGGAGTTTCCTAAGACATTACTCCAGTGGGAAGACTTTGCGACTCCGCATGCCCGGCCAATTCTCCAGCGCTATCGCGACCAACTACTCACCTTCAACGACGACATCCAGGTAACAGCGGCAGTCGTGCTCGGAGCTGTTCTCGGTGCAGTCAAGGTGGCTGGAAAGGGTCTGAGGGAGCAACAGATCGTCATGCTAGGGGCTGGTTCGACCGGGATCGGTGTCGCGGATGGCCTGCGCGCGGCGATGAAAGGCGAAGGACTGTCCGAGGAGGAAGCCCGCAAGCGCTTCTGGCTGATTGACAAAGACGGCCTCTTGCATTCCGGCCGAAATGACATGAGTTCGGAACAGCGCGTCTACGCCCAGCCTGAGACAAATATAGCCGGATGGCCTCGGAGCTCGAACGGACAGATCGGCCTGGCTGATGTGATCGGGAAAATCAATGCAACAACCCTGATCGGTCTCTCCACGGTTGGCGGTGCTTTCTCCGAGCCAATTGTTCGCGAAATGGCGCGAAAGGCGGAACGTCCTATTATTTTTCCGCTCTCAAATCCCACCTCAAAATCCGAAGCAACGGCAGAGGATCTGATTCGTTGGACCGACGGCCGCGCTCTGGTCGCGTCGGGCTCTCCATTTGCTCCCGTCAGCCACAACGGACGCAAGATCACCATCGCGCAATGCAACAACGTTCATATCTTCCCGGCAATGGGACTTGCTCTTGTCGCGTCCGGCGCTAGCCGGGTCAGCGACGCAATGATGCAGGCTGCAGCTCGCGCGCTTGCCGCGAATTCACCCGCACTCAAAGATCCTTCCGCGTCCCTGCTTTCTTCCCTGAAAGACAGCAGGCGAGTCGCAAGGGATATCGCAGTCGCGGTTGGCATGGAGGCTCAAAAAGAGGGCCTTGCTCCCAAGACCAGCGAAGACGAACTGCGCCAGCGTGTGTCGAGAGCTCAGTGGACACCTGCTTATTCAAGGTTTTCTGAATGAGGAGAGGACTCAATGAATCGCCATTTCAAACGCACTTCAGTTCTATCCATCCTGACCGCTTCAGCTTTTCTCCTGACAGTGGTCGTGATGATGAGCGCTCCACTGCTTGCCTCCACCGGGAACTTTGCCGTTCCCGACGACACCGCGCTGCGCATTCGTCTGGACGACACACTGACCAGCAATGATTCAGAGGTCGGCGATCCCTTCAGTGCTACTGTCGTTGACAAGGGTGATTACCGGAATGCACGAGTGTACGGTCATGTCTCAGAAATCGACATGTCCGGCAAGATCAAGGGTCATACCAGCATGGTGCTTCGCTTTGACCGCATAGTTATGCCCGACGGCCGGCGCGCCCCAATTCACGCCGAAATCATTGAGCTCTATCACGCGCCTTCAGGCGAGAAAGTCGATGTGGAAGGCGCGATCGAATCCGGCGGCAGAGGCCGCAAGACCATTACGCACACAGCGATCGGAGCCGGTGCTGGCGCCTTGCTGGGCGGAATCTTCGGCGGCGGCAAAGGCGCCGGAATCGGATCCATCATCGGCGGCGTCGGTGGTCTGGGGACTACTGCATTTCACGGACATCAGAAAATCACGCTCAACAGTGGACAGGAAATATTGATCCGCATTACCGGTCGCTGATTCAGCCCTGGGCTGAATTTAACGTCGCAACTTTTGGAAGTCTCACAAACAAAGCACTCATTTTGCGCGAAAAATCGGAAAGGAAAGCAAGGTTGCCATGTTCACAGTTCTGAATCTATCGTCGCCAAGTCTAGCGAGAAGCGCTCGCTGTCTTAGCCTACTCGCGCTCTTCGCTGCTGGTTCCGCTTTGGCGCAAACGACTACGGACCCGGACCCTACGCCCGCTTGCGCCAAGGGGTCCTCCAATTTTCCACCAATGATGACTTACGACGAGAACGTGCGGTACCTCGCGAACTCCGATTGTCGAACCAGCTTGCTCGCTCCGATCCAGTACATTCCGCTCGGTCAGAATGAGAACAATTATCTCTCCTTTGGCCTCTGGATTCGGGAACGCGGCGAATACGTCAGCAACCCAAACTGGTCGGACAAACCGAGCGGAAACGCGTACCTGATGCAGCGCTACTTTCTGCATACCGATCTTCACTTGGGTGAACGCTTCCGTTTTTTCGGTGAACTTGCCAGCAGCCTCGTGGATGGCAGGAACGGAGGACCGCGACCGGGTTTGGATGAGGAAAAGATGTACGTCCATCAAGGTTTTTTCGATCTCGGTCTTTGGAAATCCGGGCAGGATAGTCTGACATTGCGGGCTGGACGACAAGAAGTAGCGCTCGGATCACAAATGCTCGTTTCGACTCGCGACGGCCGGAATATCCGACGCAGCCTGGATGGGGCTCGCCTCACCTTGGTGAAGGGAGATTGGACCGTCGATCTGCTTGCCGCGAGGCCAACCCTAGAAAACGCGGACTATTTCGACAATCCACCCAATCATTCGAGTGGTTTCTGGGCTGCCTATGCAGTCCACCCATTCAAATTTCTGCTGCGCGGAAACATCGATCTTTATTACATGGGACTCGATAACAAAAACGTCCCCTTCAGTGGCAAAGGAGCAGGCCGGGAACAGCGGGAGACAATCGGTACACGCCTGTGGGGAACGACTGAACACTGGGACTACAACGACGAATTCGCGTTCCAATGGGGATGGTTCGGTTCTGGTGACATTCGTGCCTGGGCCGTTTCGACGGAACACGGCTATCGCTTTGACAAAGCCCCTTTCAGCCCGCGGTTCGGCCTTCGAGCAGTTGCCTTCAGCGGCGATCAGAATCCATCCAGCCACAATGTCGGCACATTCAACTCCATTTACGAGAAAGGCCCTTACTTCAGCTACGCAGAGCTGTTCGCACGGCGCAATTTGGTCGCGTTGCAACCGTCGGTGGATCTAAAGCTCAGGAAGTCTGTCTCATTAACCTTCAACCCAGCGTTTTTCTGGCGGGAGAGCACGAGCGACGGTTTATACAGTGTCGGCAATGCGGTGATTGTCTCGGGTTCCAAAAGCAACGCGCGATACATCGCCACGCAGGTTTCTGCTCAAGCGCAGTGGCGAATGACTCGCAACCTGACCTGGTTCACGGAGTACGGGCACTTCTTTTCCGGCGACTTCCTGAAGCAATCCACGCCAGGTAAGAACATCAATTATTGGACCGGGTGGCTCGACATTCGATATTGAACCCCGTCGGATCAAGTTCAGTTTCTAAGGGGAACTCTATGGGAACAGAAGTCTCAACCACGATCTTAGGAAGTGCCAATCAGGCTCCTCCGTCCAAAGATACTGTTGCAACACCAAGCGGACGGCCTGAAGCAAAAGCGGCCATGCCGCTGTGGAAGGCGCTAGCGCCTGTTGCGATAGTTGTAGTCCTCGCGTTGTTGCCGGTGCCTTCGGGCTTAGCTCCCCATGCGTGGTACTTCTTCTCCATTTTTGTCGGTGTAATCGTCGGCCTGGTTCTCGAACCATTGCCCGGCGCTGCAATTGCGCTGACTGGCATCACGGTTGTCGCGGTGCTTGGGCGTTTTGCGCTGTTTAGTCCGCAACAACTGGCGGAGCCGGGATTCCGTCCGGCAAATGCGGCTCTCACCTGGGCGCTGTCGGGATATAGCAATGGAACAGTGTGGCTCATCTTCGGAGCATTCATTCTGGCGCTAGGTTACTCCAAGACCGGACTCGGCCATCGCATCGCTCTCGTGATCATTAAGCGTCTGGGCAAGAACACGCTGCTGCTTGGTTACGGTATCGCATTGGCTGACACGATTTTGGCGCCGTTCATACCTTCCCCTACCGCCCGCAGCGGAGGAATCATTTACCCGATCGCAACCGATCTGGCCTTGGACTACGGCTCAAAACCGAATGATGGTTCCTCGCGCCGCGTCGGCTCCTACCTCATGTGGGTGGCCATTATGACCACATGCGTAACAAGCTCGCTGTTTCTCACTGGAGCTTCATTCAATTTGCTCGCCGCTGGATTTGTTGAAAAACTTGCGCACGTTGAGTTGCGATGGACCGACTGGTTTATCACCGCCGCCCCGGCAATAGTCCCTCTTCTAATTCTTGTCCCTCTTCTGACTTATTGGCTTTATCCGCCAGAAGTAAAACAGAACAGTGAAGTTCCAAAGTGGGCAGAAGCGCAACTTAGAAAGATTGGTCCACTCACGCGCGGCGAAATAGTCCTGGCCGCAGTCGTCCTCCTCTCGCTTGCGTTGTGGGTTGCGGGAGGCGTCTACGTCGGTGCCGCCACTGTCGCGTTTATAGCGGTCTGCATTCTGCTCATTACCGGCGTGCTGACCTGGAGCGATGTCGCAGATCATAGGCGCGCATGGACTACGTTCGCCTGGCTCGGTGCACTAATCGCCCTCTGTGATGGGCTCAACCGTGTTGGCTTCGTGAAGTGGTTCGCCGATGGCATTGCATCGCACATGCACGGACTTTCCCCTCACTTCGCAATGATCATTTTGCTCGTCTTGTTTTTCGTGGCTCACTATGTGTTCGCCAGCGTGGACGCGTACACCACTGCGTTGCTGCCGGTCATTCTGTTGACTGGCGCCGCCATTCCGGGCATTCCCGTGAAGGAATTCGCCCTGTTGCTTTGCATGGAATTGGGAATCATGGGCGTCATCACGCCATTCGCGGATGCGGCTAGCCCGATTTATGCAAATAGCGGTTACCTGCCTGCTAAGGACTACTGGCGCCTCGGAACAATTTTCGGAGCGCTCTTTCTTATCTTGTTCCTTGGAATTGGTGTGCCCTGGGCGTCGCTGCTCTGGGGAAAATAAATTTTCAGGAGAGTTAAAAATATGACTGCGACAGCTGTCAATCAGTTTCGTGTTGAAGAGGACGCCTTAGGGAACGTGCAGGTTCCGGCGGAGCATCTGTGGGGTGCACAAACCGAGCGCTCTCACATGAACTTTCCCATTGGTGTTGAGCGCTTTCGCTGGGGCCGGCAGGTCATTCGAGCCCTTGGCGTTCTGAAAAAATGTGCGGCCTTGGCCAACGGAGAACTGGGCCAGCTTCCCAAAGAGAAAGTCGATCTCGTCGTCCGTGCTGCGCAGGAAGTGATCGACGGCCGTTGGGACGCCGAGTTTCCTTTGGTCGTTTTCCAGACAGGTTCCGGCACGCAGACCAACATGAATGCCAACGAAGTCATTGCCAATCGTGCGATCCAGCTTGCGGGCGGTGTCGTCGGTTCAAAGAAGCCGATACACCCGAACGATGATGTTAACCACAGCCAATCATCAAATGACACGTTTCCTACGGCGATGCACATCGCGACAGTAGAGGCAATTGAGCACAACCTGTTTCCTGCGGCCAGCCACTTGCGAGACGCACTCGACGGAAAATCGAAACAGTATCGCAATGTGGTCATGGTCGGCCGCACGCACCTTCAGGACGCGACGCCGCTGACACTAGGCCAATTGATCTCCGGCTGGGCAGCGCAGATCGACCAGGCGCTCGACGGCATTCGCCGGGCTCTTCCCGGCATTTACGCGCTGGCCATTGGGGGCACCGCAGTTGGTACTGGGCTCAATGCCGATCCACGCTTCGGGGAAGTAGTTGCCCGGCGGATCGCGGAAGAGACTGGTCAGCCCTTTGTCTCAGCTCCCAACAAATTTGCCGCACTCTCGGCACACGACGGCATGGTAACCGTGAGCGGTGCGTTGCGCACGCTTGCGGGCGCGCTGATGAAGATCGGGAACGATGTCCGCTGGTACGCTTGTGGTCCGCGTGCCGGCTTCGGCGAACTCAAAATTCCTGAAAACGAACCGGGATCCTCGATCATGCCTGGAAAGATCAATCCCACTCAGTGCGAAGCCCTCACCATGGTCGCAGTCCAAGTGTTTGGCAACGACCACGCCGTGGCCTTCGCTGGTTCGCAGGGCAATTTTCAGTTGAACGTATACAAGCCCGTTATGCTGCACAACGTTCTGACGTCTATCGAGCTCCTCGCCGAGGCTTCGCGTTCATTCTGCGACCGTTGTGCCGTCGGGATCGAGCCGAACGAAAAACGGATCAAAGAGCACCTCGAGAATTCGCTCATGCTCGTGACTGCACTCAATCCACACATTGGATACGAGAAGGCGGCGAAGATTTCCCTCACGGCCTATCGCGAGGACATCAGCCTGCGTGAGGCTGCTTTGAAACTCGGCTTCGTCTCAGGGCAACAGTTTGATTTGTGGGTTCACCCGGAAGAAATGACTCACCCGTTGCGAGGTTAACGTTGACCCGGAATTAAGCGTGGAAGGACAAATCATGCCATGCACCGATGTGGCAAAAAAAACTTGGTCACTGCATTTGAGGCCGGAAAGTAATGTGCTGGCTATCGGAACTGCGCTCGCCTCGCTTGCGCGTCGGTGGCGTAATCTCGTTTCTTGTTTTGCTGCTCGCCGGAATTACTCCGGCTCAAACGGTGCCTGTGTCCCCCAACCATTCTTGGCATGGACCCGAAGAACGGCGAATTCAGTCAGAAGCAAGAAATTTCTCTGAGTCCAAGTTCGAGCTTGATCCGGAAAAGACTTGCACACTGCCGGAGTTGATCGATCTGGCGGAATCGCATAATCCCGAGACGCGCGTTGCCTGGGAACGCGCCCGCGCGCAAGCCGCCGCGTGGGGTGTCGCGCGCAGCGAGCTCTATCCCACGGTAGCGGCAGCCGCACTGGCTGGCGTTGACCGCGACCAAGCTTACCTCGCGGACCGTTTCTTTCGTCACACCACAGGCGACTTCCAGGTCGTGTTGAATCTGAATTACACAATCTTTGACTTCGGCGCGCGAGCGGGCCGAATCAGCGCCGCGAAAGCTGAAGCCTTGGCAGCGAACTTCGCCTTCAATGACACACACCGCGAAGTGATTTACCGAGTCGAGCAAGCCTACTACCAACTCTTGAGCGCCTCTGGCCAAGAAGAAGCTGCCCGGGCAAATCTCTCCAATGCGCAGGCAGTGCAGCAAGCGGCCGAAGAGCGTCTGAACCATGGCTTAGCGACTCTCCCCGACGTACTCGAAACACGTAGCGCAACCGCGCAGGCGGAATACGAACTGCAGGCAGTGCTCGGAGCCGAGGAGATTGCTCACGGGAACCTAGCGAACGCTCTCGGAACGATTCCACAAACTGCCATACGCGTCCAACCGCTGCGAGAGCTAACAATTCCGAGCGCCATCGACGACACCGTCAACTCTGCGATGGATCGCGCACTAGCGCAGCGCCCTGATCTCCTTCAGCGGGTCGCCGACGTCCAGGCCGCGAAAGCGAGGGTCAAGGAAGCGCGCGCGGCCTACTATCCCTCACTGAATTTCACCGCCAGTCCAACCGCGCAGTCGCTATACGCGTTGCAACAGCAGCTTCCCTGGGGACAAACGGCAGGTCTGGCGGGCGGCATGGTGTTTAAATTGAACTGGACTGTGTTTGATGGAAGGGCGCGAAAAAATAGGCTCGTGCAAGCGGAAGCCAACGTCCATGAGGCGGAGGCTCAAATCCGCGTTTCGCGCGATCAAATCGCGAACGAAGTTTGGGCAGCATACTCCGATTTGAATACTGCCTTGCGTCAGCGCGAAGCCGCGACTGCGCTCCTCGAAGCCGCTGGCCGTTCCTACGATGCCGCTCTGGAATCCTATAACTATGGGCTTCGCAATCTGCTGGACGTGACCGCGGCACAGAGAACGCTTGCGCAGGCTCGCTCGTCCGACGTTTTCGCCCGCACGCAGGTCCTTACGACTTTGGCCGCTTTGGCTTTCAGAGCGGGGGACTCAATTCAATCGAACGCAATGAGACCCCGACCATGACCGCGCTTCGAGATTCCCGCTTCGCGAGACTTCTGCCCCTCATGCTAGTGGCCCCGCTACTCCCTGGTTGCTCGCGGGCGCCGTCCATAGAGGTACTAGGTTCGTTTTTCCCGGCGTGGCTGGTGTGTTTCATCGTGGCGATTGTGCTGACGGCCCTCGCCCGGTTGGCCTTGTTGCGCTTGCGGGTGAAGGCAGCATTACCGATGCTGATTTACCCGAGCTTGGTTGCACTCTTCACGTTCATGCTCTGGCTCATCTTTTTTTATTAGCTACTCTTATTGAATTTCTCACACTGCAATTTGTTAACAGCGAGGCGAAAAAACCATGGAACTCGATTCCAGCGCGACAACCACCAAGCAACTTAGCCGCTGGGTGAGCATCGGCATTCTACTGGCGGCAATCGTCCTGGGCCTCGGTGTCCTGTACCACGTCAATCACTCTCCGCGAACCGACGATGCTGAAGTATTCGCCAACTTTATCGGGATCGCTCCGCAAGTCGAAGGGCCCATTGTCCGCCTGAACGTGCGAGACAACCAGTTCGTCAAGAAAGGCGAACTACTATACGAAATTGATGGGCGACCGTATCAGTACGCGCTCGAAAGAGCTCTTTCGGAACAGGCCGCCCTCGAAGGGCAAATCGCTGACGAGCAGCGAAGAATCAATGCGCTGGTGAGCGGCGTCTCCGTTGCCAAAGCGAATATTTCGAGTTCCGAAGCCGACGTAGCACGCTGGGCGGCGGCCGTCGAACAAGCGCGGGCGGATGTAGCCAACGCGGAGCAAGGGGTGAGCCGGGCAAAGGCGGAGTGGACGTACGCGAGCAACAATTTGCACCGCCTCGAGCCGCTTCTCGAAAAGCAATTCGTCACCGTCGATCAGGTGGACCGAGCAAGGACCTCTGAAATCGCGCAGTCGGAAGCACTGAAACAAGCGGATTCGCAATTGAGGCTTTCTCGAGCGGGCCTCCAATCCGCCCAAGCACAATACGAGCGGTCTAAGGCAGGTCTCGAACAGAGCAAGGCGCAACACGAACAAGCGCATAACGCGGTCACTACACTGGAGCCTCTGGTCAACCAACGAGGTGCGCGTGAATCAGCCGTGAAGGACGCCCGCTACAACCTGAACAACTGCCAGGTGTATGCGCCGTTTGATGCACTGGTCACAAATCTGACGATTTCGGAAGGGGCTTACGCCCATGTGGGGCAGGACGTCTTCACGCTGATTGATGCACGCACCTGGTGGGCAATCGGCAACTTTCGCGAAGGGCAGCTGTCACACATCAAGCCGGGAATGCGGGCGGATGTTTACGTCCTGTCGAAGTCCAATGTCCGATTCTCGGGCATCGTGGACAGCGTAGGTTTTGGAGTCACTCCTGATCCTGATGTCATCGGAAAGCTGGACAAAGGCCTGCCGGACGTGCAGCGAACGCTCAACTGGGTACACCTGGCGTCCAGGTATCCGGTTCGGGTGCGGGTGGAGAATCCGGCGCCAGAACTCTTTCGAGTTGGCGAATCTGCGGTTGTGACGATTCGCGCGAATTGAGCATG
>WNFQ01003467.1_pt1 | contig 21421 bp, 14 predicted proteins | sample 5400171 | NCBI WGS metagenome assembly WNFQ01 (sample SAMN13153356, study PRJNA577476) | soil metagenome | isolation source: 20 cm soil under Madrone tree | place: USA:California | collected 2016-06-14 | reverse complement strand
TGCGGGCGGATTTCGTGCCGATGAGTTGCCACGAACCGTCCGGCGGCCAGGAGCAGACCGACTGCCGCGATGTGAGCCAGGTAAGACAGACGTACTACGGTGTGAGCGCTACTAGAGTCCATAGCCTTCGCCGAATAGGGTGGGCAACACCAGGGCGCTCAGGACCCGCACGGCGTGCGCCGGGTTCCGGCGGCTGAGGCAAAACAGGGCACGGCACCTGGGCCACCCGGGACCACCTGGATTCCCCGCGTCCACGCACGGATCTACCCGGACAAGGATTCGTGATTCTCAAGACCGGTGCAGTGACGTCGCTCCCCGGCAAGAGCGTCAAGTCAGGTGCGTCAGAACGTGTTTTTCGGGCCCATTTACTTGCGGTTCGAGCGGGAGTCGAAGCGGTAGCCAAAGGTGAACAGCCACTGGTCGTAGTTCTGCGAGCCGCCGCGGTTCCAGGTGTATCCGGTCTGCATGAAATAGTGCGGTCCCAGGGCGGCTTCAAAGTTGCCGGTCACGAAATGCGATGCGTAGCTACTCGTGGGCGCAGCAAAAGATTGCCGGCCGCCGAGGAGTTCCCAACGCAAGGTCTCATGAAAATTGCGCGAGAAGGAAATCGACTCGTACGACCCGCTTCCGAACGAGCTGTTGAATTTCGAGTAGTGCGCGTCCGTGCGCAGACCAATCCAGGGCATGCGACCGACGGTGACTCCGTACAACTGGTTCCAGGAAGCCTGCGTATCGCCCGAGCGGCTGCTGCGCCCGAGGGTGACATAGGTCCAGACATCACCGACGACCTGCACTCGCGCCCCCCCGCTGAAACCCTGGAATAGATACTTGTCGAGCAGGCCCGTCCCGATGAGTTGCGGATCGAACGTTGGAATGTCGCGGAAGTAGGTATGATTCAGATCGAATTCCACCCGCGGAACCGGTTGCACGCGCACCGTGAGAAAACTGCGACTGATGCCTGCGCCGGGCGCGGCCACCGCTGCGTTTCCACTCGGGCTGTCGGCCTGCAGCGAGTGGTAGATCGATAGATATCGCTTGTAGAAAATTCCGTTCTCGAAGAACACGAACGGCCGGTCGACGTTCCACTTCAGCATGCTGATTCCCATGCCCGACGTGCTGGTGTAGCGCAGGTTGTCGAAGCTGCCGCCTTCGAAGTTCACAAAGGCTCCGCCCAGACGGCGATTGGGATCGTAACTCCACGACGTGGGATCGGGCGAAGTGCCGGCGAAGATTCCAGCAGTGACGCCTTCTTTGAGCTTTCGACCGAAGTAGCCGCCATCGATCGAGTCCAGGCTGGTAGCCCAAGGCAAGTAAAGGCGCCCGAATCCAGCTACCCAGTTGGAGTTGGGATTGTCATAGGTCAGGCCGATGGTATAGGTGCGATTGATCAGGTCCTGGATCGTGGTCTGCGTGCTCGATGAACGGTTACTGAGCCGGCCTCGCCAGAAGCCAGTCAGATTCCAATAGGTCCCGCCGATGCGGGTGATGTCGGTGCGAATCATCATACCGGCGTTGGAACTCAAGCCCCCGCCCGCATCATGATTCGCGAGTCCGGAGTAGTCGAAGCCGATTCTGCCGCGAGCACGATTGATCTCGGGTAACGGAGGTCGCGGAATATCCACGCGCGCCTCGTCGTCGAGTGTGTCTCCTTCGCTGAAGGCGACTACCACCGGATACTTGCGGGTCGCACTTAACGAATGCTGCACAATCATTGCCTGGATCTCGTCCGAAGTGAGGTACGCCCAATCGCCTACCGCAACCGGCCGGGTGGGATTGTGGATTTCCCCGACCGCGGAGGAAAGTGCGACCGACGCCACTTCGAGTTCTGCAACGGCCTGTGCATCCTCACCCTTGGCGGCGGTTGGCTTGGATGACGGGTCAATGGCCTTAACATTCAGCTTCATGCCCTCCGACAGGCCATCGTTGCGCCCACCTTCGAGATATGCAACTCCCTCGGCAACGTACTTGATTCGATAGGCGACGCGCAGATCGGGATTGGCTTGCTGCAGGGCTGCCACGCTCTGAGCGTCAGAGGCAACATCGCCTCCGGGTTGAGCTTCAGTGGATGGGGGCGTGGGTGCCTCCACACTTGCCGCTTCCGCACCGGACGAGCTCTTTTCCGGTTTGGTTCCGACAGAATTCGTCGTCGGACTATCGGCCGCCCCAGCCGTTTCAGGCATCGCAGTGGGGGGGAGAGCCGACGGGGGCGCAACTGCATCCGGGGAAGAAGTGGTGGTTGCAGTATCCTGCGGAGCTTTCTTGCGATGGAGCCTTCCGATCAAGGGAACTGAGGCGGCCGAAGCCGGAACTTCGTCCCTCTTCCTGGCTGTGATTTCTCCCGCCGGCAACACCGTCAAGACGACCTTGCTGCCCTGCACGGCCAGGTCGTAAGCCCGCGTTTCACTGAGGGTAATGATCAAGTGGGTCAATGGAGATCCAGCCGGATTGTCTAGCACCACGGACTGCACTCCGTTTTGATTCACGCGGATCGGCGCGCGCTGCTCGGCGACGGCGCCGGGAAGCTCAAGAATCAGCTGTTCGGGGTTCACCACCGTAACTTCAGGGGTCACGGGTGAGGTGAGGTCGACTTCGATCCTCACCCCTCCCTTCTCCTGCACCACAGCCAGGTTACGAATCTTGGCGGCGTCAGCCGCAGGCTGCGCGTTCGCGCCCACGCTGACCAGCGCCATCAAAACTAGATTAGCGAATACCTTCACTCCAACTCCATGTTGAATGCAATCCGCGCACCGGATGTTTAGTTACGGCCGTTCCTGTGGCAGTTGTAACAATTCACGCTGTTGTACACATATCCGCCCACGCCCCGATGATTGTTATCCGTATTCGCCTTCGCGTGACAGTTCGTGCACTGGAACACGCTGTAGTCGTTTGGATTGGTATGGCAGGTCGCACACACTCCATTCGCTCCGCCGTGGTTCACGGGGAAGTAGGTGTGATTGAAGACGGCATTCAGCCAGGTGGCGGTCGTATGGCAGGTCGCGCAACTGGTCGGGAATCCCGCCGACAAGTGGTTCGGATTGGTCGTTCCCTGGTAATCGATTCTGTGGCAGCCGTAACAATCCGTCGGCAAAGACGTGTAGTTATTGTTCACGTGGCAGCTGGCGCAGGCCACTTTGGTGTGCGCCCCGGTGAGCGGGAATGAAGTGTTGTTGTGGTTGAATGCGGCTGGTATCCAGGCCGCCGTGCTGTGGCACACATCGCACTGTTGCGGGAAACCGGAAGCCACGTGACTGGGATTTGTGGTTCCCTGGAAATCCTTGAGGTGGCAGTTCACGCAAGCTGTGCTCGTGAGGTTGTAGTTTCCGTTGGTGTGGCATTGGGTGCACTGCACGTTGGCGTGAGCACCGGTAAGTGGCCAGCCGGTGGCGGCGTGGTTGAACGTCGCGCTGGTCCAGTTAGCCGTGCTGTGGCAAACTTCGCATTGTTGCGGGAATCCCGCCGAAGCGTGATTGGGATTGGTAGTTCCCTGATAGTCCTTCAGGTGGCACGAGACACATGCCGTGCTGGTCAGGTTGAAGTTCCCATTCGTGTGACACTGTTCGCACTGCAGCTTCGCGTGGCCTCCGGTCAGGGGGAATCCTACCGAGTCGTGATTGAAGTTCGCAGGCTGCCAGGCCGACGTGTTGTGGCACTGCTGGCAGCTCTGCGGGAGCCCGAGCGCCAAATGATTCGGATTGCTCGCCTTCTGGTAGTCCGGCAGATGGCAACCTACGCAGGTTGCGGGCGTGCCCTGATACTTCCCGCCGACGTGGCAGGCAGTGCACTCCAGGGTCGCGTGCATTCCAGTTAGGGCGAATCCAGTGACTCGCAAATGGTCGAACTTCGCCCCCAGCCAGCTATTAATCGTGTGGCACTGTTCGCACTGGACTGGGAATGACGATGAAACGTGATTGGGCTCGGTCGCCTGCTGAAAAGTCTTCTGGTGACAGGAGTAGCACTGAGTGGACAGCCCCTGAAATTGCCCAACAGCTTCGCCCTTATGGCAGTCGGCGCAGTCCAGGCCTGCGTGACCTCCGACCAGCGGAAAGCGGTTCGTGTGCTCCCGCACGGTCTGGAGAAGGATGCTCCAGCCCTTCACCGTGTGACACTGCTCGCAATTTGCTCCCATCTGGCGGCGATGAATATCGGCATGACAGTCCGCGCAGTTGGCGCCCGTATCGGAGAACACCATCTTGGCATGACACTGTGTACAAGCCACGTTCTCGTGCAGCCCGCGTAGCGGATAACTGGTCTTGTTGTGATCGAATTCCGGAACCGCTCGGATGGGCTTCCATCCCACCGACGTGTGGCAGTTCTGGCAGGGGATACTCAGGTTGCCATGCGGGCTACGCGAGACCGACTGCGGCCGGTTCTGGCCAACACTGAGCGCAGAGGTCCCGCACAGCAGCACGCACAGCACTGCCACGGCCAGCCGCAACCTCGCTAATGAACCATAAAGCCCCAAGGGTGTTCCAACCTCGTCTCAAACAGAGATGCACTTCTGGGGCCATGTATCGGCGGCACTTGATGCGCAGTAACGACGTCAAATCATGGGAGTGGCGGAGTAGAAGGGAGGATGCGTGTGTCGTTGCGACACAAGTTGGGTGCTGACCAGCCACAATGTTGAAAATGGCTCCACCCTGAATTCGGTGGCGCTGCACGGGTCAAACGTAGGGGGACTTCGCTACTCGTCCCTCTCGTGGTCCTGGTCGGGTCTTTGCTGACTGGGAGGCCCCGACTGCGATCCTGGCTTCTGCCGGTCCTCCTCACCCCGGCCGCCCACGTTGCCGATCCCAGGCTTTATGCGGTTCTCGTCTTCCCGGTCACCTCGGTTGTCCATCCCACGCGGGGGCTCGGGATTGCGATTCTGTTCGACTCCAGTAGAGAATCCTGGCCTCAACGTCACCGGAGGACCTTGCCCGAATCCTCCGACCTCGACGAAGCCTTCGAACACTTCCACCGACGTCTTCTGCTTTTTGTTGACCTCCACCGAAAAGCGTGTACCACGCACGGTGATGACAGCTGTCGGCGTTCCCATACGGAACGAAGGTGTGTTGCCCAGGCGCTTTTGTATCGTGGCGTTGATCTTGCCCAGCAGAAGTTCCAGCCAATAGCCCTTGTCCTGAGTCGGAGCCTTAAGCACGACGTGACTGTTCGGCTTCACCAGCACCTGGGAGCCGTCCTCCAAATCGAGCAGCACGCTGCCCTTCGTCGTGTCGATCTTGCTCTCAGGGACTAGCAGGGTTCCCCGCTGCGCCACTACGGCCTCGCCCTGCGGAGAATGAAAAGCCGCGTCCCCCTTCAACTCCGCGATCGTAGCCGAGCCGACCGTCAGGGCGGTAGGTGCCGGGTTCTGCCCGATCGCGGCCGCAAGTACGAACACCACCATCAATGCCGTCGAACTGAGTCGCTTGGCGGTCATGGGCTCTCCTTGGTCACCACCGCCAGCTCGGTCATGGCAGGCAGGTGGATCTCGAACCGAACGCCTGATGGCCGGCTCTCCGCCCGCACGGAACCGCCATGCTTTTCTGCAATGCGCTTCACAAATGCAAGACCGAGGCCCCACCCGGCCTTTCCCTTCTCCGCGTTAGATGCGCGATAGTAGGGTTCGAAGAGGCGGGAAATTTCCTGCTCCTCGACCGGCGCCCCAACGTTGTGTACGCTGATGATAACTTCTTCGTTTTCGCGGAAACAACGCACGTCAATGTCTGTGCCCGGCTGGCCGTATTTGATCGCGTTGCTGACGAGATTCAGTACGGCCCCACTGATCAGGGGTGCATCGCCCATCACCGCGACCGTCTGGCTATGGTCGTGGACCAAACGCATCCCGGCGGCATTCGCCAGCGGTTGCAGGATATCGAACACCTGCCCGACGATCCCCTCCAGCTCGATCAGATCTACCGAAACCGGCTTGGCCCCCGCATCCAGGCGGAGAACATCCAGATAGCTGCTGATCAACGCCAGCAGGCGTTTGGATTCGCGGAAAATGGTCTCCGGCGCACCGGCACAAGCCGGCGAGTCCGGATACTCCATCAACAGTTCCGCGAACCCCTGCACCGATGCCAGCGGAGTCCGTAATTCGTGCGTGATGAAGCCCAGCGCCTCGGCGCGTGCCCGGTCGCGCTCCACCCGGGTCCGTAAGCTGGTCAGGGTCACGATTGTCCCGCCCGCAGGCGACAGTTTGGTCGGAGGCAGAGGCGCAATGCGTGCCGAGTACAGTTCGTGGCCTAGGGAAATCTCTCCCTCCTCGATGGCCCCGTTCAGCACCAGGGGTGCTTCGTCGCTGGGAGCCCACTGCGCTCGTACCTGCTCCACTGTAGGTGACGCCTCCGTTGGCAGCCCGTGCGCTCTCGCGAAGGCCCGATTGTTCAGAAGAAGGTGGCCGCGCTCGTCGAAGATTGCAATCAGATCCTGTGTCGATTCCAGCAATGTGTTGTGCAGTTCGTACAACGAGCCCAGCTCAGTCTGCAGCTGCTCCAGCAGTGTAAGCCGCCAGGACAGGTCGGATGTCTCGCGAACCAATCCATCCTTGCCGCGCCATGCCAGCCATGAGCGCAGACCAAGCAACTGCTCTGTCAGACTCCGTTCGACGCGGACAAAATCGGCCGTGTAGACCAGCACTGGCGCTCCCATCACGACCAGCATCATGGGTCCGGCGGGCAGAATGCGGGAGCCCAGCACGAAAGTCAGGAGCGCGATTGCATACACACTTCCGCCCATCACGCACAGCACCCACAAGGCTGTGAAGCCGCGCCACGCGCGAAAAACACTCACCGCCAGGACCGAAGTGACTAGCAACACCAGGGCACCGGCCCATAACGGAAGCTCGCGCACTGTGCGGGCTGTCAGGATGCTGTCAAGGATCTGCGCGTGGACCTCGACTCCGGGAGTGGGGAATTCCGGATGCAGGGGAATGCTCAACCGATCCCCGATCTCAGTGGACCCAAAACCCACCAGCACCGGCCGACCCCGCACCGTCGCTGGATCGAAGCCCTCGAGCACTGCGCGCGCCGAGATCGTATCGAACCCGCCTCGCCGAAATGGAATGCGCACCAGCACCGGCCTTGCCGTATTCACGGCTCCTTGGTCGCGGACCGGGATATCGTAAGACGACAGAAAACCGAATGTGCGTGCAGGCTCCACCCTCCGCGCGACTTCCACGGCAAACGCCCATCGGGAGCCATCCAGACTGAGCTGATGGGCAGGATAGCGCCGACAAACACTGTCCACGTCGAGCACTGCTTGTGCGTGACCCACAGCCGCCGCGTGCGCAAACCGCGGTAATGGCTCGATCCACCTGGGCCCTTCCGGATAGGTAGCGATCTTGTCGACGATCACGGTGCGTCCTGCACGCAGAGCTTCCTGCAAAGCCTGGTCCGCATCCGGCGACTGGGGTTCCGCCAGCAAGATATCCAGTCCGATGACGCCTGCTCCCGCCCGGGCCAGATTGTTTGTGAGTTTCGCCAGAAGTGTTCGCGACCAGGGCCAGCGCCCATAGCGCTGCAGGCTCTGGTCGTCAATGGTGACGATGACTACCCGGGATTTCTCCTTCGGCACGGGCGACAGACGGAAGAATGTATCGCTAAACCGCACCTGCCAATCGCGAATCACCCCGATCGTGGAGAGTCCCGCCACCAGAAAGAACAAGAGCACGGCTAGCCCGGAGGTCTGGACCCAATCGCGATGACGTGACCCCGCGCTCGTCATTTTTCGCTCGTGGACTGCAGATCGATGCCCAGTCGCAGCGCCTTCCGATACAGGGTCTTCCTTTCGATGCCCAGCCGGCGTGCCGCTTCGGACCGGTTTCCACCTGTCTGCTTGAGAATTTGAAGAATGTGCTGGCGTTCGAGCTCCAGCAGTCGATCGGGTGCAGCCGAGGCAGCCACCGGCTCCGGTCCGCTTTCGGGGACTCGCTGCGTCTCCGCCTCTACGTCTGCCAAGGTGATCTCACCGGTAGGTGCGAATATGGCCAGCCGATTGACCGTATTCTCCAACTCGCGGACGTTGCCAGGCCATTGCATTTGCTGCAGCAGTTGTACTGCCGCCGGATCGATGGAGACGCTGAGCGCGTTCTTGTCGTTGAAACGCCGCAGGAAGTGCCGCACCAGCAGGGGGATGTCATCCCGCCGTTCCTCAAGGGAAGGCAGATCGATGCGCACGACCGCCAGACGGTAGTAGAGATCTTCCCGAAACTGAGTCTGTTTTAACAGCTGGGCCAGATCACGATTCGATGCCGCCAGAATGCGCACATCCACCGGGATGTACTTGTTCGACCCGACCCGTCGCACTTGCTGCTCCTGGATCACGCGCAATAGCTTCACCTGGAACGACAGCGTCGTCTCTGTGATTTCGTCTAGAAACAAGGTTCCGCTGTCACTGGCTTCGACCAGACCCCGGTGGGCGCTGGCTGCCCCCGTGAACGCGCCTTTCTCGTGACCGAACAGCTCACTCTCCAGGATCGTTTCGGTGAACGAGCCGCAGTTTACGGGTGTGAACGCCTGATCCTTCCGCTTGGAGTGCTGATGGATGGCGCGCGCGACCAGTTCCTTCCCGGTGCCGCTGGCACCTGTGATCAGCACGCCCACATTACTCGCAGCCACCCGCCCGATGGCCTTGTACACCTCCAGCATCTTCGGACTGCGCCCCACGATCGCCGAGTCCTGCACATCCTCCACTTGTGGGACGCTGGCCTGCCGTCGCTGCAGCCGGAATCCATCCGCCCGCACGGCGATCGCGCGAATCTGTTCGGCCGTCAGCGGTTTGCTGACGTAATCCACCGCCCCTTCGGAAAGCGCTCGCGCTGCCGTTTCGACGCTGACGTTCGCCGTCATAATCACCGGATAAATTTTGGGACGCAGCTTCCGCAGGCGTTGCAGCAGGTCAATACCGTTTAGAGGGCCCAGATACACATCCACCATGGCCAGATCCGCTTCGTTTGCGGCGAGGTACTGTTCCGCCTCTTCTGCGCGCAGAAACGTTTGGCACTGGTGCCCCTCGGCCGCGAAAACAGCCCGCAGAAAGGCACAGGTGCTCGGCTCATCGTCAATCACGACCACCCGCAGTGGTTGCATATCCGGTAATTAGCTTACTGCAAGACCCGGATAGTAATTTGAGCAATTCCGCTGCCGTTTGCTCTTTCGCATTGACGGCCTTTCCCTCTGGGCCCTGGGACAGGCTCGGGGGAGGGGGGAGGGAGATCAAACGATTTAGACGGACCCACTACGGGGGGAAGCACGGATCAGGCCAGCCCCGGGCGTTGCACTGCGAATGCACCGGAGATCCTCAGCTCGGAATCTTCCCGGGAGAGTGTCTTCTGGCAAGGCTGAGTCAGTTGCCGTTTCCGGGGGACTTCTCAGTGCCAAATGCCGCCGAGGGGCTCTTGCCGCCGGTTCCTCTCACGACCTGGTTCTCCGTACTCTTGCGATGGACTTGCAGGGTTCGCAGGTAGTGAACCAGGTCCCAGGCATCGTTCGGTTGAATTACATCCGCGAACGACGGCATGGGAGTGCCATCCAGTCCCGTCATGAAAATCCGGTAAAGGTCCTGGTTCGTGTCGCCGCATTTGAAGCGTGAGTCATTGCCCGCATCTGCGAAGTTGTACGGCCGGATCGGCTGCTCTTTGCTGTCGGTTAACGTAGCTGCTGAGGGACCATCCCCGCGTCCCTGCTGACCGTGGCACTTCCAGCACTCCATCTTTTGGAACAACTCTGCGCCGTGTGTGATGCTCTCCATCGTTGCCGCCGGCTCGGCTGCTATCTTGATCGGGTCACCCGCCTTTTCCGACTGCCAGCGTGGCGAGAATGTCTTGATATACGCTACCAAGTCGACACGATTCTCGTCACTCAATGATATCCATGAGGGCATCCCACTGGCCTGTACGCCCCGTTGCAACGTGTGAATCAAATCCGAGTCTAGGGGCAGCGTTCCCGTCGGCGTGGACCGGCACTTGAACGTGGCCGCCACAAAATCGCGCGGCTTCGGGTCGATATAGGGCGCGTTCTCGCCGTTGCCATCACCGTAGGTTCCGTGACAACCCACGCAGTAGCGCAGATAAAGCCCATGTCCGCGTTGCTGCGACGCATTGAAGCCGTCCTTCGGCGTCGGATACCCGGAACTGACTCCGCCATTCTGCGCACTGGCAAGGCTCAGTCCACAAATCATGATTACGAAGACCGAGATCGCAGCTCTGTTTGCATTCATCCGCATGGCTTCCTCTCTCTTTCCCTTAGAAGGCAAAGTCCAGCCCCATGAAGTAGCTGTTGTTGCGCTGATCCTGACCGCTGTCCGATGTCTTTTTAAAGCGCGCCGTCGCAAACTCCTGATGCCACGCCAGCCCTGCCCGGCTGTGCATGAACGGGTAATAACGGTAGCCCACCGTGAATACGTCCGCATTGCCCATATCGCTCGGCGTATCCACCAGCGACTGTTGCGACATCCGCACCAGTTCGTAGCGTCCCAGGAAGAACAGCTTGGGAGAGTACGTGTAGTGCGCCTCGAACGTGCCCGTATTCCACTGTGGACCGCGCGCCCCATCTGGCAACGTTGCATTGGCGCCGGTCCCATTCCCCAGATAGACATTGTCAGAGGAATGCTGATAAACGCCAGTCAGATCAAACTTCCCGATGTACAAGCTCCCGTACACTCCCGCCCGGTAGAAAGAACGGTTCCCGATCCCCGTCCCCGGGATAGGCGTTGCGTCGGTCCCCGAGGTCTCGAAGAAGGTCGGCCGGAATCCCACCAGCCCATACGCACCCACCCGCTGCAGCCCCAGGCCCCCCGCCATGAATGCCTGGCTCAGGTGTAGATAGCCATCGTAAGTTCGTCCCGCGGGCAGGCCCAGATTTCCGTTGGTGCTGCTGATCATCGACGCCGCATAGCGGGTATGATCGTTCGCCGAGTGCCCCATCAACTCCACCCCCAGCTGGTTTTCGCCAAAGGTGAAGTCGTTGATGTCTCCCCCCACCGGAACGAAGTGATACAGCTGATACGCTCCGCCTACGTTCGACAGGGTCATCATGCGCTTTTCAGAAAGCGGCACATCCAGTTCGAACTTGCCGAACTTGAAGTTCAACCAGGGCGAGTTGGCGATGTTGTCAAAACGCACATTGGCCGACTCAAATCCCACCGTTCCGTCCCCCGGATCAATGGAAGGTACCAGCAGGAAGGATATGTTCTTGGCCAAGGTGCCGGCAGTCAGAATATCGATGCCGCCCAGATCGAAGCCCGAAGTCTTGATGGTCTTTTCAATCGTGGCGCCACACGGGAGAATCCCGGTCGTTCATCAGCTGATAGCCGGTGTCCTTGAACTGCTGCCCGAAACTGTTCAGCTTCGGCCAGGCTTCGTGACACGCCGAACACGGCAGTCCGTACTTACGCGCGAACGACGGGATCGCATGACCGGGCTGGCTGCTGGAAATAACAAAGGCCAGCAGGTAGAGCGTTGCAAACACAAATGATTTAAGGAGTGAGGAAACGACAAAGGTTGGCTCACTCCTCAGATTCCCGACAAGACGAACTCGCATGCTATCTCCTCCGCAAAACGGCGAGAACCTACTGCAACTGCAAATGCAAAGGGAGAGGGACCCCGAGTGCTCAAAGCATAGCGTTTTTAACGCGCTTTGAATGTAAAATCCACCGTCTTGTTTTCGCCCGCGGCAACCGTGATCTTCTGCGTCATGGTTCCGAGTTTTTCGTGCCAGGCCTCCACGGTGTATTCCCCGGGCGGAAGGTGCGGAAGCTGGAAGCTGCCGTCCTTGCCGGTCACCGCAAAATACGGGTGCTTAAAGACCGCGATGTAGCTCTTCATCCACGGATGCACGTTGCACTTCACCGGGATCGCAATTTCCTCGCGCGGAAAGCTCTCTTCCATGGTCGTGCCAGCCGGTTCCGCCTTGTTCCACTCGCGGTTGTTGGCCGGAAGTGGATGAATGTTGTGCGTTGTGTTATCGCTGTTGACCATCTTCAGCTTTTGATTCGCTCGCACGGCTACCACGTGCGGCTCGTAGATACAGCCCTTCTGCTCGAAGGTCACTTCCTGGGTAGGCACATCGAAAGTACGGTTCTGCAGCCCATCGGAGATGAACACGACCACGTTACCAAGCGAGTTGTCGCTTCCGGCGACATAGTCCTGACCCACTGCTGGTGCGGGATGCAGCTTGGCGCAGCTCGGATCTGCTGCCATGCTGACGCGTGCCGGTTGCGGTAGCTGACCCTGGAACTTGACTCGACCCACCACCGAGGCGCCTGACCCTTCGTCAGGCTTGGCTGTGGCGCCAGAGGCGCCGGGGGCGCTGTTCCGGGCGAAAGCTCCGTCAGCACCTGCAGCCACGATGAACAAGAACACGATGAGACTGGAAACTGTTTGTTGGATTCTCATGAGAATGAACTCCAGGGGACAACCCGGGGAGCCAGCAACGCGCCTCCGGGGCGAATACGTTGAACACAAGCAACCTAGGGCTGGTTGCCGAATACAAAGAAACTCGCGGCCGTTCTTAGAACGGCCCCGATTTACGACTCACGGTCCCAAGTTCAGCACTCTCCTGCGTGGAGTAGTAGCCTTCCTGGTAACCATTCGAATATGCGGTGCGGTAATACTCCCGGTACTTCTCCGGGTCGGTATTCATTTCCGCGAAGCCGCGAGCCGCGTTGCGGTAATTCTCCGTCTTGCTCAGCTGGAAGGGTTGCGCCACAGTTCGGTCGTGAGCGCCATCGAACACACCATCCCGGAAACCTGCAAGCTCGGCTGCGGTCGGCTCGACCAGCTTTCCGGAGCGCGCTTCCGCTAGTTCGCGATAGGTCTGCTCGTAACCCACGATGAACGAGGCGCGATCCGAATCCGTGCTCCAACGGCCCGTTGAGAAATGCGGCTTTCGATTGTTCTCAATATCGATCTTTGCCTGGAAGGAGCCGTCCCGAAAGGCCGCATCTGCCTGCCGGGAGTCCGCTCCGCTCTGTAACCCGCGGCGGGAGACTTCCACCACGCCGGCCCCGACGCAAAAAACCATAGCGAGCACCAACAGCGATCGCTTATTCATTTTTCCTCCACAGAGAGCGGCTTCGATCAACGAAACCAACTCTTGCAAGCGTCGCGGCGTTTCGTACTTGCCTCTGACCGCCTGCACCCACCGTTACCTGCATCCCCACTTTTGCCGCCAGTTCGAGTCACCGCGCCTGCACTGGGCGCCCGCCCTCCAGCCCCTGGAGACACACCGCCGCGCAATCGCCCAGGGCAATCTTTTTTCTCGAACCCATGCGGGAACGAGAGCAGCCAACGCGCCAGCTATTTCAACGATCTAACGATCTATTGTTTGCCTGAGCAGTAATGACAGACCGACCTGCGAACACTGTCTTCGAAAACCTTAAGGAAGCACGAACTTCGAGGGGCCTGGGATTCAGTTTGAACGTGCTACCGTGCAGAAATGGGGGTTTCCGCGTTTAGGGTCTTCCACTACTCAGACTCTTTTCGCCAGAGACTAACTCTCTCTGGCCGGGGGGCACCGCTAATTACTACCGACGATAATCGATCACGCCCTGAAAAAAGCCCTCAAAATAGAGGAGGCCGTGTAAAAACTCTCTAACAAGTTGACCAATTCGCACGGGCTCATCCTTGCTCCCCAGCAAACATCTACTACGACACCATAAGACAAGTGCGCACGCCGGTTGTCAGCGAGTTGTGAAAACTTTGTAACTACGGTTGCGTCGAATCTGGCTCACGACGGGCGTTTCCGGCCTTCTTCAGTTGTCTTTGCGGAGCATAACCCTGCGAGCCAAACGGCACATCCGGGGGACCGTAGCCCGCGGTACAATGTTGCCTCCGCACCAAGGCTGGGAGAATCATCGGTTCGAAGCGGGAAGTTCCGCGCGCGACCCGATTTGCGTGAGTTATGACGCTCGCCCATTTTGTCGCTAAGAATGCCTTTCGCAACAAACGCCGGAGCGCCCTCACCGCGCTCAGCATTGCGTTTTCCCTGCTGCTGCTGACCATCATGATGACGATCTGGCGAGGCTTCTACATCGACCAGGGAGCCCCCGACTCGGCACTGCGCATCATGACCCGTCACCGCGTTTCGTTGGCATTCTTTCTGCCCAGCTTTTACCGGGAGAAGATCCGCGCGATTCCCGATGTGGTGCACGTGGCCCCCATGACCTGGTTCGGCGGCAAATACAAGGATGATCGCCCGGAGAATTTCTTCGCGCAGTTTGCGACCGATCCAACCGAATACATGGAGGTAGCCGCCGACAAGGTGATTCCCCCCGAACAGGTCGAAGCGTGGCAGCACGACCGGACCGGCTGCCTGGTCGATCAGGCTCTGGCCGCCAAACATGGCTGGAAACTTGGAGACCGCGTTGTATTGCAAGGCACCATCTTCCCAACGAACCTCGAACTGACCATCCGCGGCATCTACACCATCGATCCGCCCAACAATTCGCTGTATTTCAATGCCAAGTATCTTGAGGAGTCCGTCAGTTGGTTCAAGGACACCGCAGGCTTCTATTTCACTCGCGTCGATTCGCCCGCTGCAGTGGCCCGCGTGACGCGCGAAGTCGACGACATGTTTCATAACCTGCCCGCGCCAACCAAGAGCGAAAGCGAAAAAGCTTTCCAACTCGATTTCATCGCGACTCTCGGGAATGTGAAAGCCTTCATCCTCAGCATCTGCGGAGCCGTGGTCTTCACCATCCTCATCGTGTCGGCCAACACCATGGCCATGTCCATCCGGGAACGCACCCGCGAAGTTGCCGTGCTGCGGACACTCGGCTTCACCCGTCGTCGCATTCTGTCCCTGTGCCTGGGCGAGTCCGTAACCTTGGCTGTGATCGGCGGGCTGCTTGGGGTTTCGTTCGCGACCGTGCTCATGCACCTGGTGGGCAAATCTACGGCCGTGGGAGTGCCCGCCTCGATGAAAGTGACATTTCCGATTGTGGTCCTTGCGCTGGTCGTGGCGGCCTTCGTCGGGTTGATGAGCGCCCTGATACCTTCCTACAACGCTTCCCGCACGAATATCGTCGAGGGTCTTCGTCACATCGGGTGATGCACTCACCCTATGGATACCGTTGGCGAGTTCCTTCGGCACGGGGTAAGTGTGAATGCAAAGTGTGAATGCACCGCCCCACGCTCTGGCGGGTGTCTGCCATAGCCGATATGCTTCAATCGATAGCTTTGGGTCCTACCCCAGATGCCACCTTGTGTGTCGCCAAAGCTGCTGTCCCTGCCGGAAACACTACCTAACCCTTCGTGATCAGATCGGGACTATATTCGACGATTCGCTGTTCGCACCTCTCTTCCCGGTAAGAGGACAACCTGCTGCGGTGCCGTGGCGGCTTGCTCTCGTAACAATCATGCAGTTTGCCGACGGTCTCTCCGACCGGGATGCCACTGAAGCCGTACGCACTCGGATTGATTGGAAGTACCTTCTGCGTCTTGAGCTGAGCGATCCGGGCTTCGACTACTCCAGTTGTCTCGCTTTCGCGATCGACTGATTGAAGGACACGCGGAGATGGCGCTCTGGCGGCTGCTTCTGGAGAAGTGCAAGTCTCTGGGCCTGCTGCGCACCCCAGCGATATGCGCACTGACTCGACGCACGTTCTGGCCTCGATTCGCAACCTGAGCCGGAGTGACTTGGGGGGAGAAACCCCTCCGAGCCGCACTGAATGTGCTCGCGACCGTTGACCCGAGTTGGAATGTATCCGAAATACGCAAGGCGGTGTGAATGCTGCCGTCAGGTTCAGACAAAGGACGAAATCATGGCAGCTGCAGAAGAGATCGGGAGAGATGGCATGGTCTTGCTCGAAACAATCTGGTCTGAGGAAGCGTCTCCATACCTCCGCAGCCTGCCCGCGGTTGAGACCTTACGCCGGTGCTGGATCGCTCAGTTCTGGACAGACAATGGAGTCTTGCGCTGGCGTCACGCCGGCAACCTTCCGCCCGGTCCAGCTCGTATCGATTCGCCATACGATATCGAGGACTGTCGAACACTCACCTTCAGAACGTAGCTATTGCGTGCGCGATGAATCTGCAGCGGCTCGCCGAGTACTGGAACGGAATCCCGCCTGCCTCGACACGTACCTCTGCCTTCGCTCGGATCGGCCAATGGATCATGTAGGAGAATTCGCCAACGGTATCCCCTATGTGCCAAAGTCCCACCGCATGGGATGTTGGATCTTGTTGTCCGTTCTCCAATCGGCCAGACTTGCCTCAAGGGTGGCCTACCGTTTATTGGGGCTGTGCTGATCGGGGTCGCCTGCGAGGTTCTCATGTTTGTCGATACCGCGCTCTTTCACAGCAACCAGTACTGTGCGGCTTCCGCCTGTGAACACTGCGATGTGTCATCCCTCATGAACCCTGGTGCATTACCCGCAATAGCCTTGTCCTGTACGCCTATGAAGTTGCCTTGCAGACTGAGAGTTGTCACTGCAGGATCGGTTGATTTGTGCATGCTCTCGGGGCCGCCTGGAGCTCGAAGGCGTGGGCCAGAACCTGCAGGGCCACGCCCTGAACCTAGGCCATGCTTTTGAACTCACCACGATCCCAACCCGTACTCTGACATCGTTTTCGCCACATTCGGCATCTCACCGAAGACACTTGCATAAGTGGGATCGTTGATCCATCCTCTCAGGGCACGATTGGAAGCTTCCTGATCTCCAGCAACAGGTGAATGGGTTGAAAGAATTTTCGCGTCGACGAGGCAAGGGACATCATTGGCTTCTGCCGATCGTATGTTTGCTGCTGGGCGCACGTCCCGGGCAAGCGGCGACCACGGTCGACGCGACGTCGCTCGAGGTCGGCTACCAGCAGATGTATAACCTCGACTTCGACGCCGCTCACCAGACCTTCACGGCCTGGGAGCGCTCGCATCCGGAAGACCCGCTCGGACCGGTCTCGAACGCGGCCGCCTATCTGTTTGCTGAGTTTGATCGTCTGCACATCCTGGAATCAGAACTTTTTACGAACGATGCCACCTTCGAAAAGAGGCAGAAATTCGCGCCCGACCCAAAAGTGCAGGCTGCTTTTGAAGGGGAATTAAAGCGCGGGGAACAACTCTCTGAACAGATTTTGTCGCGCGCGCCTCAGGACGCGCCGGCACTTTTTGCAAAAGTGATGGTGGGGGGACTGCGCGGCGACTACATGGCGTTGGTTGAGAAACGGAACCTGGCGGCGCTGAGCACAATCAAGATGTCGCGGGCCCTGGCGGAGAAACTGCTCGCGGAGAATCCATCCTATTACGATGCTTATCTCGCGGTGGGAGTCGAGAATTACCTGCTCGGCATTACGTCCGCGCCGATTCGCTGGTTGCTTCGGCTGGGGGGGCACCAGACCGACAAAAAAGAAGGCATCGCAAAACTTCGCCTGACCGCGGAGAAGGGACACTACCTGGCGCCCTATGCACGCCTGCTGCTGGCGGTGGCCGCCCTGCGCAACCATGATCAGAGCGAGGCCCGAGCTCTGCTCTCCGGCCTGGCGCTGGAGTTTCCGCGCAACCCGCTCTATAAGAGAGAACTGGCGCGCATCCAGCCTTAACAATTCACCAAGAAGCCCAAACTAAGCGGCCGAGACCAACCGCCTTTCCCCACCCATAAGCGACTTCAACTCGCGGCCGCGATCCGTTCCTGCGCTGAAGCCAAGCGCCGGCACACAGCGCTGCAGTACTGAATACGCTCCCACTCCCGCGCCACGCGGCGAGTGCGGGCGATCATGTCGCCACAGACCTTGCACAGCTTTGCGGGAAGATTCGGCTTCTTCATCTCGTAAATTACTTTTGATCCATGCGACATCGTGCGTACTCCTTTTAAGGCCCCGTGCTTTAGGCAGACAATCATTGGATCCATTCAGCGGGGGGCAGGTTACTGTGAATTTTCACGCGGCGAATGTTCTCCCCCGGGAATCGGGTCCCTGCGTGCCGGAATGCCACTCCGCTGTCGGCTTGCAACTAAAATCCCCTGAGCCTCAGCAAAAATCCGAATAATTGAATATGATTGAAGGTTCGGCATTCATTGTGGGGGAACTCAGACGTGGCTCAGACGCAAACCGATGGACTAGAAGTACTCGAAACCCGGGAATGGCTCGATTCTCTCGATTACGTTCTGTCGAAGGGCGGACCGGATCGCGCGGGTCGGCTGCTGCAACAGTTGTCGCTTCATGCACGTCGGGCAGCGGGCGTAAACCTGCCCTTTACAGCCACTACCCCCTACCAGAACACGATCTCCTCAAAGACACAACCGCCCTTCCCCGGTAGCCAGGAGATGGAGCGGCGCATCAAGAGTCTGGTTCGCTGGAACGCGCTGGCCATGGTCATTCGCGCAAACAAGATCCAGGAAGGTATTGGCGGGCACATTTCCACGTTTGCTTCGGCGGCCACCCTCTATGAAGTTGCCTTCAACCACTTCCTGCGGGCGCGGACCGAAGAGGGAGATCGTGACATCGTCTACTTCCAGGGACACGCCGCCCCCGGCATGTATTCCCGCGCGTTTCTCGAAGGGCGCATACCCAAACAAAAACTGGAAAACTTCCGACGGGAACTGAAACCGGGCGGCGGACTGTCGTCGTATCCGCACCCCTGGCTGATGGAAGACTTCTGGGAGTTTCCCACCGTTTCGATGGGCCTCGGACCCATTCAGGCGATTTACCACGCGCGCTTCATCAAGTACCTCGAGAATCGCGGGCTGAAGCAGACCACGGGCGGCAAAGTGTGGGCGTTCCTCGGGGACGGGGAAATGGACGAACCCGAGTCGCTGGGCTCCATCACGCTCGCCTCCCGCGAGCGGCTCGACAATCTGATCTTCGTGGTGAACTGCAACCTGCAGCGCCTCGACGGACCGGTGCGCGGCAACGGCAAGATCATTCAGGAACTGGAAGCGATCTTCCGCGGCGCAGGCTGGAACGTGATCAAGGTAATTTGGGGCAGCGATTGGGACACATTGATCCAGAACGATCGCGACGGACTGCTCGTAAGAAGGATGGGCGAGATCTCCGACGGCCAATACCAAAAATATTTCGTCGAGAGCGGCTCATACTTCCGGCAGAACTTCTTTGGTACTGATCCTCGCCTCTTGAAGATGGTGGAGCACCTCTCTGATGAGCAACTGGCACGCATGCGCCTGGGCGGCCATGATCCCATCAAGGTGCACGCCGCCTACAAGGCTGCTGTCGAGCATCGCGGCTCCCCATCCATCATTTTGGCCAAGACAATTAAGGGTTATGGATTGGGCGAGGCCGGTGAAGGCAAGAACATCACGCACCAGCAGAAGAAGCTCAACGAAGAAGAGCTGAGCCTGTTTCGTTCGCGCTTCGGCATCCCGATTCCAGACGACGAACTCCACAACGCCCCGTTCTATCGCCCTGCTGACGACAGCGCCGAGATCAAATACCTGCAAGAACGCCGCAAGCAGCTGGGCGGATACCTGCCGGAGCGCAAGGTCCGCGCGACGCCGCTGAAGAGCGTTCCGGGGTCGCACTTCGAGGAATTCTATAAAGGCACCGAGGGCCGCGAAGTTTCCACCACCATGGTGTTCGTGCGCCTTCTGTCCAAACTGCTGCGCGATCCCGAGATCGGCAAGCTGATTGTTCCCATCATTCCGGACGAAGCGCGCACCTTCGGCATGGAGGCCCTGTTTCGGCAGGTGGGTATCTACTCGAGCGTGGGTCAGTTGTACGAGCCGGTCGATATGGCCACGCTGCTCTATTACAAGGAAGCGAAAGACGGGCAGATCCTGGAAGAAGGCATCACCGAAGCCGGCTCTATGTGCTCGTTCATTGCCGCAGGCACGGCCTACGCCAATCACGGCATCAACACCATCCCGTTCTTTATTTATTACTCCATGTTTGGCTTTCAGCGAATCGGCGACCTGATCTGGGCGGCCGCTGACATGCGCACCCGCGGCTTCCTGGTGGGAGGCACCGCCGGACGTACCACACTGGCCGGCGAAGGCCTACAGCATCAGGACGGCCATACCCACGTACAGGCCCTGAGCGTCCCCAACTGCCTGGCCTACGATCCGGCCTTCGCTTACGAAATCGCGATCATCATTCAGGACGGTATCCGTCGCATGTATGTCGGCGGCGAATCCATCTTCTATTACTTGACCGTAACCAACGAGCCCCTGCCCATGCCCGGAATGCCGGACGGCAAGGATGTGCACGACGGAATTCTCAAAGGCCTCTATCGCTTCAAGGCCAGCGAAAAGAAAGACGCCAAGTTGCGCGCGCAGCTCTTTGGCAGCGGCACCATCATGTTCGAGGTGCTGAAGGCGCAGCAGATTCTCGAAGAAAAATACGGCGTGGGCGCCGACGTCTGGAGCGTGACCAGCTACAAGCAGCTCTATCGCGACGGCAATGATTGCGAACGCTGGAACATGCTGCATCCCGGACAGACTCCCAAGGTTCCTTACGTGACCGAGGTGTTGAAAAATGCGCCCGGCCCGTTCGTGGCCGCGTCCGACTACATGAAGGTGTTGCCGGAGAGCATTGCGCAGTGGGTGCCGGGACGGCTGGTTTCCCTGGGCACCGACGGCTTTGGACGCAGCGAGAGTCGTGCCGCATTGCGCGACTTCTTCGAAGTGGACGCCAAGCACATTGTGCTGGCGACTCTGAACGCACTCACGCGGGAGAACAAGATTCCGCTGGCAACCGTGCAGCAAGCCGTGAAGGACCTGGGCATCAATCCGGAAAAACCGAATCCGGCCATCAGCTAAGAAAGGTTTTGGAAAGTGACCGAATTCAAGTTGCCCGAGTTGGGCGAAAACATCGAGCAGGGCGATCTGGTGCGCCTGATGATCGCGCCTGGCGCAGACATCAAGCAAGGCGAACCCGTCATGGAACTGGAGACGGACAAGGCAGTCATCGAAGTTCCTTCCTCCGTAACCGGCGTGGTGCGCGAAATTCGCGTGAAGGAAGGCGACAAGCTCAAGGTCGGACAGGTCATTTTCACGGTTGAAAACGGCTCAGGTGCAAGAGCGAAGGCTCCCGAAGCGCCGGCGGCGAAATCAGTCACGCTCGAACCCCATGCTCCCGCAAGAATTGAGCCTCAAGCCCAAATCGAAGAACCAAGACCCGCGCCGCCGGTAAGCGCCGCACCTCCCGCTCGTTCTACTGCACGCGCAACAGAATTCAAGCTGCCCGAACTCGGTGAGAATATCGAGCAGGGCGATTTGGTGCGCTTGATGATCGCTCCGGGCGCGAAGGTCTCCGAAGGCCAGCCCGTGATGGAACTGGAAACCGATAAAGCAGTCGTCGAGGTGCCGTCCTCGGTCAGCGGAGTCGTGAAGGACATCCAGGTCAAAGAGGGCGACAAGGTGAAGGTTGGCCAAGTCATCTTCACTCTGGAAGGCGCCCCTACTGCGCCCCCGGAGAAGCGTGCATCCGCGCCTGTGGAGCACATTTCCGGACAGCAAGCCGCGCGCCTTGCGTTCCATCTCGCGATGAAGGCCG
>WNFQ01000811.1_pt1 | contig 21448 bp, 10 predicted proteins | sample 5400171 | NCBI WGS metagenome assembly WNFQ01 (sample SAMN13153356, study PRJNA577476) | soil metagenome | isolation source: 20 cm soil under Madrone tree | place: USA:California | collected 2016-06-14 | reverse complement strand
CAAGGCCGGCTGGAGGCGCTGCTCAATTTCCAACAGATGATCACGGACCTGACCGCGCTTGATATCGCGAACGCGTCGCTGTTGGATGAAGCCACGGCCGCCGCTGAAGCGATGTCGCTTTGCCACGCGGTCGCACCGAATCGAAAAACGTTCTTCGTCGCCGACAATTGTCATCCGCAAACGATTGGCGTTATCCAAACACGCGCGAAACCGCTCGGCATCGAGATCAAGATCGACAATCACTCGCGTTTCAAATTCGACGACACCGTTTTCGGCGCGCTCGTCCAATACCCAGCCACGGATGGCGCCATTTACGACTACGCCGATTTCGTAAGGCACGCGCATGAGGCCGGTGCGCTCATTGTCGTCGCTGCCGATATTCTTGCGCTGACATTACTAAAACCTCCGGGTGAATTCGGCGCCGACGTTGCGATCGGGAACACGCAACGTTTTGGGGTGCCGTTGGGATTTGGCGGACCACACGCCGCATTCTTCGCCACACGCGACCAACTCAAGCGCCACATGCCTGGCCGTCTCGTGGGCGTTTCGTACGATGCTGAAGGCCGTCGAGCGTATCGCCTTGCTTTGCAGACCCGGGAGCAACATATCCGCCGCGACAAAGCGACAAGCAACATCTGCACTGCTCAGGTTCTTCTCGCCGTCATCGCGTCAATGTACGCTGTTTATCACGGCCCGAAAGGATTGCGCGCGATCGCGGAGCGCGTTCACAAACTAACGAGTCAATTCGCCAATGGTTTGCGCGCTCTTGGCTTTCAAATCTCGTATGCGGACTTCTTCGACACGGTTTGCGTCGAAGTTGAATCCAGCGCGGCCATCTTGGAGCACGCGGAAAAAGCTGGCTGCAATCTGCGTGCCCTCGGCCCAGGCACAGTCGGCATTTCATTCGATGAAACGACAACGCCCCGTGACATCGAGCTGCTGATGTCGATCTTCCGCGGCACGCATGTCCGCGATGTGGCAGATGCCGATCTCGGCGAGCCGCCGAGCCGCATTCCGCAATCCGCAATCCGCGCTTCCCAATTTCTCACCCATCCCATCTTCAACACGCACGATACCGAGACGGAGATGCTGCGTTATCTGAAAAAACTCGAATCGCGTGATCTTTCACTAACCACTTCGATGATCCCGCTCGGTTCGTGCACGATGAAATTGAACGCGACCGCGGAAATGTTTCCGATCTCGTGGCCTGAAATTTCCAAGCTGCATCCGTTTGCGCCTCCAGAACAGACTGCCGGTTATATGGAGATGGGCGAACAGCTCGAAATCTGGTTGGCCGAAATTACCGGGTTCGATGCGGTTTCACTGCAGCCCAACGCAGGGTCGCAGGGCGAATTCGCAGGTCTGCTCGCGATCCGCGAGTATCACGCTTCGCGCGGTGAAACGCATCGCAACGTTTGCCTTATCCCGACTTCGGCGCATGGAACCAACCCGGCCAGCGCAGTCATGGCCGGTTTCAAAGTTGTTCCGGTTGCGTGTTTGAAAGATGGAGACATCGATCTGGCCGATCTGCGCGCCAAAGCCGACGCGCATGCGCGCGACCTCGCCGCGCTGATGGTGACATATCCTTCGACGCACGGCGTTTTTGAACCGACCATCCGCGAGATCTGCGACATCGTGCACGCGCACGGCGGGCAGGTTTACATGGACGGCGCAAACATGAATGCGCAGGTCGGTCTTTGCCGCCCCGGCGATTACGGCGCCGATGTTTGCCATTTAAATTTGCACAAAACCTTTTGCATTCCGCACGGTGGCGGCGGCCCGGGTGTCGGGCCGATCGGCGTCGCTAAACATCTCGCTCCGTATCTTCCGCGAGAATCCATTCTCGATCCTGAAACCGGCAAAGTCATTTTCGGCGAAGGCGAACGCGGAATGCGTCCACCCAGCGGCAATGGATCAAATTATCGTTACGGCGGCGGAAAGGTCGGCAATGTCGCGGCCTCTCCGTTTGGGAGCGCGAGCATACTCACCATTACATGGATGTATATCCGCATGATGGGTGCCGACGGATTGAAACGAGCGAGCGAGGTCGCAATTCTAAACGCAAATTATATCGCGAAGCGACTTGATCCCTATTTCCCAGTGCTTTTCAAAGGTAAACACGGCCTCGTCGCGCACGAGTGCATTGTCGATCTTCGCCAGTGGAAAAGCGTAGGTATCGAAGTGGAAGATGTCGCAAAGCGTTTAATGGACTACGGCTTTCACGCGCCGACCGTTTCATTCCCCGTGGCCGGGACAATGATGATCGAGCCAACAGAGAGCGAGCCAAAGCACGAGCTCGATCGTTTTTGCGAGGCAATGATCTCCATCCACGCGGAGATGAAAGCAATCGCCAGCGGAAGACATGATCGACAAAATAACTTGCTCAAAAACGCGCCGCACACTGCGCTGCAAATCGCTTCTGAGAAATGGGACCGGCCCTACACGCGCGACCAGGCGGCTTTCCCCGCGCCCTGGACGCGCGAGCACAAATTCTGGCCGACGGTCGCGCGCATCGACAATGTTTATGGCGACAGAAATCTGTTCTGCTCTTGCCCGCCGGTCGAAGAATTTGAAAAGGAATAGTTAGAGATTCCTCGACTCCGCTCGGAATGACAAAGGCAAAGAGCCGCCGGTCACGCGTTTTAGCGAATAGCTAGCCTTCCGGCGCGAGCTCCGGCGCGGCAACCACGCGCGTCGGGACGAGACGCAGTCCGGTACCAATCGTCTCTTCGGTCGCCGCGGGACCCGCCTCGTGATATTCGGCGTCGGCGTTTACCTGCCAGAGATCGTAAAGCTTGGTGTCGGCCAGAATATTTTCCACGCACAACATAGCGGTCATCATGGCGTGATCCTGATTGTTGTATTTGTGCATGCCGTTGCGTCCGACAAGGTGCAGATTGGGATAACGGTCATCGAGTTCCTGCCGAACCGTCGCGACGTGGCCCGCGTAATCGTCGTCGTAAACCGGATACGCTTTTTTCTGACGAACAACACACCCATCGACCAAATCTCCCTCTCTGGCAAGGCCGATCTTGATCAGCTCACGCTGGGCCAGCTCGATCAATTCGTTATCGCTCGAATCCCAAAGGCCGTCGTGCTCGAAACAGAAATATTCAAGGCCGTAGCAAACCTTGTCGGGCTCCGGCACCATCTCTGGCGACCAAGAGCGGAAATTTTGGACACGACCAACTTTGACGCTCGGATCGTGAATGTAGATCCAGTTGTCATCGAACATTTGTCGATCTTTCAAGATGAGCATGACCGTGAGGAAGTCGCGATATTTGAGACTTTCGGCTGCGCGTTTCGTTCGCTCGCTCACGGCGGGCAACAATCCGCATACCAATTCTCGCATCGGCGCGGATGAAATGACGTGTTCGGCTTCGATGGTATGCAAATCGCCCTGTCGCCCTTTGTATTCGACCGTCCAGCTACCGGAGGTTTCATCGTAAGAACAGCGAGTGACTTTACAGCCCGTCTCGAGCTTGCCACCCATGGCCTTCATTTTTTCGGCACACGCTTCCCACATCATGCCCGGACCTCGGCGTGGATAGCGGAAAGAGTTGATGAGCGTCTTGATTACTTTTGTTCGATCCCCGTTGTAGCGCTGCGGAAAAACCGCGTTCTTGATCGCGCTGCCGAGTGAAAGTCCTTTAATGCGTTGCGCGGCCCAGTCGGCGGAGATTTCTTTGCAGCTCATTCCCCAAACTTTTTCGGTATAACTTTTGAAGAATGTGTTGAAGAGCCGTTTGCCGAACTGATTACTGACCCACTCTTCGAAATTGCGCGGGTTCGGCACCGGAAAGAAGCGCGCTTTCAGCCAGGAAAGGACGCAGAAAACCGATCTGAAGATGCCAAGCTTCAGCAACGCTTCAAACGGCCTTAGCGGATACGAAAAAAACTTACCGCCATAGAAAATGCGCGAGGAACGCGGTCGCACGAGCATGTCGTTCGGCAAAATCTCGGTCCACAGATCTTCGACCGCTTTCGATTTGGAAAAGAAACGGTGCCCGCCGATATCGAAGTGGAAACCTTTGTAAGTGGTAGTGCGCGAAATACCACCGACGTAAACCGGATCGGCTTCCAATATAATCACGTCGACTTCCTCCTTTGACAGGAGGTAACCAGCGGTCAAACCCGCCGGTCCGGCACCGATAATAGCGACTTTTGTTTTCATCGTCTTCTACGCGACCCAGTTTCCGCGCGTGAAATTCCAAACGTACCAGCCCTGTACGCTTAACCCGGCAGCGATGATCAACGCTGCTGCCGCCATCCCGATCGCCCGCACGAACATCGGCGGCGTCCGAATTTGACGCAGAAAATTCAAAAGTGCCAGCACGATCAGCGCGTGCACGCAAAATTCGTAGCGAAGCATGCTTTCCATGTCCACGCAGGCTACGCCGCTGACCGAGATGTAATAGATCGCAGCGGCACAGAAATAGATGCCGGCGCGCGTGGGCCAGTTTGTTCTTTTCCCATTCGTGGTAGGGCGCGACCTGAGCCTGCCCGCCGTGTCGCGGGCGCGCCGCAGTGCAACGAGCAACTCGCAAAGCACGACACCGAAAAAGAACAGTGCACCCAGAGTCATCGACATTTGGCTCGCCTCTGTCGGATCATTGAGTGCCGGAACGAGCCAGTGATAGCTGGACGGTTTAAACACTGCCAAATAATCCGGAACGATCCCCCAGCCGGCCGCTTGGGTGAGCATATAAATATCCCAGTGGCCCCAGCGCAATTGACAGTAAACGAAGAACGCGATTGCGCCGGATGTTGCCACCAGCATCAAACCGATCACCGGCGTGTGTTTACGGAGCCACGTTCGCGGCTCACGCAAGGCCGTCCATCCGTTAGTAAAGACCGAGCGCACTACTGGAAAAGCCGCGCACACAATTCCAACAATCCGCGTGGCGGACATCACGATGCCGTGCAGCGCTGCCCAGACTCTCGCGGCACGGCCCTCCGCACTGCTCCAATAAATGAAACCCAGCAGCGCCATCAGGAAAAGCGACTCGGAATAAGCAGCAATCAGAAAGAAGGCAGCCGGATGCGCGAGAATCAATAATGCGCCGCCAAATTGGAGCGCAGGCGAAACATTCCAGCGATCGCAAAAGAGAAAGAAATAACTCCAGAAACCCCAGGCAGCGAGTTGAGCGGTGATGAGCAGCGCGTTGCCGGTGTCGATGTTTAGCCCGTATCGAAGCAACGCAGCAATCGCAGGGTAAGCGGGAAAAAATGCAACGTTCGACACTTCCATGACCTTGTGATCGATGGGCGGCACAATCGTCTGGTACCCGCGGTCGACGATGTTCATAAACCAATAGCTATCGTGCTGGACCAGCATGGAATAGCGATATGAAAGCGGCCCTTCCGGCGCAAGCAGGCCGATCGCCATCGCGAGTTGCAGCAGGGTCAGGACCAATCCAGCAAGCAAAGGCCTGAGCAGCAACCACGAACGAGTCATGACGTCATGAGTAGGAAACGCCGAGAAGACAGGAAAGCCCTCGAGATTGCAAGAACTTGTCGTGCTTTCGGCGAAGGCAATCTCGGATCGCATTGTTTCCGGCTCGTGTACGCTGGTTTGGGTGGCAAAGTTTGACGACGCTGGTCCTCCTTTATTCGCGAAAAGTTATGGCGGGACGGCATTCCCTCTGCCCAGAGCATCTCTCGCACGAAGGCGACGAAATTTTGGGCTTGCCAATTCAGACGCGCGAAGTCAAACCAGTGGACACCATGAAAATCCTATCAAGACCATTCGTATTTGCTATACTAGCGATTATTGCGATCGGCGCTGCCGTCAGCTTCCGCGCCTTTGCGGCCGGATCGCAGAAACAGACCGTTGGCCCCAAAAAGTTTAATCTAAAAATTGGACGAACTGCGACCGAGTATGTCGACGTCAAGAGCAAAGATGCGTTCGTAGAGGCATTGAGGCACTTCGGAGAAGATCAATACCAAATTAATTTTTTGGATCACCCCGGCGCCCCTCTAGAGCACTATCCGCCTCTTCCGCACTCCGCTAAGACAGGTATTAAGACTGATAAGGTCACGACGTCGGAAATTGCCAAACGCGGATCAGCAGGAGACTCGGTCGCTAATGATCCTAACGTCGTGAGCCACCTTAGCGCTGATAGCGCAACGGACATAAAGAGCGTCCTGGATACGTTCCAATAAGAAGCGTCACTCTCTGTTTCGCTTCCGAAAGGTGAACAGGTGCTACGCCAAAAGTATTTTTATTTGGCGTGGTTCAGCCTGCATTTTCTGTTGATTATTGCATTTTCCTGTCGCGACACGCTGGGGCTGGTCGCGCAGGGACCGACGATTTTTCCTTCTTCGTTCAAGAGATTTTCACAGAAGGGGGAGGTGGCTGTATCCGCTGCCTTAGGCCAGCGCCTGGGAGCATCAAATCCGGTGCGGCAAGCCATCGCAACGTATCTCCACATCGCCGGAATCGAAACGGGGTATAACTACTTTGCGCCAAACGTCCCAGGCAGTTACAAGCTCGTTTTCGAGTTATACTATCCGGATGGACATGTTGAATATGAGCTCCCGCGGGTGAGCAGCGCCGCGGCCGGCTTGCGCCTGGCCGGGTTGCTGGATACGATCGGTCGCACGCCTCACGACGCTCTGCGGGAACATCTCGTCAAGATGGTAGCTCAATCAATCTGGCGCGAGCATCCCGAGGTGAAAACAGTTCGTGCGGTGTTCGGATCGATCAGATTGCCTGGCATAACCGAATTCGAGCATGGAAAAAGAGAATCGTACGAATTTTTGTACGCGTACGATTTCAGCCTGCGCGACGGAAAGGGCAAATCGGGGGACGAGCGTTGAGAAAACGGCTAGCAGAATTCCTCTTCCCAGTCGAGTCCGATTCGTGGCTGACTATCCTACGGTTCGGTCTCGGTCTCCAAGTAGCGCTCTATTCCTTGTCGTTACGGAACGACTGGAATTATTTCCTTTCCGGAACCCCCGCTGGATTGATCAGCCGCGACCTTGCAGAAGCGCTTCTTTCTGTGGAAAGCCATTTTGTTCCAAGACTTGGTTGGGTCGTCGCCCTTGGGACGCACGTTGGTTTGCGTGAAGAGACGGTTCTTATCGTTGCGTGGATTTGCTTGCTTGTTGCCGGCTGCGGCCTTCTCCTGGGACTTGCCTGCCGTTTCTCTGCGATTCTTGCGTGGTTTCTCCATTTATGCGCAGCAAAGACCGGAGGGTTTGTTGCGTACGGCGTGGATAACTTCATGACTATCGGACTCTTTTACCTGATGCTGTCGCCGCTCCCGGATCGATATTCACTTGACTGCCGATTACGTGAGTCGCAATCGAAAGACCCACAGCTTCTCGGCTTCTGGCGTCGGATTCTTCAGCTTCACTTGTGTCTCATCTATTTTTTTGGCGGTCTCGCCAAATGTTTGGGCAAAGGGTGGTGGGACGGTTCGAGCGTGTGGCGCGCGCTCATCCGTCCCCCATTCAACGTGATTGATCCCGACGCCTTGGTGCGATGGAAATACCTGTTCCCAGTCGCAGGAATAATTATTTGTGTGTTGGAGATTGGATATCCATTTTTTATTTGGAATAACAAGATCCGGAAGATTTGGCTGATCTGCATTTGCGCGATGCATGCCGGAATTGGGCTGATGATGGGAATGTATCTTTTCGCTCTTATCATGATCGTGCTCAATGTGGCGGCCTTCGGGCCCGGGTCCATTTACGTGGAGCGCCAAGCGACCAACCTGCGGCCCCAGCAAGCCAGCTTGTAGGCTTGGCGGGCACCTCGCACTCATTTCGGCGCGGGAGTCTTCTACGGCAGTGCCTATTTGCTCTCGACCGTCGCACCCGTCGCTGTTACAATCTCCGAAGGGTGAACGCGCAAAACACGTCCGCCGAGACTAAGCCCGATCTCCCACTCGAGATCGCACACCTCTTATTAATCGATGTGGTGGGTTATTCGAAGCTGCTCGTCAACGAGCAGGTTGAGTTGCTGCAACAACTCAATCAAACCGTACGGGGCACTGAGTGTTTTCGGACAGCAGAATCAAATGGCAAGCTCATCCGCGTGCCGACTGGAGACGGGATGGCGCTCCTTTTTTTCCACAGTCCGGAGGAACCGGTGCGCTGCGCTCTGGAGATCAGCAGAACGTTGCAACAGCAACCGCACATTCGGTTGCGGATGGGCATTCACAGCGGCCCAGTCAACCGAATCAACGACGTTAATGACAAGACCAACGTCGCAGGGGCGGGAATTAACGTCGCCCAGCGTGTGCTGGATTGTGGCGATGCAGGGCACATACTTTTGTCGAGGCACGTGGCGGAAGACCTGGCCCATTACCGACATTGGCAACCTTACTTGCACGACTTGGGCGAGTGTGAGGTGAAGCACGGCCTGCGCCTCCACCTGTTTAACCTCTACAAAGACAATGTCGGCAATCCGCAAGTCCCGGAGGGACTCAGGCTAAAGAAAAGGTGGAAGCAGACGCCCACGGTTCATCCAATTAGCGCTCCGCGTCCGCCCAAGTTCACGCTTTTAGTTGCTCTGCTTGTGTCCACAATTGCCCTGGTTATCAGTTCTTTGATCTTTTTCCATCGAGCATCATCGCCAGCGATTACATCGGCCGCTCCCGGGCTAATAGCTAGTGGCGCGGTGGCTCCTATCCCCGCGAAGAGCATCGCCGTTCTTCCCTTCGAGAATTTGAGCGATGAGAAAGAGAACGCTTACTTCGCAGACGGCGTGCAGGATGAGATTCTCACCGGCTTGGCCAGAGTCGCCGACCTGAAAGTAATCAGCCGCACGTCGACAATGCAGTACAAAGTCGGTGCGGAACGTAATCTGCGGGAAATCGCCAAGGCGCTTGGCGTAGCGCATGTGCTGGAAGGCAGCGTGCAGCGAGCCGGCGGTCGGGTGCGCGTCAACGCTCAGTTGATCGACGCGCGGACGGACAGCCACGTTTGGGCCGAGCGCTACGACCGCGATGTTGCGGACGTATTCGCAATCGAAAGCGAGGTAGCCGGGAAGATTGTCGCTCAACTTCAAGCCAAAATCTCCCCGAGTGAAAAGGCAGCGATCGAAAAAGCGCCCACAAACGACATCGCCGCATTCAATCTTTACGCACACGCCAAGGCACTAATCGACGATGCGCTCTTGAGAGAGACTAGCAAAGATCTATTCGAAGCAGTGCGTCTGCTGGACGAGGCCGTGAAGGATGACGCCTCGTTTTATCCTGCGTATTACCAACTGGCGCGTGCACACGACTCCATCTACCAGTACGGTTTCGACCACACGCCGGCAAGGCTGTCGTTGGCCGACGCGGCGATTCAATCGCTTCGCCGCTTGCGTCCAGACGCAGGCGAAACTCATCTTGCGCTGGCAAGACATCTCTATTTCGGATACCGCGACTATGATCGGGCCCGGCAGGAATTGAGTGCAGCCCAACGGGAGTTACCCAACAACTCGGAAGCTTTCCTTTTCGCCGCCTACATCGATCGACGGCAGGGGCGTTGGGAAGATTCTACGCGGAACTTTGAGCATGCATCGGAGTTGGATCCGCGCAATACGGCAATCCTCCAGCAACTCTCTTTCAGTTACGAAAGTCTTCGCCGCTACGCCGACGCGGCCGCCGTGCTAGACCGTGCGCTTACACTTGTCCCAAACGATATAACGTTTCGGACGCAGCGCGCCAGAGTCGCTCTGCGTTCGCAGGCGAATACAAAACCTCTGCACACCACCATTGAGACCGTCGTCAGCGAGAATCCGAACGCGGCGCCTGTTGTTGCCGGGGAATGGCTGCCGCTTGCCTTATATGAGCGCGATCCCGACGCGGCCCAGCGCGCATTGGCTGCCATGCCGGCGGGGGGATGTTACGACGCAACTATTCCCTTTCCCAATACCTGGTGCGAGGGGCTGAGCGCTCGCATGCGCGGCGATCAACAGGCAGCGCGCGACGCATTCACCAAGGCGCGGACAGAACTCGAAAAAATCGCGCGCGACCAGCCTGATTATGCGGAGGCGCTGTGTGCACTCGGTGTTGTTGATTCTGCGCTTGGAAATAAGGAGGACGCCATCCGCGAAGGCCGCCGGGCAGTTGAGCTAATGCCTGTGAGCAAAAGCGCCATAGAAGGCCCCTTATTGATCAAATACCTTGCTGTGATCTATGCGTGGACAGGCGATAAAGACCGCGCGTTCGAACAACTAAACAAGGCAGTGCATCTCCCCGGCTACCTCAGTTACGGCGAGTTGCGTCTCAATCCGATTTGGGATCCACTGCGCGGCGATCCTCGCTTCGAGAAAATCGTCGCCTCGCTTGCCCCGAAATAGGTGTAGCTCTCGAATCTCACCGGAAGGACTGGCACCGCTGGTTCATACCTCCACCGCGACGGGTTTACTCTCGACCATTGGCAACGGCATTATTAAGATTTCCAAAGAGTGAACGCGCAAGATACGTTCGTGAAGACAAAGCCCGATCTGCAACCCGAGATCGCACACCTCCTTTTGATCGACATCGTCGGGTTTTCCAAACTATTGGACAATGAGCAGATTGAACTGCTGCAAGAACTCAATCAAATTGTCCGAGCCACCGAATGTTTCCAGATAGCGGAGACGGGCGGCAAATTCATCCGCGTGCCGACGGGAGACGGGATGACGCTCGTTTTTTTTCACAGTCCGGAGGAGCCGGTGCGCTGTGCGCTCGAGATTAGCAGGGCCTTGCAAGAGCATCCGCCCATCCAGTTGCGGATGGGAGTTCACAGCGGTCAAGTCAATCGAGTCGCCGATATCAACGACAAGACCAGCCTGGCAGGATCAGGAATCAACGTCGCGCAGCGGGTGCTGGATTGCGGCGATGCCGGGCATATTCTTTTGTCCGGGCACGTGGCAGAGGACTTGTGCCAATACCGGCACTGGCAGCCGCACTTGCACGATCTGGGCGAGTGCGAAGTGAAGCACGGACTGCGCCTGCACCTGTTTAATCTCTGCAAAGATGGTCTCGGCAATCCGCGGGTTCCTGAGAAGCTCAAGCGGGGAAAAAGATGGAAACAGGCATCTGGCGCTGAAGTCCGTCCGCTTAGTGTGCCACGTTGGCAAAACCTCGCGCTTGTAGCTGCCTTATTTGTGTCGGCTCTCGCCTTGGCGATCAGCTTTTCAATCTTTTTCCGTCGAGGTTCGCCGACAATCGCGCAAGCTCCTTCCGAGGGAGTTGCTGGAGCCGTGGCGTCTATTCCTGAGAAGAGCATCGCCGTTCTTCCATTTGAGAATTTGAGCGATGCGAAAGAGAACACTTACTTCGCAGACGGCGTGCAAGACGAAATCCTGACCGATCTGGCCAAGGTCGCGGACCTGAAAATAATCAGCCGCACCTCGGTGATGCATTACAAGAGCGGAGTCGCGCGTAATCTGCGCGAGATCGCCCAGCAACTCGGCGTTGCGCATGTCGTGGAAGGAGCTGTCCAGCGCTCTGGCAACCGTGTGCGCGTCAACGCCCAGTTGATCGATGCGCGCAGCAACAGACAATTATGGGGGGAGACTTATGATCGCGGTCTGGCCGACGTGTTCGCAATTCAAAGTCAGATCGCAAAGGCGATTGCCGACCAACTCCAAGCCAAGCTTTCGCCAAGTGAGAAGGCCGCAATCGAACGTCCTCCGACCGGCGACATCACCGCCTTCGACCTTTACACTCGCGGTAAAAATCTTCTTCTTACGACGACCTTCAGCAGTAGCGCGGGCGCGAATTTGCTTAAGGCGATCGATCTGCTGAACCAGGCTGTCACGCGGGACCCGGCATTTGTCGAGGCGTATTGCCAACTCGCCTGGACTCATGACCTCCTTTACCTCTTTGGTCTCGACCATACCCCTGCACGCCTGGCGCTGGCGGACGCAGCGGTCCAAGCGGCATTTCGCCTCCGTCCGGACGCAGGCGAAGTGCATCTTGCCCATGCGCAAAATCTTTATCGAGGATACCTCGATTACAACGGCGCTTTGGCCGAACTGGAAGTCGCTCGCCACAGCTTGCCAAATGATTCGCGGATATTTGAGCTAACGGGTTACATCCAGAGGCGTCAAGGACGCTGGAAAGAGTCCACACGAAATCTCGAGCGTGCGGCTGATCTCGATCCGCGCAACGTGGATATCCTGCAGCAGATCGCGCTGAGTTACGCGGATCTCCAGCGCTATGCTGACGAAAAATTAGCGTTGGATCGCGCGTTGGCGATCGAACCAAACGACGCAGAAATGAAAGAAACGCGCGCGTCCGCGGATTTCGATTGGAAAGCTGATACACGCCCCTTGCATCAAACAATCGATTCAATTCGAGCCACGAATCCTGCCGCCATCCCAAGTATCGCCGGTGATTGGCTTAACTGTGCATTGGCCGAACGCGATGCCGTTGCCGCAAAAAATGCGTTGCTTGGATCGGGCGAGAATCCCCCTTTGCACGACGAGGCTGTTCATTTCAACCGTCCATTCATTACCGGTCTTATCGCTCGTATGATGAAAAATGATGACGAAGCCCACGCCGCGTTCACTGCGGCACGCGCTGAACAGGAGAAGACCGTCCAAGCGCAACCTGATTACGGGCCGCCGCTGTGCGTGCTTGGTTTGATAGACGCTGCGCTCGGGCGGAAAGAAGAAGCTTTGCGCGAAGGCCGACGCGCGGTGGAGCTTCTGCCGCTCGAAAAAGACGCAATCAATGGTCCACTCATGTATGCGTATTTCGCCATGATCGCTGCGTGGACCGGCGACAAAGATCTCGCCTGCGAACAGCTTGGCATCGCCATTCGCTACCCAAGCTCCCTTAGCTATGGCCGATTGAAACTGCTGCCGTTTTGGGACCCGCTGCGCGGCGACCCGTGCTTCGAGAAAATCGTCGCCTCGCTTGCCCCGAAGTAGGCGGCAATTTTAGAATCTTACCGAAGCATCGGCGCCGCTGCCGAAGAGGGCATGATCGATCTGTAGCCAGGCGCCACAGCGAAGTCCTTCTGTATGTCCTGTTTACTCTCGACCGCTGGCGACGGCATTATTAAGATTCCCAAAGGGTGAGCGCGCAAGATCCGTTCGTGCAAACAAAACCCGATCTGCAACCAGAGATCGCACACCTGCTTTTGATCGACATCGTAGGCTTTTCCAAGCTTTTGGACAATGAGCAGATTGAGCTGCTCCAAGAACTCAATCAAATTGTCCGAGCCACCAAATCTTTCCAAGCAGCGGAGGCAGACGGCAAACTCGTCCGCGTGCCGACGGGAGACGGAATGACACTCGTTTTTTTCCACAGTCCGGAGGAGCCGGCGCGATGCGCGCTGGAGATTAGCAGCGCCCTGCAAGAGCATCCACGCATTCAGTTGCGAATGGGAGTTCACAGCGGTCAAGTCAATCGAGTCAGTGATATTAACGATAGACTCAGTCTGGCAGGGTCAGGCATCAATGTCGCGCAGCTGGTGCTGGATTGCGGCGATGCCGGGCATATTCTTTTGTCCGGGCATGTGGCGGAGGACTTGTGCCGATACCGGCACTGGCAGCCGCACTTGTACGATCTCGGCGAGTGCGAAGTGAAGCACGGGCGGAGGCTGCACCTGGTTAATCTCTACAAAGACAATCTCGGCAACCCACATCTTCCAGACAAACTCAAGCGAAGAAGAAGATGGAAGCAGACGTCCGGTATTACCGTCCGTCCGGTCATTACGCCACGTTGGCCCAAGTACGTGCTTACCGCTGTTTTGCTCCTTTCAGCGGTCGCTTTGGCGATTAGCTTTTCAGTGTTTTACCGACGAGGCTCACCGGCGGTTGCACGCTCTTCTTCGGTGAAAGCCGCGGACGTAGGACTTCCTATTTCGGAAAAAAGCATCGCGGTCCTTCCCTTCGAAAACCGAAGCGAAGACAAAGCCAACGCCTACTTTGCCGACGGCATCCAGGACGAAATCCGCACCCGCTTATCCAAAATCGCTGATCTAAAGGTCATCTCCCGCACGTCCACGCAGCATTATAAAAGCGCGCCGGAGAACCTGCCTGAGATCGCCACGCAACTTGGCGTCGCCAACATCCTAGAAGGAAGTGTGCAGAAGAGCGGCCACGTCGTGCGCGTGAACGTCCGGCTAATTAAGGCAGCGAATGATTCTCATCTTTGGGCCGATACGTTTGATCGCAAACTGACCGACATCTTTTCAGTCGAGACTGAGGTGGCCAAAGCCATCGCCGATCATTTGCGGGCGAAACTCACCGGCCGGGAAGAGCAAGTCATCGCCGCTAAACCGACTGACAATCCTGAGGCCTACGATGCTTATCTGCGCGGCCTAGCTTATACACTGAAAACGCAAAACACGCCCGGCAACTACCTTAGCGCACAGAAATATCTCAAAGAAGCGGTGCGCTTAGATCCGCAGTTCGCGCTTAGTTGGGCGCTGTTGTCATACGTCGATGCGCGCGGCTACCGCACACTAAATCTTCAGCCAACAGCTGCCCTTCGTGAAGAGGCGCAGCAGGCAGCCGAAACCGCGCTCACTCTTCAGCCCAATCTCGGCGAAGCCCTATTGGCCAAGGGCTATTACCACACCGCCATTCTGAAGGATCACGACACTGCGCTGCGTTACTATGAGCAAGCACGTCAGTTCCTCCCCAATAGCAGCCGGATTCCCGAGTCGCTGGCCTATGTCGCACGGAAGCGCAGCCAGTGGGACCGGAGCGAGATTTACTTCAACGAAGCCGAGCGGCTCGACCCGCGCAACGTTAACCTGATCACCCAGCATGCTGTGAACTATGTTATGCTTCGTCGTTATCCTGAAGCGCTGCGCAAGTTCGACCAGGTCCTAGAAATTACGCCAGGCGACATCGATACCTTTGTGGAAAAGGCTGCTATTGCGCAAGCTGAAGGCGATCTGCCGCGTGCCTCGATGCTCCTTGCTCCGCTCCAACCAGCTGCCGACGACCCCACCGCGTTGGAAACACAAGCTTATCAAGCCATCCTAGAGCGCCGTCCTGCACAAATTATCTCTCGGCTAAAGGAGATCCTGGCCAAGCCCGATCCATCGTTGGGTTATTACAGTGGCGAACTGCGCTTTTGGTTAGGCTGGGCGCAGGAAGTCGCCGGGGACCATGCCGCCGCCCAGGAAAGCTGGCGACAAGCGCGCACCGAACTGGAATCTTTCCTCAAAGAACAGCCGGAAAATTGGATTCTCATGAACGATCTCGCGCTGATCAATATGGGCCTTGGTGAAAAAGCCGCTGCCTTAACTCTGGTCCAACGCGCCATGGCCACGAATCCGATCGAGAAAGACGCAGCGGATGGTCCCCAGACGATCGAAATCCTCGCCCGAGTGGCAGCGCGCATGGGGGAACCTGACCGCGCCATTGCCGCTTTACAGAAAATACTTTCGATACCGGGCGATGGCGCGCTGGCTGTGAACGCGCCGCTCACTCCCGCCCTGCTCCGGCTCGATCCGATGTTCGATCCGCTTCGGAACGACCCACGCTTTCAAAAACTCGTCGCCTCGCCCGCGCCGAAGTAGGCTCGACCTGCTTTAGAAAAGGTCCGCTAAGCTGCTGCTTCATCCTTAGAGCCGACAAGTTCTGCATAAAGCTCCTCATAACGCTGCGCGGAAGTTTCCCATGAAAAATTGCGCGCCATGGCCCGTTTAATCAACTTTGTCCAGACGTTGCGGTCACGAAAAATTTCACGCGCTCGTTTGATCGCATCCCAGAAGGCCTCGCTTGAATATTCGTAACAGAGGAAACCGTAGCCGCGATCCATGGCCGGATCGTAATCCTCGATAATCTCCTGAATCCCGCCGGTGGCCCGCGCCACCGGAAGCGCCCCGTATTTCAGATTGTACATCGCGCTTAAACCAGCCGGCTCGAAGCGCGATGGGATCAGGCTGATGTCCATGCCCGCTTCAATCAAGTGGGCAAGTTTTTCGTCGTAGTCCTTTCGGTATGCGAACTTGTCTGGGAATTTTCTGGCGGCGATGGCCAGAGCAGTTTCATAAGCTGGATCGCCTTCGCCGAGAATGATGAGGCGGACGTCATCCCAGAGAAATCGATCGAATAGTGGCACAAGAATCTCAAAGCCCTTCTCCTCAACGACTCGGGTCAGCATGCCAAAGACCGGACCGCGCGGTGTAGACGCGAGCTTCATTTCTTTTAGCAACGCGTCGCGACAAACCCGTTTTCCTCGAAGCTTCTTCGTGTCGTAATTGGCCGGAAGCAGACGATCGGACACGGGGTTCCAGCGCGTGTAATCGGCGCCGTGCAAAATCGCCGTGAGGCGGTACGCATTTTCACGTAGCACGCCATCAAGACCATGGCCGCCGACCGCCGTCAGTATTTCGCGCCGGTAATGCTCGCTTACCGCGGTGATCTTGTCGGCATAGAGAATTCCGCCTTTGAGAAAATTCAGGCGTCCAAAAAATTCGACGCCATACAGTGTGAAAAATCGTTCCGGCAGATTTGTGAAACGGAAGTCCAGCCCCCAGAAACTGCCCTGTTCATCCAGGTGATGAATGGTCAGCACCGTTTTGAACGGCAGCCCTTGCGCATGCACAAACACCGGTACCAGCGCTGGTGCCCAATCGTGCACGTGCAGAATTTGCACCTGCGGTGTCAATCGCCGGGCCAACTCCAGCGCTGCCTTGCTCAAAAAAATGAAACGCGCCGCGTTATTTTCGTAGGGCTGGCCGCGCTCACCGTAGATGCCTGGTCGATCAAAAAATTTGTCGCAACGAATGAAAAACAACTGCACGCCACTGGCACTGCGTCCTTCGAGGTATTTGGCGACGTAAGTTTTGTCGCCCACTTGAACATCGACAGTTATCCCACTGTCCTTCTTTTTAAATGCGCGATTCTCTCGAATTTCGCGGTAATACGGCAGTGTCACGGTGACCTCGTGCCCGCGCTTGCGCAGCTCGCGCGGCAGCGCATCCATCACGTCGATCAGCGCCCCGGCGCGCTGCAACGGCGGTCCCTCCGCGCTAATCATCAGAATTCTCATTCGATGTTCTCTTCAGCTGTCCTTGCCCAACGAATATTCTCGCTTGACCCACTCCAGGGCTTCCTCTCGCGTCCGGAGCTTTCCCTCGAGCTGTTGAGTCTCTGCTGCCTCCAGAATTTCGCCAAATTTGGGGCCGGGCTTTAAACCGAGCGCGATCAGATCGTCTCCGCGAACCAGTGGCAGCGGGATGATCGGTTCGTTGGCGAATTCCTCACGCTTCCGGAGCAGAAATTCGTAATTGTCGAGCATGCGATGGCTGCCCTCGCAATCGACCCGATGCAGCTCTAGCTCGTCCTCGAAAGTCGGTCGCGCCATGAAACGCTTTAATTTCGCTACCCGCATCTTCGGCACGTCCTTGAAAACCATGTGCTGACGCACCATTTCAACCGTGGCGTCGATCTCAGCGCCCGAAAATCGCAGACGGCGCATGATTTCCTCAGTCATCTCCGCACCCAGGCGATCATGTCCGCTGAAACGGATTCGTCCCGTCTCGTCTACGGTTGCGGTGCGCGGCTTCGCCACATCGTGAAGCACGACAGAAAATACGAGCGGCACAGAAACTTTTTCGGGAAGAAATTGCAACATTAACCGCGTGTGCTGAAAAACGTCGCCTTCCGGATGAAATTGCTCAGGTTGCAGGCAGCCCTTCATTGCGTCGATCTCGGGCAGGATCACGCGCATCAGTCCGCCGGAATCAAGGAGGTCCCAGCCGCGCACCCGATTGGGCGAAGTCAAAATGCGCACGAGTTCGTCTCGAATTCGTTCCGCGCTGATCTGATTAATTGAAGGCGCGTTGGCCACGAGCGCCTTCCAAGTTCCATTGTCGATCTTGTAGTCGAGCACAGTGGCAAAACGCACCGCCCGCAGCATTCGCAGCCGATCCTCTGCGAGCCGCTCCGCCGGATCGCCAATTGCCCGCACCAATTTCGCCGCGATATCGGCGCGGCCCCCGACGAAATCGATCACCTCCTCCGCGACCGGATCGTAAAACATCCCATTGATTGTGAAATCGCGACGCTTTGCGTCTTCCTCTGGGGATGAAAACCGCACCGCGCTCGGATGCCTCCCGTCGATATAGCCTTCATCCGAGCGAAAAGTGGCAACCTCGAATTGAAAGCCGTTTTCCAGCACGATGATGACGCCAAAATGCGCGCCAACCGCGTACGTGCGCGGGAAAAGCTTCTGCACGGCTTCGGGTCGCGCATCGGTAGCGATGTCGTAATCCTTCGGCGTCAAACCGCGCACCATGTCGCGTACGCAACCGCCGGCGAAGTACGCCATATGACCGTTCTCGCGCAGACGCGCGGCAATTTCGCGCGCCGTCTTTTCCATCGGCGATGGTTTCATCACAAAATCAGGTAGGGGCGGTTCACCTGAGCCGTCCGTCCCTCGCGGGATGAGCATCAGGGAGCAGGTGATTGAGGTCAATCTTACCGGTTAGGTGCCGCTCTCTTTCCTGGCCAGAAAGAGTGAATGATGAAGAGAACCACTGCAATCGAGATGCACGAATCGGCTACGTTGAAAGCGGGCCAGGGGTGAAAAATCCTGGGCGCGTGCTTTCCGAGATCGAACAGGAGAAAGTCGATCACGTGACCGTAAAAAATCCGATCGGTAAGATTTCCCAGGATGCCGGCGAGCAAAAGCGCCAGCGAGACATCGCGCCAAACATCGGGTGCTCGCCGCCGGATGAGGAGAGCCAGGACAACGACAAGTGCGACAGACGAAATTACGATAAAGAAAGTGTTGTTGTTTCGGAATGAGCCAAACGCTGCGCCGGTATTGGTGACGTTCACCAGACTAAAGAAATCCGGTATCAGCGTGCGCCCCGGCTCCTCCGGGGCAACGAACCGCAAAACCAAGTGTTTCGTCCATTGATCAAGCGCGCAGAGCGGAAGTGAGATGAAAAGGATGAATCTCACGCTGATCTTAACCGACCACTTTTGTCACGACGCTCTCGCACCGGTCGCACAAATCAGGATGTTCTTTGCTCGCGCCGACACTTGATCGATGCCGCCAGCAACGCGCGCATTTCCTGTAGGGCGTTTTGGTGACGCAAGCGGTTGCTTCGTTCGCTTCGTGAATCGTGAGGTCGCTAAGGATAAAAAATTCTTCCAGTTCTTCCTTGTCGATCTTTGTCGTGACATCCGAGTTCGAATGCAAAACAACGGCAGCCTCGAGCGCGTTCCCGATTAGTTTCTCCTGCCGTGCACGCTCGATCGCCTGCCCGATCACACCACGCAACGTGAGAAGCTTCGCAACCTGATCGCTTGCTTCATGACGCCGATGTTGGCCCTGCGGAAACTCCTCCAGATGAACCGAAGCGCCAACACCCAAATGGCGCCATGCTTCCTCGGCGGTGAATGCCAGAATCGGCGCAAGCAATCGACAGAGCGCGTCGAAAACCCTGTGCATGACCATTTGCGTCGCGCGGCGGCGCGGCGAATCCGGCGCGTCGCAATACATCCGGTCCTTGGTGATGTCGATGTAGAGGCTGCTCAAATCGACTGCGCAAAATTGGTTGAGCGTGTGATAAACCTTATGAAATTCGAACGCTTCGTAAGCCGCCCGGCAATCCCGGATCACCTCATCCAATCGCTCGAGAATCCAGCGATCGATCAATGTAAAATCCTTTTTCCTGCTTTCCTGCTTTCCTGCTTGGAAATCAAAAAGATTGCCGAGCAAAATCCGTAGCGTGTTTCTAATTCGCCGGTACGTGTCGCCGAGACGCGTGAACATCTCCTCGGAAAATGGCACGTCATCCGAGTAATCGATGCTGCTCGCCCAAAGCCGAACTAGATCGGCGCCATGGCGGCCCACGAAATGGTCAGCGGCTGTTGGCTTGTCGTACGTCCCGGATTTAGAAATCTTTCTTCCGTCGAGATCGACCACGAAACCGTGCGTCACACAAATCTTGTACGGCGCGCGATTGTTGAGCGCGACGCTCGTCATAAGCGACGATTGAAACCAGCCGCGGTGCTGATCGGTCGCTTCGAGATACATGTCGGCGGGATCGCGCAATTCGGGATGCAGCGCGCAAACAGCTTTGTGCGAAACGCCGCTGTCGATCCAAACATCGATCGTGTCATTGCGTTTCGTTGTGCCTGGCGGAAGGCCGAGTTCGCGGGCAAGATCGACATCGTTCAACTCAAACCAAATGTTCGAGCCGCGTTGCGCGACGAGATCGGCGAGTTTCCGAATGATTTTCGCGTCGAGAATTGCTTCTCCATCCTTTGAATAAAAAGCCGGCAGCGGCACGCCCCAGCTTCGTTGACGTGAAATCACCCAGTCGGGGCGGGATTCGACAGTTCCGCTGATTCGCTTTTCTCCCCACGATGGAATCCACTTCACCGTCTTGATGGCATGCAGCGCTTTGCCACGCAGCTCATCAATCCGAATGAAGAATTGCTCGACGTTGCGGAAGATGATCGGCGTTTTCGAACGCCAGCAGTATGGATACGAATGATGAAATTTCTGCTCACCGAGCAGCTTGCCGCGCTCGCGGAGCAACTCAACAATGTCGCGGTTGGCGTCGAAGACGTATTTGCCGACGAGATTTGGCAGACCGGCTTCTTCCGTGAACCGGCCGTGATCATCAACCGGCGACAAGATCGGCAAACCGTTTTGTTTGCCTAACCAATAATCGTCTTCGCCGTGACCGGGCGCGATGTGAACCGCGCCAGTGCCGGTATCCATGGTGACAAAATCGGCTACGAGGACAATTGATTGTCGATCTAAAAATGGGTGTTGAGCTTCGATCTTATCGATCTTGCTACCCGGAAATGATTCGAGTGGTTCACCGACCGGATCGAATCCGGTGTTCGCGCAAAATTGCGGGACGCGTTTGTCAGCAAGGAGCAACGTTTCAGAAACACCGTCCCGTTGAAATTTCTGGACAACATAAGTTTCCTTGGGATCGACTGCGATCGCTAGGTTCGCCGGCAAAGTCCACGGAGTCGTTGTCCAGATGGCGATACTTGTTTTGCCGGCCAATTCGCCGCTTACGATTGGAAACTTAACGTAAACAGCGGTGTCGTCGCGCTCTTGGTATTCCACTTCGGCTTCAGCCAGCGCAGTCTGCGCGCCAGTACTCCAAAAGACCGGCTTTTTCGATTGATAGACCAGACCTTCTTCAACAAACACGGCAAACGCCCGCAGAATTTCCGCTTCGTATTTTGGATCCATCGTCAGATACGGATTTTCCCAATCGCCGAAGACGGCGAGCCGCTTGAATTGTTCGCGCTGCACGTTGATAAATTTTCGCGCGAACGCTTCCGATTTTTTGCGAACTTCCAGAGGAGAAAGGCCGCGGGATTCTTTCACCACTTTGTATTCGATCGGCAGACCGTGGCAGTCCCACCCGGGAACGTAAGGCGAGCGTTTGCCCAGCATCGTTTGGGATTTCACAACGAAATCTTTGAGGATCTTGTTCAGGGCCGTGCCCATATGGACGTCCCCATTGGCGAAAGGCGGCCCGTCATGCAGGACAAATAACTCCC
>WNFQ01000809.1_pt1 | contig 21457 bp, 14 predicted proteins | sample 5400171 | NCBI WGS metagenome assembly WNFQ01 (sample SAMN13153356, study PRJNA577476) | soil metagenome | isolation source: 20 cm soil under Madrone tree | place: USA:California | collected 2016-06-14 | reverse complement strand
CTGGGCTTTCCTACCATGCAATAGAGGAGTTGGTCGTCGCACATCCCACTTACGCGGAGGGGCTGGTCTCGCTTTTCTCAAACATCAAGCCACTCCGTCCTGACATGTCGTAGGAGAAATGGACCTGACCCTCGACATTGATCTGCTCAGCCACCGGACAGCCGCGGCCATTAGCGAAAGCCTGCGCGTGGCCCATATTGGCAGCAACCCAACGATTCTTGGAGGACACCATGACCATATTCGATCGCGAAAGTCTCGCGCATCGTGTGATCGCCGAGGGGTCCACCATGACTCCGCTCTCCCGTCGCACCTTCCTCGCCGCCGCCCTCGCCTCCGGCATGCTGTCCACACTGCCCGCCTCGGAGAGCGTCGCGTCGGAAACCGAGAAGCGTTTGGTCGCCGGAACGCGAACGCTCGAGGTAAACGGCCGCGCAGCACGAGTCTACAGCCTCATCGGACCGGATGGACGCGCGGGCATCCGGCTCCGCTCGCATGAGCGGTTCCGTGTTGATCTCGCAAATCAGAGCGGCAAGCAGACGCTCGTCCACTGGCACGGGCAGCTGCCGCCGTGGACCCAAGACGGATTCCCGTGGCCCGAGACTCCTCCGTTGGCAAACGGGGCGGTGCAATCCTACGACTACACTCCCATACGCGGAACGTACTGGATGCATTCGCACTATGGCATGCAGGAACAAGTCCTGATGACCGCGCCCCTGATCGTCGAGGACGAATTAGCGCTACGCGAGGATCGACAGGATATCGTTCTGATGTTGCACGATTTCACCTTCCGGAGTCCCGAGGAGGTGCTCGCCAGCCTCACCAACTCGAATGCAGTCAGTGCGCAACACGCTGCCATGACCGGCATGATGAACATGGCAGGACGCGACGCGCCGGTCATGCAGATGCCTGGGGCTGGGACCCCGCGAATGGACCTCAATGACGTTGATTTCGATGCGTTCCTCGCCAACGATCGGACCCTCACAGATCCTGAAGTCGTGCGCGTCGACCGCGGCGGGCGGGTCCGCCTTCGGGTCATCAACGGGGCGTCTTCGAGCCAGTTCTGGATCGCTCTCGGAGCGCTCACCGGCAACGTCGTCGCAGTCGATGGCCAACCCGTCGAGCCCGTCGCAGGCCAACACTTCCCGATAGCGATGGGGCAGCGCCTCGACGTGTTGATCGATCTCCCGCGGACTGGAGCCTTTCCAGTACTCGCGCAACTCGAAGGCTCGTCACGCCGGACCGGAATCGTCCTCGCTACGCCAGGTTCGCGCATCCCGCGTGTTGCAGATCAGGGCCCGATCGCGCCACCGATCGATCTTTCGCTGGAGACCTGGCTGGCCGCCGCAGAGCCGCCCCGCGCGCGTCCCGCGGATCTTGCCCGCACCATCTTGCTTGGCGGCAGCATGAAGCCCTATTCCTGGTCGATGGACGGAGAAATGTGGCCGCACATCACTCCGCTCATGGTGAAGCAGGGGCAGCGTGTGGAGTTTGAGTTGGTCAACAGCACGATGATGGCGCATCCGATCCATCTGCATGGCCACTCATTCCAAGTGGTCGCGATCGACGGCCGGCCTATCGCGGTAGTTGGTCGTATCTGTTGTGCTCAGTCGTGCTCTGGGGTCGATTTGCAACGGACATCCCGCGAGCGAGGTATGGGATAGTGCAACATGATGGCGGCTGGGCCTACCGCGTGGATGAAACGTTCTCAGAAGCATTTCCATTTGCGCCTACCGCAGGCCGGCTCGCCTCCGTATATCTTCAGCAATTTTGTAACGACCCTGGGATGGTGTCGTTGCGCAGCCGGAATATGGGTCAGCTGAAGAAGGCGCTCGGCAAGTCGGGACCGCCACTCAACGTGATCGCCCGCGGTAGTGGTTCGCTCACCTGACCACATGTCCGGTGGGTGAAGGTGTTCAGTCTCGAGACCGGGAACCGGCGATAACCATGCGGGTCCGCCTAGCTGTGATACAGAAATAGCTACGTATCTACAATTTCAAAGCCTTATCAGGCGGTAACCGGCAGTTCTGTAGCACAATCGAAATGCAAAAATTACTTGTTTTCTATACACTTGCGTCGCGTGGAATACGTGTCTTTGAACCAGGTGGTCGGGAGTTTCGAATCTCTCCGCAGATCCTCAGAATGCCCGTGTTCCAGGTCACCGCACGAACGTCTCAAATGTCACCGCGGCGGCTCGCCACGGACTCCGCAGGTTTTTGCTGTTGAGCGGCGCTAGGCCGTGCGGTGCAGGACACGGGCGAGCGTGGCGGCGAGTTCGCGCGACTGCAGCGGCTTGGTAAGGAGTTCACTGACGCCGGCGGCGAGGGAGTCCTGTGTCAGCGTCGCACCGCTGTAGCCGCTCACAAGCACGATCGGTAAGTCCGGCCGACGGTGGCGCAGCACACGAGCAAGCCCCGTTCCGGTGAGCCCGGGCATGCCTTCGTCGCTAACGACGACGTCGAACCGCTCGGGCGCGGCTTCGAATGCGGCGAGCGCGGCGTGGCTATCGGAGAATGACACCGCCTCGTACCCGAGCCGCGACAGCACCTCCGTCGTCGCTGCGAGCACCGGCGCCTCGTCCTCGATGAGCAGTACGCGTTCGCCATGACCTCGAGGCGGCGTGGCTGGCCCAAACTCTGCCGTAGCCAGCGCGACCTCCGAGCTTGGCAGATAGATCGTAAACGTGCTCCCTTGCTGGGGTGCGCTCTTCAGGTCGATAGCACCACCCAAGTCGATGACGATGGCATAGACCAGCGACAGGCCGAGGCCGGTGCCCTGGCCGACCGGCTTGGTCGTAAAGAACGGCTCGAAAATGCGCCGCAGGGTCGCCTCTTCCATGCCGGAGCCGCTGTCCTCGACGATCAACCGCAGGTAACCGCCCGCTTCCAGCGTTCCGTGGGAGAGCGCCCGCTCGCCGGAGAGCTCCAGGGTCTCGAGCATCACGCGCAAGATGCCTCCTGCGCGCATCGCCTGGATCGCATTGCTGCACAGATTCATCACCACCTGATGCAGTTGGGTTGCGTCGCCCATCACGACCAGAGGAGAGGCGGGGGCACTCGCCTCGAGACGGATGTCCGCGGGGATCGAGCCTCGGAGCAGCTCGAGCGTCTCGGCCACCACATGGGCAACGTCAACGGGCTCTCGCTTGCCGCGCTGGCTGCGGCTGTAAGTGAGGATCTGCTCGACGAGTTCGCGGCCACGGGTCGCGGCGGTGAGGACGTTCTGCGCATAGCGCTTGCCCGGGGAACCCGCGGGCGCCTCGTCAAACAGCATTTCGCCGTAAGCGAATACGCCCGCGAGGACATTGTTGAAGTCGTGCGCGACGCCGCCGGCGAGCCGCCCGACGGCTTCCATTTTCGCTGCCTGGCGTAGCCGGTACTCGAGCCGCCCGCGTTCGGCCTGCGCCCATTTCTCCTCGGTAACGTCCCTCATCGCTCCAACGAAGTCGACCTCGCCCGTATCGGTTCGAATGGCATGAGCGACGACGTGGAGATTTTTAACCCTGCCATCTGGCATCCGTAATCGATACTCATGAGCAAAATCCTGCCCCTCGCGCGCCGCGCGCTCGACTACCTGCCGCCAAGTGGCAACATCTTCCGGGTGAATCCGTTGACGCATCATGAGATCCACACTAGGCGTGGTCGCCCGGTCAAACTCAAAGATCCGAAAAGTCTCGTCTGACCAGTAGGTTTTTCCGCTGGACGGCCTCCAACCAAAACTGCCCGTATGACTGAGTCGCTGGGCCTCACTCAAGTAGGATTCACTCCGCCGTAGCCCCTCTTCCGCGTGCCGGAGATCGGAATAGAGCACAGCATTCTCCAGCGAGATGCCGGCTTGCGAGGCCAGCAAATCCAACACCGCGATTCGGTCGGCGGTGAAGGCGTGCGAAGTTAAGTTGTTCTCGAGATACAGTGCGCCGACGAGCTTGGTCTGCTTGATCAACGGGAGGCAGAGCACGGACCGGAGCCGTCGCTGTTGCACGTACACATCCTCGGAGAACGGAGCCGATACCGCAGCGTCGTCCAAGATTACGCTTTTGCGCGTCCGGATCGCAGTGTGGAGCACGGACTCTGGAAGCTCGGTAGGCGCAACCGTGGCGTGTCGTAACCTCACCTCAACAACGCCGTGGCTAATCGTCGCCTCCGCCTCGATTTGCGGCTCGCCGCCGCGAAATAGGATGAGCACGCCCCGCTCGGCCCCCGCATGCTCGACCGCGATCCTCAGGAGGGTCTCGGTGAGCTTGCCGAGCTCGATCTCGCCTGACATCGCCTGCGAAGCCTTGACCACCGCCCCGACGTCCAGCTGCTCAACGGGCGCATTGATCGTCGCGCTCAGCACAGAGGCAGCGGATTCCTCGGCGAGCCATGGGTTGAGTCGCTCGAGTTGCCGCACCTTGCCGAGCGCGCCCCAGCGCAGGTAGCAACGGCGAGCGCTGCACAGATAGGCGTGGGCAATGCTGGCGACGCCGCGCGCGGCGTAGAATCGCGCGGCCACCTCATGGGCCACGCCCTCATTCTGGACGAAACCGTGCTCACGAGCCGATTTTATCGCTTGCTCGTACAAACCCATGGCGTCGCCGTGCCGCCCTTCGAGGCGGGCGATCTCGGCCGACACCAACGCATGCTTGTCGCCGAACGTCGGTGGATAGTTGTCGGACCACTCGTGCAGGTGTCCAAGGTGTTCCATCAGGAGGTCGCGCCACCGGGCCTGTTCGTCTGCGGAAGCGTTCTCGTAGCAGGCCGCCACCGTCAGCGCGGCATAGTAGAAATAGTCGAGTAGCTGGATCTGAGGGGTTGGGACCGCAAGGAACGGCTTCACCTTGGCGGCTGCCGCGAGAGCCTCAGCGTAGTCGCCCGACAGGAATCGTGCCTGCAGTTTGAGGATCCAGTACCAGCAGACCATAGGGATCATCCGGTCCGCCGGCAGCTGCGCCTCGAACGTCGCCTCGTCGAACTGCACGTCGCTGAAGGTGGAGAAGGCTGCGGTGCGGCCCTGCATGGCCGCAATGAAGCGCTGCTGGCTAATGTTGATGTCGGCGGCGTCGCCATACTTGGCCTCCCGGGCGAAGTCCAAGGCCCTCTGCGACTCGTGCCACACCGCGTCGAGCGGGTCGCTCCGCAGAAGAAGGCCTGTGATGCCTTGGTTCATACCGTAGCAAGCGAAGGTCAGATCACCCGTCTCCATCGCGGTGCGGACAGTCGCCCGCATGAAATCGATCGCCGTTCCGATCGGCTGCGTCCAGAAGGCAACCGTTCCCGCCGCATGATAGACCTTGGGCTGGTTGGCGGTGAAGCCGTGCTTCTCGACCAGGTCGCATGCAACCTTGGCGAAACGATAACCGTCACCGTAACGGTGAAAGAACGAGCCGAGAGTGGTCCCCAGAAGGGACCAGCCGTGCGCGGATGCGCCGCAGATCCCGTGTTGCATGCTGATGTTCACCATGCGGCACGCGAGCAAGCAGAACAACCGAAAGTCCGTCATTGTGGCGGGGGCAGCAAGAACCGAGAGCACCTGCATAGCGGCCGGCACTTCGGGATCGGTCATCAGCGGCAGATCGATCAGACTCTCGATCGGGCGTCCATCAAGGGTTTGCCACACCGTCTCGTATTCGGCCTGGATCTGCTCGAAGGTCGGGTGAGCCGGCAGGTCAATGCCGAACAGGCGCAGGCACGCGAGCGCGCTGTCGATGGCTTGCGGGTGTTCGCGCTTCAATACGTGCAAATTGATCATTAGGCAGGAAGTGTCCGCGAACTCGACGTTTGAAGCCGCGCGTTTTAGCAACTCCACAATCAGTTGCTCGGCCTTTTCGAGGTTACCGCTCAGAAGCTCGCACTCCGCATGTTCGAGGGACAGGCTGAATGTCAACTTGTGCCGGCTCCCCCAGTCCCGCTCATCTAACAGCGCGATGCCCGACGCGAAATACGTTCGCGCCGAGGCATAGGCCGCCGACGCCTTCGCCTTTCGCCCGGCACGTAGGTTGAGTGCCGCGACGTCCGCCTTCTCGGTGCGGTCGACCGACAGCGCGGTACCCCGATTGAACTGGTTCGCGACCTCGAACAAGTGCTCATCGAGCCGCTCGGCGGTCATGCTCGCAAGCAGCATACGGCCGATACGCAGATGAACGGCAGGGCGACGGTCCTCGGGAAATAGTGAATACGCTGCCTGCTGTATCCGGTCGTGCAGAAACTTGTAGTTACTACCCTGATGGACAACAAGACCGGCGCGGACAGCTTCCCAGAGCGCCGCATCCATCGCCTCCTCTGATTGCTGGTACACGATGCTCAGCGCGCCGATCTCGGCCATGTTGCCCAGGCAAGCGAGGTGCTTCAGGGCATCCTGCGTCGTCAGCGGCAATCGCCTCAGTTTCCGGAGCACGAGATCCACCACGTTGTCCGTATAGTCTTTGGCCTCGATACGATCGATGTCCCAGACCCAAGCGGGTGTGGCGCGGTCGAACGCGAGCAGCTCCTCTTCGGCCAACGTCGTGAAGAACTGGATCGCGAAGAACGGATTGCCGCCGGTTTTCTCCTGGACTAGCTGCGCCAAGGGTCTCGCGCGCTCGGGCTCGCAGTGCAGGGTATCGGCGATGAGCCGGCCAACATCGCCGAGCCCGAGCGGCGCAAGCACGATCTCATGCACCCTCGCATCGGCCTTGCGGATCGCCTCGAGCGTGCCCGTGAGTGGATGTGACGGACCGACCTCGTTATCCCGATAGGCCCCAACCAACAGCAGGTGCAGCACCTCAGAGTGTGTGACCAGGTGCTCGAGCAGGTCGAGCGTCGCGCTATCCAACCATTGCAGATCGTCAAGGAACAACGCGAGAGGGTGCTCCTTGCGTGCGAACACGCCGAGGAAGCGCCGAAATACCATTTGGAAGCGGTTCTTGGCTTCTTGCGGCGGCAGTTGCGCGACCGGCGGATGTTTTCCGATGATGAGTTCGAGCTCCGGAACGAGGTTCACGATGAGTTGACCGTTCAATCCCAGCGCCTCGCTGAAGGATTGCCGCCACCGGCTTAGCTGCGCCTCGCCCTTACTCAGAAGCGAGCGCACCAGGCTCTGGAGGGCTTGGGCCAACGTGGCGTATGGTATGTCGCGCTTGTATTGGTCGAATTTGCCGGACGCGAACAGACCGCGCGGGGGGACTAGCACCTTGTGCAGTTCGTGCACCACGGAGGACTTGCCGATCCCGGAATATCCGGACAGGAGCACGACTTCCAGTGTGCCGTGGGCCACAACGCGGTCGAAACAGGCGAGCAACGTTTCGATCTCGCGCTCGCGCCCGTACAGCCGCTCCGGGATCAGTAAACGGTCCGACGTGTCACGTGTGCCCAGCGGAAACGGATCGATGCGGCCGTCTGACTCCCATTGCGCCAGGCACCGCCGAAGATCGGTCTCCAAACCGGCGGCGGTCTGGTAGCGCTCCTCGGCAGTCTTGGCGAGGAGCTTCATTGTGATGACCGATAGCGCCCCGGGAGTTTCCACGGCCCTCTCGTCGGGTGGAACAGGTTGCCTGGCAATATGACAGTGCACCCATTCCAGCGGATCGGCGGCGCTGAACGGCAGCCTGCCCGTCAGCATTTCATAGAAGGTGATGCCAAGAGAGTAGAGATCACTTCGGGAATCGATCGAGCGGTTCATCCGTCCGGTCTGCTCCGGCGCCATGTAGGCGAGCGTTCCGGCGATTGCATCGGGCGGCTCGGGGTTGGGGCGCTCGCGCGGCAGGCGGGAGGCAATGCCGAAGCCGGTGAGCCAAACACTGCCGCGTGCCACATCCACCAGGATGTTCGCCGGCTTGATGTCCTTATGGATGAGTCCGCGCGCATGCGCTTGGCGCAGCGCCCCTGCGAGTGAAATCGCGATGCGCAGAAACTCCGTTATTCCCAGTCGCCGGCCGAGCAGCCGATCGAGAACCGCACCTCCGGGATCTTCGAGCACCAGCACCAAGCGGTTGCGGTGGCGGGAAAGTTCGATTGGGTGCACCGCCCAGGCGGCATCAAGCTCGGCTCTGAGCGCGTATTCATGTTCGAGCCGCGTGAGGCAACCGAGCGAGCTGTTTTCTGCTGCGACCAGCAGAATCGGTGGCAGCCCATTGCCGGAACCCCGATACAGCGTCAATTCGCCGTCCCGCAACGGTGAAAATGCGTAACTCGAAAGATCTCTCACGAGTCTTTCTCCCGGCGCTTCTTCGCCATCCTCAGTTTGATCTCGCTAGTGATCGATATTATGCGAACAATAGAACAATATTTGCGATACCCACATAGAAATGTCCGCTTTGGTCTCAGTAATCCATTCCCCGCTGACCCTCTTTACGGGCTGGGAGGTTGGCCATTATCGAGATATACCAAGGGTGACAATGACAATGCGCGAACTGGTCTTCAACTCTACCGCGCTTCCGCCTAGCCCAGTCCTAGAACTTGAACCGGAACTCCCCTCCAACAGTACGCGGAGCTGCGGGGGACGCGGCGAATCCAGCGGGCCCCTGCTCCTCGTACTCTATGCTGTAATACCCCTTGTTCGTTAGATTCTTGACCCACAATCTGATACTCAAGGCTTCTGCGCGCCGCGGAGTGAAAGTCGCAGATGCGTTGACAATCGTAAGTGGTCCTTCCGAAATGACGTTGTCTGAGTCCCAATAGAACTTGCTGGAATATGCAACATTCGTGTCGAAGGCGAACTTGCCCACGCTCGAGACATCTACTATATAGTTCAGGCCCGCGTCTATGGATTCTCTTGGCGCGCGAGGCAGTACTTTCCCCCTCGCATTTATGCTGCCCAGGCCATTTCCGCCACCCGGTCGTTGGTAGAAATATGGGGCGTCGCTAAAGTCGAGAAATTCCGCTTGTAAATAAGTTGCGCTCAGCCGCGCCGTCAGTCCTTGAGCCAGAAGCGCGGTACTTTCAACCTCCACACCTTGACTCCGCGCCGAACCCGCGTTGATGACGGTCTCAATACCCATCTGCGAGCTTTGTACTTGGGGGTCCTTAACGTTATTGCGAAACACTGCTCCGTCGAGGCGTAATCGATGGTCGAGCAGTTCCATCTTCAGCCCAAACTCGTAAGTCGTTACGGTCTCGGGATTGAGTGCCCCCGAACCAATTGACACGGCGTTATATGTACCGGACTTATAGCCCGTGCTTACTGAGGCGTAGGTCATGACATTGGGATTGAAATGGTGATCCAGGCCAACCTTGTAAGTCAGTTTCCCGAATCCTCGCGTCCGATCGAAAGGCGGTGCGCCCAAGATTGACGGTCCCAGACCCGATAGCGGACCACCAGGATACGTGTAGATAGTTGTTGAGCCGAACCCGCGGAGATCATCCTTGTTGTACCGTAGCCCCGCCGTCAAGTTCGTGTCCGGCAACATGGGATACGTAACCTGTCCATAGGGAGCGAACGAATTGAGCCGCTGCTCTCCCATCAGCCCAATGGAATTGATGCCTTCGGCAATGAAGGTATCACCGGAGATATGGATTGGATTGTATCCAGCGAGAGTGTTCAAATAGAAGAAGCCGCCAATCCAAGACATGGGCGCGCCGGGCTTCGACTTGAGCTGCAGTTCCTCCGAGTACTGCTGATCGACGGGGCGCGCACTAACGATAAACAACGGATATGGCGTAAGATCGCCATCATTCAAATACGATTCATTTGTCTTTCGCGCCGCGCTGATGCTGGAGAACACCCCAAAGCTAAGCTCTTGATCGACGCGAATCGACCCGCCATAGGTTGCATTGGTCACGCTGGCCATCTGATCTAGATTGATATCGTAGAAGCGTGGTTGGGGCGGCTCAGGGGGCACCGTTAGTGTGCCGGAGTTATCGACCCCGCCGCTGACAGTACCGGCGTAAGGAGTGGTCAGTATCCCCTGTAAACTATTTTGTTCTACGTAATAGCCTATGAACTTAACCGTCGTGCTGTCAGTCGGCTTCCATATGATTTTGGATCGCGCGGTGAAGGAGCGGTTGAGATAGGTTTGATCTCCATTGTACACATCCCGTCCCCAGCCCGATGCTTGATCGTATTCGCTCAGCGAGATATCAGAAGCAAGGCTGTCAGTGATTGGCACCGAAGCGTAGAGCTGTGCAGTGGTCGTGGCATAATTCCCGTAGCCAACCATGCCCTCAATAACCGGGGTGTTTCCCGGATCCCGAGTGTAAATCGAGATGACGCCCGCACTCGCGTTACGCCCGAAGAGCGTCCCTTGCGGGCCCTTTAGTATTTCGACGTTATTTATGTTGCTGAGATCAAAGAAGCTCGGTGATAAGCGCGAGTAATACACGTCATCAATGTACATCGGAACGCTAGCCTCATTCCCTGATGTAGCAACCGGGTTGCCGAGCCCGCGCATGAAAACTGTTGCGATGCCCCCAATCGCACTGAATTGCAGTGTCGAATCTAGTTCGCCCAGATCGCTGACGACAGTTACACCTGCCGCGCTTAGAGTAGACTCAGTAAAAGCTGTCACCGAAAGGGGCGCATCTTGAATATTCTCGGATCTCTTTTGCGCCCTAACGACAATCTCTGTCAGTTGATTGTCGTCGTTCTTTACCGATGCGTTTTGCGCTTGTGCGACTGCCGGCGATAACGTTGCGATTACGCAAGTCACGATTAACCATATGGTAAGCGCGCAACGTCGAAGTCCCGCAAACATGGATTCGTGATGGAAACGATCAAAATCTCTGCGAAAACGCCTCTGAAAATGTTTCATCTTCCCTCCACGGACTGCTAATCAGAACTCAGGGGCGATTTGAGCGAGAATTCGATCGCGGCGGGACATCCCGGCCAGTAACGCAACGGCCTTCCAGACGTCAATGTAGCTGCCTGCCCCCTATTGTAGGCAATCACGGCGTTGGTCAACAGCGTCAGCGCACCGGAAATCAGGATCTTCTCTCGTATATGGCCCCCGAACAAACCGGCTGGATGAACCGCTCGATCGTTGCGCGCAGTGATCTCTACTCTCTGGGCGTCTAAACCATTCTCAGTAATGTTGCGGCGCAAAGATTGGCCATTTTGATACGGTAGTTTGTTCTTGCAGGCTATTTCGCCTGTGGGTCCCGATGGATTTCGCTGACCCGCGCCTTCATTTCTCCGAAGAGCGCCACGGGTTTCAATCGTGACGCAATCGGCGACACGGCCGTCTATTTGCCTCGCAGGCTCCGGGGGGGGCGCCGATGCGTCACATCCGTAACCTGAGCCCCGCGCCATGACATCGTCGGGTGTCATCCTGGATCGATAGTGACACTCAGCGTCGGCAAGGTGTTTCGGCGTCTAGAACTCCCCTTCACTCTGCTCGGGACATGACGATGATGAAATGTCTCACGACTGTGCCTAGCCGCCCTTGGTGGGCTGGGCCCCGCGCTTCACGTGAAGGCGGTGTTGGCGGCCAGAGCAATGGGAAGCGAATCTCGGAGGTATGGGGTGCTGCGATCGAAACACTCGAATCACTCGCGGAGAGTCGTGTCGCCGCGATGGCGGCGTCATGCAGCAGGGGATGGTCGCGCGTTAAGAGCGTTTACCGTGGCCGCCGGCGTTGAAGAACCCGGGCGCGCGCCCGCATGAATGCGATTGTCCTCATAGCCCTGAAGCGGCCTTATACGTTCGTCGTTCTAGCGGTCCTGATTCTGATTTTCGGCGGACGCGCTGCGCTGCGCACGCCGACGGACATTTTTCCGAACATCGGGATCCCCGTTGTCGCAGTCGTCTGGACGTATAGCGGTCTCACGCCGGAGGACATGTCGGGACGGGTAGTCTATTACTACGAACGCGCGCTCACGACGACGGTCGGTAACATCGAGCACATTGAGAGCCAGTCACTCTACGGCCGCGGCATCATCAAGATCTATTTCCAGCCGGGAACGGACGTGGCGGCGGCGCAGGCACAGGTCACTGCAATCTCGCAAACGGTGCTAAAGCAGATGCCGGCGGGGATCACTCCGCCGCTCGTGCTGTCATACAACGCCTCCTCGGTGGCGGTTCTAGACCTGCAGGTCGCTGCGGACAATCTGACGGGAGCGGAATTGTATGACATGTCATCCAATCTGATCCGACCGCTGCTGGTCTCGGTACCGGGCGTGGCGGTCCCTGCACCCTACGGGGGGACCTCGAACAACGTCGAGGTGGATCTCGACCAGCAAAAGCTGCTCGCGCTCGGCCTGTCGGCGCAGGACGTGTCAGCCGCTTTGGCAAAGCAGGACATTGTGCTGCCGGCTGGTGACCAGAAGATCGGGGCAATCGATTTCCTGGTCCAGACCAACGCCCAGCCGGTGGACGTTGCGACGTTCAACTCGCTGCCGATCAAGAAGGTGGGCGATACGGTGGTGACCGTGGGCGACGTCGCCAATGTGTACCTCGGCGGGCAGCCTCAAACCAACGCGGTGCTGGTGCGCGGACGCCAGGCGGTGCTGCTCGAGGTACTCAAGGCCGGCGATGCGTCGACTCTCGCGATTGTGGCCGGAGTGAAGGCGAAAATTCCCGAGATCGAGCGGACACTGCCGCCGGGCGTGAAGATCACCGTACTGAACGACGCCTCGACCTTTGTGAGAGCGTCGATCGAGGACGTCGTACAAGAGATGGTGACGGCGGGCGTGCTGACCGGGTTGATCGTCCTGCTGTTCTTGGGGTCCGGACGCTCGACGATGATCGTCGCGACGTCGATCCCGCTCTCGATCCTCTGCTCGATACTGGCGCTCTCCTGGGCCGGGCAGACCATCAACATCATGACGCTTGGGGGCCTCGCCCTTGCGGTTGGAATCCTGGTCGACGACGCCACGGTGATGATCGAGAACATCGATGCGCATTTGGAGCAGGGCCTGGAGCTTGAGCCTGCGATAATCGAAGCGGCGAACCAGATCGTGATTCCTACCTTCGTCTCCACCCTCTGCATCTGCATCGTGTGGTTGCCGCTGTTCCAGTTATCGGGCGTCTCGGGTTACCTGTTCCTGCCGCTCGCCGAAGCCATCATCTTCGCAATGATCGCCTCTTTTATCCTGTCGCGCACACTGGTGCCGACCATGGCGGCGTTTCTGCTGCGCGCCCAGGTCGCGGCGCATAAGACGGGCGGCAAACCGAAGGGCTTCTTCGGCAGGCTCCAAGGACGGTTCGAGCAGCGATTCGAGTTCCTTCGTGAACGATACCGAGAACTGTTGACCAAGGCGGTTGCACGGCGCGGCCGATTCATCCTCGGGTTCCTGGCAGCGGCACTCGCCTCGGTGATAGTGCTGATACCCTGGCTTGGGCAGGATTTCTTTCCCGGCATCAAGTCCGGCGAGATCGACATGCATTTCCGTGCGCCAATCGGGATGCGGCTCGAGGAGGCCAGCAAGGTCGCGTCGCTGGTGGATACTGCCCTGCGCCAATTGCTGCCGGGCCATATCACCAATGTCATCGACAATTGCGGCCTTCCGAACAGCGGCCTCAACCAAGCCTACAGCGCGAGCGCCACCATCGGACCGCAGGACTGCGATGTGACCATCGGCCTCAACGACCCTGCCTCCCCGGTCGATGAGTACCGTTCGATTCTGCGCGATAGACTGCCGAAGCAATTTCCGGGCACGGACTTCACCTTCCCGCCCGGCGATATCACGGCAAAAATCCTGAATTTCGGCCTGCCGGCGCCGCTCGACGTGCAAATCATCGGCCGCGACACCGAAGCCAACATGGCCTATGCAGAGCGCTTGATCACGCAGATGCGCCGCATCCCCGGAATCGCGGATGCGACGATCGAACAGACGCTCAGCGAGCCGACTTTGCTGATCTCCGCGCATCGCGCCTTCGCTCTCGGCGCCGGGCTGACGGAGTCCAATATCGCGGACAACGCGCTGACCACGCTGTCGGGCTCCGGACAGGTCGCGCCGACGTATTGGCTCGACCGTAAGACCGGCGTCGCGCACCTCGTGAATTTGCAGACGCCGCAGACGCAGTTGACCACGATGAGCGATCTGGAAACGATCCCGATCGACCAAGGCGACGGCGATCCGACCGGAATGGGCACCCAGATTCTCGGCGGCTTGAGCCAACTCACCCAGATCGGACGCCCCCTCGAGGTATCGCATCGCGACATCCTGCCGGTGATCGACATTTACGCGAGCAACGCGGGGCGCGATTTGGGGGCGGTGAGCGGCGCGGTCGAGCGAGTGCTGCAGCGGACGAAAGGCGACGTGCCCCACGGCGCCCGCGTCCAGGTGCAGGGCCAGGCGGTGACGATGAAGAGCGCTTATGTGCAACTACTGATCGGGCTCGCATTCTCGATCCTGCTTGTGTACCTGGTGATTGTCGTCAACTTCCAGTCCTGGCTCGATCCCTTCATCATCATCACCGCGCTGCCGGGCGCATTGACCGGGATCGTCTGGTCGCTGTTCCTCACCGACACCACACTGTCGGTACCCGCGCTGACCGGCGCGATCATGTGCATGGGCACCGCGACGGCGAACTCCATCCTGGTGGTTTCCTTTGCCCGCGACGAGTTTGCCGGACATGGCGATGCAATCCGCGCGGCCGTGACGGCCGGGTATGCGCGGCTGCGTCCGGTAATGATGACGGCGCTTGCCATGATCATCGGCATGCTGCCGATGTCGATGTCCAACACGCAGAATGCGCCTTTGGGGCGCGCAGTGATTGGAGGGCTCTTGGTAGCAACATTTGCGACATTGATGTTCGTTCCCTGCGTCTTCGCCTTGCTGCACCAGAAACGATCCGACGGAGGAGAAGCGGCATGAAGCGACGTACCCTGTTGATATTCGGGCTACCGGTGGTGGTCGTATTGGCGCTCCTGCTTTACGGCATCGTAGGGCGCAAACGGGCGCTCGCGAACCTGACGCAGGTCGCGAACGCACAGGCGACAGTTCCGGTCCAGATCATCTCGCCGACCGCGGGGCCATCGACGCGCCCGATTGTCCTGCCGGGAACAGTGCGCGCCTGGTACGAGGCGCCGATCTTCGCGCAGGTCTCGGGATACGTGCTCAGCTGGAGCGTGGACTACGGGGCTCACGTGAAGGCGGGGCAATTGCTGGCGATGATCGATACACCGAGTTTGGATGCGCAGTACGCGGCGGCGAAGGCAACTCTCCACGTGGCGGAAGCGAACTATCGGCTGGCGGTAACAACAGCTGAGCGCTGGCAGGCCCTGGCGGGCACGGTGGCCGTCTCGAAGCAGGAGGTGGACGTCCAGGTGGCGGGAGCGGCGGCGCGCAAGGCGGAGCTTGAGGTGGCGGCACAGAACGTCGCGCGCTATGCGGCACTCGAGGCATTTAAACGCGTAGTGGCGCCGTTCGATGGCGTGGTCACGGCACGTCTCACCGATGTCGGCAGCTATGTCAACGCAGCGGGAGGCGATGTGTCGGCCCGCGGCAGCTCAACTGAACTCTTTACCGTGGCGGACGTGCATGAGATGCGGGTGTTCGTGTCGGTACCGCAGGACTACGCGGGCCAGTTAGTGGCTGACCTCACCGCGACGATTCATCTGCCGTCGCAGCCGGGCAAACTCATTGAGGCGAAGTTCCTGACGACGGCGCGGGCGTTCAGCCCCACCACGCGAACGGCGGTGACGGAACTGACGGTCGAGAATCCGAATCACGCACTGTGGCCCGGGACATACGTGGACGTGCAGTTACAAGTGCCGTCCGATCCGGCGGTGCTGACGATGCCTGAGGAGGCTCTGATCTTTCGCGCGGCAGGGACGCAAGTCGCTATCGTCGACGGTGAGAACCGGGTGCATCTGCGCAACGTGACGCTCGGACAAAATCTAGGACAGACAGTGCAGGTCACGAGCGGCCTAGTGGCCGGCGACAGGCTGGTGAACAATCCACCCGCAGCCCTGCTGGAGGGGCAGTCCGTGCAACCTGTAGCGCCGGCGCCGGGCTATGCTGCGGCGAATCAGAAGCTGCGTTCACCACCGTGAGACGGCGTGCTGCAGTACTGATCGCGTCACTCAGTGTGGGGGTGCTCTCGGGCTGTGATCTGGCGCCCGTCTACGATCCGCCGCATTACCTTCTGCCCGAATCCTACCAGGGCAGCGGCCCGTTCCGTGTGGCCCATCCAGAGGATGTATTGTCGGCGCGCGGGGACTGGTGGTCGCTGTTAGGCGACGCGCAGTTAAATGAACTCGAGGACCAATTGGGGCACGAGAACCCGACACTCGAGGCTGCCGCGGAAGCCTACACCCAGGCGCGCGACTTGGCGGCCGAGGCGCAGTCACGGCTCTATCCGCAAATCGGTGCGCAAGCACTGGTGTCGGACAACAAAGATTCCGCGCATCGTCTCTTCCGCGCCAGCGGCAGCACCGGGCCGACCCAGGAGGCCTCGAACCAGATCGGGGCCGCGGCATCGTGGGAGCCGGATTTCTGGCACGCAATACGCAACCGTGTGCACGCGCAGAAGCGGCTTGCGCAGTCCAGCGCCGCGGACCTCGCGACGGCGCGGTTGAGTCTTCAGGCGGAACTCGCGAACGACTATGTCGCCGTGCGCGGACTGGACGCAGAACTCGAGGTGCTGCGTCAGTCGATCGTCGCGTACCAGAAGGCGGTCGAGGTGGCGCGCCTGCGCTCGGAAGGTCAGATCGCTTCCGGCCTCGATCTTGCGCGGGCGTTGAGCCAGCTCGATTCTGCGCAAGCACAAGAAACCGAGACCCATCTGCAACGCGATCTGATGCAGCACGCAGTGGCCGTGCTGGTGGGCGTGATGCCGAGCAGCTTCTCGATCCCACCGGCGAACGAGTTCCGGTTGACGCCGCCGCAGCTTCCTCCGGGTATGCCGTCGGAACTGCTGCAGCGTCGGCCGGACATCGCGAGCGCCGAACGGCAGATGGCGGCTGCGAATGCGTCGATCGGCGTGTCGCGTGCCGCTTTCTATCCCAATGTGACGTTGAGCGGGATGGCGGGATTTGAGGACAACGCATTCAGTCTGCTGAGTCTGCCGAATAGCCTATGGTCAGTAGGGGCGGGGGCTATGCTGCCGCTGTTCGAAGGCGGCCTGCGCCGGGCAGAACTGCAGCGCTCCTGGTCGCAATACGCGCAGACGCGCGACAATTATCGGGCGACGGTCCTTGCTGCCTTCCAGGAAGTGGAAGACGGGCTAAGCCTGACGCAACGCCTGGCGACCGAGGCGACGCAACAGCGCGAGGCGAGCGATCAGGCATTGCAGGCGCTGTCCATCTCGACGATGCTCTACGACGACGGACTCGACAACTACCTGAGCGTCGCGGTTGCGCAGGTGCAGGCACTCGCTGCGCAAACCACCGAGGTCCAACTATTGGCCCGCCAGATGCAGGCGTCGGTGTCGCTGATTCGCGCGTTGGGCGGCGGCTGGACTGTGCAAGTTCTGCCCAACGAAAAGCAGACGCTGCCGTTCGGACCGCTCGATTACGGCGCGTCCGCAAAAGAGTGAACTACCCTGGGACTTCCCCAATCAGGCACTCATCGAGAGGATCCAGCTAGGGGGCGGAGGGCCCGAGGAGCTCCGCCATGGCGCGCAGTAAATCGACGCGCTTGAACGGTTTGGCGAGCGCCCGGGCCGCGCCGAGCGCGAGGGCGGCATCGGCGTCCAGGCCGTGCCCGGAATTGAACAGACCCGAAATCGCGATGACCGGAACCTGCGGGTAGTACCGCTTCAGTTCCGAGATGATGGCGGCCCCGTTCGTACCGGGCATGTGGATGTCGGTGACCACCACCGCAGGTACGGCGAATTTCACGGCCGCGAGTCCGGCACTGCCGTCCGCCGCCGTGCGCACGCCGTAGCCGGCCGCCTGCAACCAGTCGGTCAAGGCTTCGCGCATGATCGGGTCGTCTTCAATGACGAGGATATCTGGGGTCGTTGTCATGTTCATATAGCGTCAGATTTCGAGTAATGTTATGGCCTTAGGGGTCCGAAAGGTCACAACTGTGACCGAGGAGGAGCTTGCGTGGCTAAACTCTCGCGCATGAGCGTTCAGGCGGTCATGAATAGGCAAGTTCACACCCCCACGAGTGGCCGGTCGCATGTCCTCGCCGTCGACGACGATCCGGTGATTCGCGAGGCGATCAGCGACTATCTGGGCCAGTACGACTTTCGCGTCACTGCGGTCGCTGACGGGCGCGCAATGCAGGCAGTGCTCGCGCATGACGTGGTCGACCTGGTGGTGCTGGACCTCAAGCTGCGGGACGAGGATGGGATGGCGCTGGCAAGCAGGCTGCGCGAGGAGTCGGCGATTCCGATCATCATGCTGACCGGCCGGCGCGAAGAGGCGGATCGGGTGATGGGGCTGGAGTTGGCGGCGGATGACTATCTGACCAAACCGTTCAGCCCGCGCGAGCTGCTGGCACGCATCCGCGCGGTGCTGCGACGGCGTCGGCCGGAGATCCAGCAGGGGCGGCCGGAGGGGATCCGTGCCTACCGTTTCGACGGCTGGGAGCTGAATCTCAACACGCGCCGCCTGAAGGCGCCGGCCGGGCGGGTGGTACGGCTCAGCAACGGCGAGTTCAGTCTGCTCGTCGTGCTGCTGGGGGCTGCCAATCGCATTCTGACGCGCGATCAACTTCTGGACATGTCGCGGCTGCACGGCGATGACGTCTACAACCGCTCGGTCAACACGCAGATCCTGCGGCTGCGGCGCAAGCTGGAGTGCGATCCGGCGACACCGCGCTACATCTGCACCGAGCGCGGCGCGGGGTATGTCTTCAGCGCACGGGTCGACATCATCTACTGAGCGGCGTGCAGGACGCGCGCCAGCGCAGCGGCGATGTCGCGCGACTGCAGTGGCTTGACGAGCAGCTCGCTGACGCCGGCGGCGAGTGCCCGCTGTGCCAGGATCGGGCCGCTATAGCCACTCACCAGTACGATCGGCAACTCGCGCCGCAGCGGGCGCAACACGCTCGCGAGCCCGGTCCCGGTGAGCCCGGGCATGACATCATCGGTGACGACGACGTCGAAGGAGCGGGGCGCGGCCTCGAATGCGGCGAGTGCGGCGCGGCTGTCGGAGAATGACACCGGTTCGTAGCCGAGGCGGGAGAGCACCTCGGCAGTCATCGCCAGAACATTCGCGTCGTCATCGACCAGCAGTACGCGCTCGCCGTTGCCGCGTGGCAGCGGGGTTTGTGCCGCTTCGGCGGCACTGGAACCTTACCGGCAGTCTCACGCACGACTGGCAAGTTCCCGGTGGCGGCACGGTGTCCGGGGAAGCCCGCGTGCACTATACGACGAAGCAACTTCTGTATCCGATCGCAGTTCCGGACGCCTTCGCGCCGGCGGCGGCGATCGCAGATCTCAATCTGACCTATCATTCGTCCAACGATGCCTGGTTCGTAGGCGCATACCTGAAGAATGTCGGCAACAAGGCCACGGTCCTCAGCGTATTTCCCGGTACCCTGCCGCGGGATGTCTTTTCCGCGAATCCAGGCGACGCGCGCCAATTCGGTTTCATTGGACCGCCGCGAACTTATGGTGTGCGCATCGGTGCGAGGCTCCGAATGAGAAGAGTTGAGCGACGGAAGTGACCGTCGGGTGCGCCGGTGGATTGCATCGAGAGTTTTTTGCGCCGAAAACGGCACGGAGCGCAATCGCACGCCACCCCGGGAAACACGCAAGAGCGTATTGCAGCACCGTCGAGATGTGCGGTGCAAACACCGCATTGGGCGAGGCCGCACCCGAAACACGGCCCGTGCAAGCCGAGATCGTTGCGGAGCGCGTACAACAGCGGCATGGCGAGATCGTCGATCGTAAGATGCACGGTCCTACCGTTGACATCGAGCGATATGGATTGAGTTACCACTGTCAACGTGCCTCCGCGATTGTCGAAGCCCCATCATCAGAGCACACGCTCAACGTCTACCTCCGCCTCCATGGCCGCGCGCATCATGCATTTCATCACTTCTGAAATCGTCGATCCGCTCGAGCGGCTTTGACGCCTCACGGTCATCGCCCCTGTTCGGTATTCGACCTGTATAGCCGCGGCGAACATCGAAACGGCTATCTACATGCCCGCGGAAATTCGCAGGGCCGTGAAACCACGGGCCCGCGCCAAGGAAGACACCGCCCACGAACCATTCCGGGCTGTAGTAGCCATAGGGAGCGCAGGCGTATGGCTCATAGTCATAGTATCCGTAGGGACATTCGGGTTCGGCTCCGATGTCGACGATGGTCTGAGCCTCAGCCTTGGGAGCGGTCACTGAAAAGCAAACTGCAGCAACAGCGGCAGCGAGAACAAGAGACTTGAATGTATTCATAAATCCTCACAGTTGGGAGTGTTCCCTTTGGTGCTGGGAGGCAATGTACGGCGAGTGGGTTACACACCGATTCCAAGAATCGGAATTCGTACTCCAGATGTAACAAAGAGTGGAGTGCGTCGCGTTTCGTCACAGACGCCGCCGGCGACCGCCGCCGCCGCCCCGCAAGCGTCTCGACCAAATATGCAATGTCAAGAGCGCGCAAGTCAGGGCAATCGGGCACAAACAATCGGCCGGAATTGCACTTAGTGTGGTTTTGAAATCAGGGTGCATTCGCGATCGTGCGAGCCGAGCCGTATTCATCTCAATCCGTTTAGGGCTAACGCCGCCATGCTCATTCCTAACAGCAACAACTGTCTCAATGCATTCTCCGTCCAACCAACAATAGGGGAGAGCATGACAACCAATAGGAGCAGCACCCTGCTCGGGGAATTGCATGCTCACACGGCACGGCTACGCGACTCGGGCAAGAAGCGTTCGCAGCTATCGCAAGACATAGGCGAGCCATTCGTGCCACTCGAAACATAGCGAGACGAAGAGGGGAACCATCATGAAACAAAGCGAGCGACTCACCGGTGCCCGCGAAGTGGCGTGCCTACTCTCGAATTTCACACTCGCTAGAAGATCACTAGTCTCACAAGAGGCTCACCACTCAAAAAAACAACAAAGAATCTATGTAGCACACGAAATTTCACCCAAACTGAGGAGAGCATAGTCATGAAGCTATACTTGTATGTCGCCGCGATTGTTTGCCTCGTGATCGCGATTCTGTCGCCAATCGGTTCGAAGAAAGTGTTCTCGCAAGATGCGCTGGCGCTGACGGCAGAGAAAGCCCTCAATTTGCCTGCCGGCTACACGATTCCACCGCAAGACAAGCCCTGCATCTTGCCGGGGAATAAAGTAGACCTTCAGTGTTTGATCCTGAACGATCCCGACTTTGCCCGCGTACGCGCCGAAGAAGCGGGGCTCGAGGCGCAAGCCTTGGCCGCGGCAAAATCGGGCAGTCTTGATCCCTTTCACGCAGTCGAAACGCTCGGCCAGCTGGAGATCTTCGACCCCAAACTGTCGGTCAACAGCAATATAGCTTGCAGCTACTGCCATGATCCCGCCGCGGGATATGGAAATGGCGCTTCCATCTTGAGCATCTTCACTGGCGGAGCGAATCCTGGCTCGGTACCGATTACAAATCACGGAAAATACCCCGACAATCGCATCGCCAAACGCAATCCGCAGAGCTATGTGTATTCAGCGTACTTTCCCCCGCTGCAATA
>WNFQ01000981.1_pt1 | contig 21464 bp, 22 predicted proteins | sample 5400171 | NCBI WGS metagenome assembly WNFQ01 (sample SAMN13153356, study PRJNA577476) | soil metagenome | isolation source: 20 cm soil under Madrone tree | place: USA:California | collected 2016-06-14 | reverse complement strand
GAGCGCTACATCGATTTTGTTCAATATTGCACATCTGACCGGGCCGAAATCGAAACTAGAGCACCACAAAACTCATGACTGCGGTCACTGGCAACGCAAACGATGACCGCAATCCGCCGCTTACAGCCTCGTCCACCACCATAGTGAACGTGGAACCTCCGCCACCTCCTGCCCTTGGCCCTGAGATCAAGCGGTTGGAAGCCAAGCTTGCCGTCCATAGCATTTACTTTCCGACTGCTCGGCCCACCCCCGCGAATCCCGAGGGTGGCCTAGTCGACAGCCAGGCAGAGACCCTGAAAACCCTGGCCGCGGACTTCAAGAGTTATCTGAGATACAAGCCTAATGCCCACTTGATCCTCGGTGGCCATGCAGACCCCGGCGGCTCGGAGGAATACAACAAAGCCCTCGCAGCGACGCGTGGAACGCACCAAGAACTTCCTGGTGGAACACGGCGTCCCTGCGGACCACTTTGAGACGCGGTCATTTGGCAAAGAGGACCAACTGACTGCCGACCAGATAAAGGAGCTGATTGCGCAAAATCCGGACTTGAGTCCGGCCGACAGACAACAAATGCTGAATAATCTCCAGGTGTTGGTCCTGGCCAACAATCGGCGCGTGGACGTCACCTTGAGTACCACCGGACAACAGTGCACTCGCCTATACCCGTTTAACGCCAAAGATTATTTGGCGCTGATCAACCCCAAGAGCGGAGAAAAAAAGCCACCCGTCAAGAAAAAGCCCAGAAGGTAATAGCGGAGCGCGGCCTACAATTGATAAGGATTTAGATCTACCAGCCAGTATTCGGGGGCATGGGCGCGCCCCCAACTTCTCTCGAAGTCGGATGTCATTTGTCCTAAATCACGTGGCGAATCTGAGTTCTCATTTTTCAACTGCACAATCCGAAAACAAAACCGTCTAATGCAGTCGCTCCTCGCTGTCCAGTGGTGCCAGGCGAGGGGATCGCAAAGTGGCTCACGTCGATTCCCGTGTATTTGTGCGCTCCCGGAAAGCTGCCTAGAAAAGCCTTCAGCGAAACTCCCGACGCCTGTCTCCAGCCCATCCTTTGCCTGTCGGTGAAGCACGCGTAACCCGCCTGCCAGGCGATAGTAGCTGCAGGAGCTTCCGTCGGATCCTCTCGAGCCAATTGTCGTTGGGGATGGAATTCGCGGTGGACAGGTCCGCCATCAACGATCCGGATTGTAATCCAACTGACCCTAAAACGGTGTCGATGGCCTCCCAAGAAGATTCCTCCCAGGACTGTCCAAAAGAGAACAGCTATTCGTTTTCATAGCCCGTAGGCTGCATCTATAGACGGCGAGACTGAGCGACATTGGCCGCGATGCAAGGCTGGGCCGGACAATGTCCCTCATTTCGCCGTTCTCCACATCCAGACCCCGGAAGACGGCCTTCCATTCCAAGTTGAGCGAGATAGAGGAATCTTTGAATCTGTCACGAGGGATCCGTCGCGTCTCGCAATTCTCCGGGTTGCTCCTGGTATTTAACGTGTACTCCTAACGCGTAAGGGAACGTCTGGTCTGCTGGCTATTCTTCAGTCTGCTGTTTGTATTGCTGGCTCTGGTGACTCTTGACTGCGATCCTCGCGATCCCATCATTGAGCTCCGCTCGTGTTCGGACGATTGCTAGAATTTGCCAGAATGGAACATCGGCCTGCCTGTGTCAGCACTTGCCCCAACGCGTCAAAACGTTGTTCCGCCCGCTGTGTCACCATGCAAGACTACCCGGCGAAGATTTGCAAAATCCAATAAGCTCATCGGTACGCCCGAAATTGGCAAGAAGCCATCAAATTCATATACATGCTTTCACTCAACAGTATATACGCCTTCGAAACGAGGGCCTGAACTCGACCGCTTTGTTCCGTGGGCTCTTCGAGATGCGGCAAACTGTCGCATGGCCACCTGAATCGTCCGCGGTACCATATATGAAAGCCTGTCTTTTCAGTTAGTTGCAACCATTTCTGTAAGACAGTCCACTGGCGTCCAACTTGCATCTCATTCTGCCGGAGATTTCCTGCGAATTGCGCGATGGATCAAGATTTACGAAGCAGGCCGGCGAAATGGATCGACATGCCCCGCGAAAGTTTGTGGAGCCAGTTCTTGATAACAATTTTGTTCTTGGCCATGGGGCTTCCTTTGGTGAGTTCGGCGCAACAGCCATGCATCCTCCGACTGACCGTCCTGGACAATGAGGGGACCCCAATCCCTGAATCGAAGCTCAGTGTACAGCGAGAAGGGCGTGAACTATTCAATGCAACTTCAGATGCGCAAGGTCTTGCTTCCATTCTTGGCATTCCTTCAGGCAGTTACGAAATAGTTGCAGAGAAAACAGGATTCTTCCCCGCCTCGCAACCGATCAAACTGACTGGTCTCGAATCGGCCATCGAACTCATGCTCTCCCCCAAACCTGCCGGGTCCGAAAAAGTAGAAGTGCGCGCTGACGCCCCAGGTTCTGAACAGCAGAGCGCTTCTTCGTCAACGATACTCCAGCGCGACGAGATTAAGTCGTTGCCCAATCGGCCCACCACCGTCGCCGACGCTCTGCCATTAGTTCCGGGAGTCGTGCGATCCGCGGACGGACAGATCATCATTGACGGGGGAGGCGAACATAAGAGCGCTTTTGTAGTGAATGGAACGGATGTGACGGAACCAGCGACGGGAAGATTTGGCATGACCGTTCCGGTGGACAGTGTAGAGTCTCTGGACGTCTTGAAGACGCCGTTTCTTGGTGAATACGGACGATTCACTGCCGGCGTGGTCTCCGTCGAAACACGCCGCGGAGCGGATAAGTGTCATTTTGAATTGAACGATCCGTTTCCCGAATTTCGCATTCGCAGCGGACACCTCAGCGGTCTGCGAAATGCATCGCCGCGAGTGAATTTCGGCGGCCCGATTCTCGGCAACCGCCCGTACCTCGCTGAAGGGTTCGAATACCGGGTCGACAAGAACCCTGTGCGAACTCTCTATTTCCCCTACAACGAATCCAAGACGGAATCGTTCAATTCATTCAGCCAGCTTGACTACGTCATTTCATCGAAGCACTTCCTGACAGGAACCGTGCAGGTCGCGCCGCAAAACACCGACTTTGCCAATCTGAGCTATTTTTAGCCCCCAGCCGGTGTCGCCGAGTTTTCGGGCTTCGGAAATGCTATTCACACTAACGGATCATTTCGCCTTCGGGGCAACGCTGCTCAACAGCACACTCAGCATCCAGCGCTTTCGAGCCACGGTCGGAGCGCAAGGTAATGCCAACATGGTGCTAACCCCCACTGGAGATCTCGGCAACTATTTCCGCCAAGAATCGCGGAACGAAGCGCGCCTCGAATGGCTGGAAAATGCGGGCAGGACGCTAACCAACGGTTTGGGCGTAAGCGATTTAAAGTTTAGCCTGAGTGCGGCTCACACCGGCAGCTTTGGACGAACCATTGAGCGTCCCGTGGAAATCCGGGACGCTCAGGGACGTCTTCTCAAACGCATCGCTTTCTCCAGGCAGGGACTCTTCGATCAAAGCGACACGGAAGTATCAATCTATGCTCAGAACCATTGGATGCCCACGCCCGGGCTCGCCTTCGATCTCGGAGCACGACTGGAATACCAGGCAGCGACGCATACCCAACGCATCGCACCGCGTGCCGGCATAGCGTGGACTCCGTTCCGCGGCGGCTCGACGATTCTGAGGCGTGGCTTCGGAATCTATTACGATCGCGTCCCTTTGAATGTTTTCGCGTTTTCCCGCAGCCCCGAGCAGATCATCACGACGTATGGCCCAGGCGGCGTGATTTTGGATGGGCCCCGGCTCTTCCGGAACTTGGCCGAGTCCACGTCCGGTAAAAGATTTCCGCTGGTGGACAGCAATAACGCGGCGAGCAACTTTGCGCCTTACAGCAAGACCTGGGACGTAGAGGTCGAGCAGACCGTGGCAAGGAGGCTGCGGCTGCGGGCCCGCTACCTGAGCAACGTGTCCGACGGAGTTATCACGCTGACGCCTCGAAACGGCCAAGGAATCGATGCCTATGTACTCGGGGCCCGAGGAAGATCCATCTACCACCAGGTGGAAGTCACGGCAAAGGTAAGGTGGCTTAAAGACCAGGAGATGGTTTTCTCCTACGTGAGAAGCCGGACTCGAGGCAATTTGAATGAGTTCAGCCGGTATCTCGGCGACTTTCCATCGCCCATCATTCCTCGGGACCTGTTTTCGCAGCGTCCCGAGGATCTTCCGAACCGCTTCCTGACTTGGGGAGTTTTTTCGCTGCCGTGGAAACTCAGAGTGTACCCCATCGTGGAGTACAGGACGGGCTCGCCCTATGCGGTTGTTGACGCGGGGCGAAATTATGTGGGTGTTCCTTACCGCGACCGCTACCGGTATCCGAACTTCTTTTCGGCCGATGCGCGGATTTCCAAGGATATTCCTTTCCGGCACAAATACACGCTGAGATTTTCGGTGAGCGGATTCAATCTGACAAATCACTTCAATCCTTTGGATGTCCATGCGAATCTGAGTGATCCTCTCAACGGCGTGTTCTTCGGGAATTACGTGCGCAGATTCCGGGGCGATTTTGACGTGTTGTTCTGACAGAAAGCCGTGACCAGAGAAGAAATGCCCAGCAAGAACAATTCGCGAGCGCGACGCAGACCCGGTCAGATTGGTTGGGTGGCGGCTCTTCTGCTCCTTTCGGCGGGGCTGGGGATGTTTGTCACATGGAGGGTACCGGGGCTGGAACTGTATGCACGGAACTGGCTGACGAGGGCTAGAGGTCCGCTGCCTGTGCCCGATGATATCGCCATCGTGGCGATTGACGAGGCGAGTCTCGCCCGGTTCGGGCGTTATCCCTGGCGTCGCAACCTCACGGCCCAGATGCTCGATCATCTCGCCGTTGCGCACCCCAAGGTTATCGCACTGGATGTCCTATTCAGCGAAACCACAAACAGTGCAGACGACTCCCCACTCGCTTCAGCGATTGCGAAGGCGGGAAACGTCGTCACCGCGGCCCAACTCACACGCACGGAATCAGGCCAAGTGGTCTGGCTTCGGCCATTGTCCTCCGTCGAAAAGGCGGCGGCCGGGGTTGGACACGTGCATGTTTCGACCGAAGCCGATGGCGTCGCGGGATCCTTTCTCGTTCGCCAGGCAGACGACCAAGGGCAAGCTGAGTGGGCGATGGCACTCGAAACCATTCGCGTCGGAGAAGGTGCGAACGATCAGTCTATTCAAGAGCTGCCTGGGGCAGTTTCCATCGGCGGACGCACATTCCCGATGCGATCCGAAACCCGTAGGATTGAAATCGAATCTGGCCGCCCGCGAAACACACAGCGCCTGCGGGCAAGTTGGATTCCCATCGAATACGTCGGTCCGGCCGGTTCCTTTGCGCCCTACACATTCAGCTTCGGTGATGTTCTCGATGGGAAAGTGCCCGCCACCGCGTTCCGCGGAAAATACGTCATCGTAGGGGCCACGGCGGCGGCGTTAGGCGACCGTTTTATCTCACCATTCGTTCATACGGAAGGTCCCAACGGCCAGCAGCATGGGGAATTTGTGCCCGGTGCCGAGATCCTCGCCAATTCGCTCAACACGCTCTTGCGCCGAAGATGGTATTCGGAAACACCCGATTGGCTCGCCGTAGCTTGTGCGGCGCTGGTCGCACTCCTTACTCTTGGTGGACTTTCCATCGCGCAGGGTAAACAAGAAGTCCTCAGACAAGTGGTAATGGTTATCCTGCTAGGCGCTTTGATCCTGGGTCTTAGCTATTTTGCATTCACCCGGGACCTGATATTCCCGCCGATCGTGGCTTGCGGTGTTTCGTTTGTGGTTGCGATTCCGCTGGTTCTGCTGCACCGGTCTCTCGTCGCCAGCCGCGAGCTGGACGTCCAAATCCGGCAGATGGTTCACGCCGAAAGCTGGCTGTGGCCTTCCGCGAGAGAGACGAAATCGGATCCAGCTGCGCTCATCGCGCAGCTTTCGAATGCAAGTGGCGTGGCCATCCTTCGATTTGTTTCCCCAGGAAAGTATCGCGTGGCTGCAAACCACGGATTTCCATTGTTGCCTTCGGTTTTGAAGAGCCATGGGTTGAGCATTGAATGGCCGCAATCCCCAGGGCCACTCAAAAATGAGAATGCCTTTTCCGGCAAGGTGGATCCGGAGATGGTCTTTTTATTCCATGAGAGGCAGGACATCCAAGCGCAAGAACTGGCCGCATTGAAATGCGCCTTGGGAGATGGCAACCCCCCGGCTGGATTCCTCATCCTTTTGCATCAAAAGGATGAACGGATGCCGCTCGAACTGCTTCGCATTTCGGCGGAACTTGCCACCGGTTTCATCGTGGGGCTCGGAACTGGGGAGACAACGAATGGCGAAACAATGGAAGCCTCGCGCCGGACATCTTGGCGTTTGCTGCCTCGTGGAATCACGTGGAAGACGCGCGCATTGGGTACGCTAAACCAGCGGCTTCTGTCCGATTCGCGCTTTGTCAATAAGTCTCTGCGCTCGGTAGGGGATGGCTTGCTAGTCGCTGGGATGGGAGGACAGATTGTATTTGTGAACCGCCGGGCGACGGAAATTCTTGGAATGAAGGAGCGTTCGTTATTAGGAAGCAGCCTCATGGGGCGTTTAGGTCAACCCGAAAAGACAATGCCTGAAACACTCGAAAGGCTGCTGGTCGACCGAGCCACGGTAGAGCGGGAAACCACTTTCGGGGGTTCGTCAGCAAAACATTTCATTCTGCGACTCTCCCCCGTTTGCGAGAACGGTGAAGACCGCGGCGCCGTCGTGGGGATTGTCGCCTCGCTCTCCGATATAACGAAACAGCGGGAACTGCAACAGATGAAAACAGAAGTCATGTCCTTGGTGACGCACGAGCTGCGGACCCCGCTTACAGCAATTCAAGGTATGAGCGAAGTGCTCGCGCAATTCGATGTGGACCCCGATCGGCGCCGGGAGATGCATTTGGCCATCAACGAAGAGTCCAAGCGTCTGGCCCGGATGATCGATGAATACCTGGATATCACCCGGCTCGAAGCCGGAGCACGCCCTTTGAGAAAAACGACCCTGCGAGTGGACACGCTGGTTGAGCGTGTGCTTTTGCTGCTGGGCCCGCTCGCTTCGTCCCACAGCATTCCGTTGACGACCGAGTTTGACAAGGACCTGCCGGTGGTAATTGCCGACCCGGACTTGCTAGCTCAAGCGGTCACGAATGTCATCGCCAACGCTGTCAAGTACAGTCCACCAAGCGAGGAAATACGAGTGTCCGTACGAACCGACGGCAGTGATCTTGTGATCGAAGTGGCGGACAAGGGGTATGGAATCGCATCCGAGGATGTGGAGCGCATTTTCGAAAAGTTTTACCGCGTCCCTCGCGTGGAGAGCGCCGACGAACCCGGCACGGGCCTTGGACTAGCGTTTGTTCGCGAAATCATGGATTCGCACGGAGGTTATGTTACCGTCGAAAGTGAAGTTGGCGTAGGCTCAACGTTTACGCTGCGTTTACCCGTGGAACTCAAAGACGGTAACAACCTCAAAAAACCGGCCGATGGCTAGACTGCCCCATATCCTCGTTGTCGATGACCAGCACTCCATCCGTCTCATGCTGGAGTCCGGGTTGTCGCTGAGCGGCTTTCGCGTGAGCTGCGCTCGGAACGGGGCCGAGGCGCTGGCAGCGGCCAGCACCGAAGAATTTGATGCCGTGATCAGTGATGTTTACATGCCCGACGGTGACGGACTCACAATGGTCCAGGAATTGCGCGCCCTCCTGCCATCTCTGCCGATCGTCCTGATGACGGCCCAAGGCTCTGTCGAGTTGGCTGTCCGGGCAGTCGAAGAGGGCGCGACGGATTTCATCGCCAAACCATTTGAAGTAAGCGCGATCGCGGCCTTATTGCGACGGCATCTATCCGCTGCATGGGAAGCCACGAAAGGAGGCGCTGACATTTCCAATCTCGTTGAAGACATCTCCCGGTCCGGTCTTGTGGGCAAAAGCCCGGCGATGGTGGGGGTTTACCGGTTGATCGCGCGGGCCGCTCGAAGCGACGCGCCGGTCCTAGTGATGGGAGAGTCCGGTACCGGCAAGGAGTTAGTGGCGCGGGCGATTCACGATTTCAGTCCGCGGGAAAAGAAGCCCTTCGTGGCCGTGAATTGCTCTGGCCTGACCGACACACTGCTCGAAGCCGAGTTGTTCGGCCATACGAAGGGAGCCTTTACCGGTGCAGCCGGAGAGCGTTCTGGGCTGTTCGAGGCGGCGGATGGTGGCACGATTTTCCTGGATGAACTCGCTTCCACGAGCGCAGGATTTCAGGCCAGTCTCTTGCGCGTGTTGCAGTCCGGCGAAGTGAGGAGAGTCGGTTCAACACAGACAAAACGGATTGATGTTCGCGTTATCGGGGCAAGCAATGCGTCGTTGCGTGAAATGGCGGCCGCAGGCCAATTCCGGCCTGACTTGTTCTATCGTCTGAGCGTAATTACGCTGGAGCTCCCGACGCTTCGTGAACGCGGAGGAGATGTCGATCTCTTGGTGGCTCATTTCTTGCGCTCTGTGGCAGTAGAAGGAAAACCACCCTACCGTCTTACCCGCGAAGCTGCCTTAGCTCTTCGCTCGTATGCTTTTCCCGGCAATGTCCGCGAGCTCGAGAATGCCATGCGCCGTGCCGTTGCCCTTTGCCCAAATGACATGATTTCTCTCGACTGCCTCCCCCCTGAAATCGCGGCGGGCAGCGGAGTTCCGAAGGAAGCTGCCCCCTCTAGCAACGAGCGAACGATTATCGTCGACCGACCGACGATGGATGAGTTGCAACGGAGGTATTTGCAGCTCGTCCTTGACGAGAATCAAGGCAGGAAAAGGCGTGCGGCGATGGTACTCGGACTCGATCGCCGAACGGTTCAAAGATTGGTGGCCAAGTATCGGCTGCGTGCTATCTCGGATGGAGACAGCGAAGAGAATACCGACACGGAAACACCCGGGGACGCGGACGGTGGGAATCCGTGATTGCTACACCAGCGTCATCGCGAGTCTTGTCCAAAACATTCAAGGTCTTGATTCTGAGTGCCATCGCGCTGGCATGTACGGCTCCGTCGGTGCGCGCCCAAGTGACACCTGTCGAGGCGCGCATTGCAAGCGTGAGCGGCGCAGCTCTAGTCTCGAACGGCGGGCAGGCTCCCCGTGCCGCGCAACGCCGCGACGTGCTCTCCCCCGGAGAAGAGATTGACACACGAGGCGGCGGACACCTCACCATAGAGTTGAGCGACGGCAGCATTGTATTGGTCCGTCCGGGTTCTCGGGTTCTGCTGAAGGACTTTCGTGCGGCCGATACGCTCCGGGAGCTGTTCGAAGTCCTGCTGGGCCGCGTTCGGGTAAAAATCAACCATTTCGGAGGGAAGCCAAATCCCTACCGAATCAACAGTCCCACAGCATCGATTGCGGTTCGCGGCACCGAATTCAGCGTTGCCGTGAACGGAGTAGGAGATACCGAAGTAATTGTGTACGAGGGCCTCGTTGAGGTGACCAGCCTTGCCAATCCGCAAAACAAAGTTCTTGTGCACCCAGGGCAAGGGGTCATCGTCCGTCCTAACCAGGACATACACTTCTTCGTATCCGGCCCGGCTGGTGAAATTGGCGGCCTTGGCGGGGACCAAGACCATGAGGACAGCACGCGCGATCAAAGCGCAGGGGCTTCCGGCGATCCGGCGGATTCAACCAATGCAAATTCTCCGCGGAATTCTCCCGGGATTTATGATCGTTTCGTCGAGAATGTGATCGACGCACGGCAAGGGCCGCTGTTCCTGCGCTTCACGGCCTATCCGGATTCTTTTCTGGATGGTCTTGAAAATCCTGCCTATGCAACAGAGTTCTCGGCGCCCGAGGGACGGGTATTCCTGTTGCCATCGTTTCGTGGTAGCCAGGGTGTCGGGGCCGATCAGTCCTCCTTGTTTTCCAGCCCCGGGAAATCAGTCGATTATAGTTTGTCGCCTCAGGGCTCTTTCTTCACGCCGCTGCCCGACCACCGGACCGCTATTGGTGGGGGCGTCGCCGCCTTTCGGAGTGGTATCCAGTCGTTCACGCTGGATGATGCCGCAATTCTTTCAAGTTCTCTCTTTCCTCCCGGGACGAGCGGGGCCCGGGCCTCCACAGATTCCACGAACACCTCTTTTCTCTCTGGTACGTTTGCCGTGGCCCACGCGTTTGGGGAAGAAAAAAGAACGAGCGTCGGTCTTGGCTTGGATTATGTGAAGGGCTGGGGATCTCTCCTTAACTTTGTAACGCAACAAGATGCTGTAGGAATCGTCGCGAGCGAACGAGTCGACTCAAATACCAATCTCGCGCAGACGCGAATTAAGGCCGGCGTGTCGCACGACTTTTCCGGGGAGCGAAAACTTGGAATTTATTACAGTTATGGATTCGTGTCGGCTGATTTCGGAAATGTTTCTCATACGGTGAATGGCCAGCCGCAGAGCCTCGACACCACCCGGAGTGCAGGCCGGTCCTCCGAGGTTGGCGTCCGGTTTCGCGGCGTGTTGACTAAGAAGCTGTTCTACGGGGCGCAGGGGTCCTGGGTTCTACTGTCTTTGGATGAGAAGTTGAAACTCTCCACGATCGTAAATTCTCACGAGCACGACCGCACTACGGGATCAAGCTTCGCAGTAGGCATCGGGTATGCCTTCCGCCCGCGGATTGTACTTACCCTGGATATCGCAGGCGGGTTTGCCAACACCACGACGATGCGCACAGAAGACGCGACCGACAACCTCTTAGAACGTAACCGTAGGGGCAGCCCCTTTTTATCCGCTCATGAAGCCATCCAAGCTGACATCTGGGGACACTTATTCGTCAGTGGTTCACTCTTGACCGTTCGCCAGACGCTTTCGACGAACCTCGCGCTGTATCCGGACCGTTTCGGCCGCTTGCTCACCTCGGATGGTATCTTCGCTCCGAATGGGCTCACACGTGACCGCTCGACACTCTATTACTCGGAATTTGGCGCGGGTTGGCGGTTTACCGATAATTTTCTCGCAGAGTATGTTCTTTCGACCAACTATGACCTAACCCGGCCCAGCCACGTTTTTCTTCTGCGATACAGCTTCCGAGTGCGCGAGAACTAAAGTCTCAGGTTCGCCCGTGGAACAGGCGTCCTTCGTCGCCTCTAAGAGAAGGGCCCCGCCAAAAATAGCGTATCTCTCCCTGGCCGAAAGACCATGCGGCGGATTGAGACAACTTTCACTGCGCTTTGCGGCAGATTGCCGCCCGCGGCATCAGCGCTGTTCCTTCACGGATCGGGTACCTTTCGATTAATCAAGAGTTTGCGCCGACCAAGATGCTGGCCCCTCATGTGCTGCCATTACTCCGACGGTGAGGGAGCGGCGGGCCAGGTCTACCTCTGTTCAACCGGGCTGAGTTTGCAGGGGTGCTATTGCACCCGCCCTTCCTCTTAAGCTCTACTCCCCAGCCCCTAATAAGTGTGAGGCGGAATGCTCCCGGCTATTCCTGCCCCATCCTCAACGAAAACGGAGGTGTGGCGTGGTAAATAAACGCAATCATTTGGCGGCATTCATTCTAGGGGTCCTATTCATCGTGGGATGCGGCAATTCGAAGTCGTTCACACCAACTCAACCGCAGGGCGGCACGGCCGTGAGTCTTTCCTTGACGGACACACCTCCCGCGAACGTGGACATAATCTCCTTCGAGGCCACTGTTTCTGGGGCGGCCCTGAATCCAGGGAATATTGACCTGCTAGGCGCAACAGGACCGCAAGATATCGATGTGAAGAAACTTCAGGTTGAAAAAGCATTCCTGAACACGACTGGAGTCCCGGCCACCGCCGGTCCTTTCCAGAGTCTAACTTTGACATTTGCCAGCCCAAGGCTGACCATCCTGAACGGCACGGCGAATTCCCTTGCCGGATGCGCCCCGGGGGCCGTTTGCAAGATCACGCCATCCGGTTCCCTCGTGGCAACTATAAATTTCAATCCCGCATTGAGCCTCAGCGCAAACAATTCCGTTGGGCTGCTGGTGGATCTGAATCTCAACACTATTGTAACCAACGCACTAGGAGTGGATTTCAGCGCGGCGAACGCGCTCAGTGTGACCCAAACACAGGTGAGCCCGGATAACCAGAACCAAGAGATGGAGAACGTCGAAGACCTTACGGGCAAAGTTGCGAATAAGGGAACAAACAGCTTTGATCTGCAAACGTCGCAGAAAAAGTTTTCGGGAATCCAGGTGGATAAGAACACGGTATTCAAAGGTTTCACCGCCTGTTCAGCCAACCCGCTCGACTTTACCTGCCTGCAGAACGGCCAGATCGTTGACGTCGATGCGGCGGTCCTCGCTACCGGGGCACTGGTCGCAAAAAAGGTCAAACTGGAAGGCAGCGATGCAAACGTCAATGATGAAGAACTCGATGGCTTCGTGACCTCTGTGAATTCGCCGGCTGGCACATTTGCCTTCGTTGTCGCTGACAATTTGAGCTCGCTGTCGAAAAGTGTTCTTGGCAGCCCCTTACAGGTTCAGCTTCAATCCGGGGCGAAACTCTCCGTCGATCTCGAAGAATCCGAGAACAACTCTGGTCTCTCCAGTTCCTTCGTCGATGTCAATTCGCTCCTCGCCGGACAGACGGTACAGGTTCACCGAGTGAGTGGAGACGGCAGTACCGCCGCTCCCCTCGTGACGGATCGTGTGAGATTGCAAGAGACTCGCCTCACCGCTCTCCTCAAAGCGAAACTGGACGCAAATACGTTCAGTCTGGATACGACCAAGCTGAGCTTCTTCACAGCCGTGAGCGTCACCGAGATCACCGTGGATGCTTCGCATGCCAGTTTCGAAGGCGTTGCCAATGTGGCGGCACTGGTCGCACCACCGGTGCCGGATACTGTCTCCGTCCGGGGCTGGCTGTTCAAGCAGCCGTCCCCCGGTGCGCCACTCCTGGTTGCGAGCAAGGTGCGTAAGCACTAACTGGATCCTCCAGCAACTCTCTCATCTGCGAGCCGCGTGATTCTCTTGTGCGAAACACGTGGCTCGCATACTGAAATTCAAATCCACGATTTCATTTCTTTGTGAAATCATGATCTGAATTTCGAGCGCGCCATTCACCTTGTGAATCTCACAGCGCCCGTCTTTTCGGCGCGCACAGAGTTGGACTGTCAAAGACAGCTTCCCAGGGTATTTACTGTCTGCTCCCTTGAAAAAATCACTGTAGGCCATCGGCGGTAGCCGGCGAGGCACTCCTTATGCCTGACGACGTAGAGGCAGATTGTCGCATCGCGTAGCGCTTATGGCGGCACGGTGCCGCTTCCTCGGGGGATTTTCACAGATGGCGCCAATGCATCCATCTGCGAGCAAAAGACTTACTTGGTCAACACCAGTGGCCCGTCTATTGCACTCCTAGAGGTGGAGTGGCAAGAGATCATCTGGCGAAAATCGCCAGAGATAAGTGGTTTAGTTATTGTTCGGATACGTAAGGCAGATCAGAGGAACGAATTTAGAAGGAATCGTGAGGGGGCAACCCAGACTATGAGACACAACTCTCGAATTCTTCTGCTATTTGCACTTAGCGTTTTCATTGAAAGCTTCTTGGAAAGCGCTCTCCGGGCGCAAACTGCGTCCTCCGAAGGAACGCGGTCAGGCAGCACGGAAATTGCCTTTTTTGCCGGCATTTCGGCTCCTGTCAACCATGAAAGCAACGGATTCGGATTGGACGTAAAGACCGGTACGCCGATTGGCGGCCGGGTGAGCTACAACTTCAACCGCCATAACGCTGTCGAGTTCAGCATCGCCAACCAATTTTTCGCTCTCTGCCAACTATGTCTGTAACTTTTCCGCCTTTAGCGAGAAATGGGTGCCGTATGTGACTGCAGGAGTGGGAGGCACGCGGCAAGAAATTGCGCTGAGCGACAACAATCAACCCGCTCAATTGAGTTCGAATTTGTTGGAGACCGGACCCGACCGCCACCAAACCGCTTTCACGGGGAACTTCGGGGTGGCCTGAAGCACTTCTTCACTGAGAGGTTCGCCCTCAGGTTCGATGTGCGCGACCAGATCGGCCATTACAAAGCGACCTTTAGCAATGTCGCTGGCGTCCCCGGCGGAATCGTGACCGGCAGCAAGACACTTAACGATTTTCAGATCACAGGCGGAATTGTTTTTCGATTTGGCAGCAAAGGTTGAAAACGTCGGCCTCGGCTCTCGTTCGTGATTTCTGATGCACGGAGCAGTCGGCCTTGCTAACTAAAAGCCTAGGAAGCGTATGCAAGAAGCCAACTACAAGAATCAGTCCGACCCTGAAAATGCACTAGGCCGCGGAACAAACAAGCCGCTGATGAATGACCGGCGCTGTAGCCGGCGCTTCGCCCTGAGCCTACCCATCGAAGTCAGTGGAGAAAGCCCCTTCAATCCACAGACTTTCCGCGGAAGAACCCGAGACATCGCTGCGAATGGGATCTATTTCTTTTGCGAGGAAGCATACATGGCGGGCCAGCTGGTCCACGTCACGGTCAGATTGTCCGGTGACTCGGTTGCCTTCTCCGATCGCGTCTTTTTGACGCTGCGTTGCCGTGTTCAACGAGTCGAGGAAATAGTCCCGAATGCCTCAAAAATATTTGGCGTTGCCGTAGCACTGGACAAGTAAGTGGCAATCGAGTGGGACTGCGACGTCGGCTGGCTCCGTGCAGTGGAATTTGCATTTAGATGAGAGTTTTGTATTGGATGGGCGCAAGTTCACGATCCAAGCGTCCCAACAAGCCACCTCGAATATTTTGCGGCGGTTCCCGACCGCCCCGGACCAGCATCTCCAATACTGAAGCCGTGGCTATGCAGGTCAAGAAGATGATCGCACCAGCTTGGAAATTCGGTAAGGAACTCCTGCTCTTCTGTAGCGTGGGAGGGCTGTGTGGTGCCGCAATTGGCTTCTTCATGTATTTGCAACTTGGCCCATTCAGAAACCCTGAAGACGCAGGGTATGCGGCGGGCCTCTTTGTGAAGTCCGGTGCGCAGCTAGGCTTTATTGTTTGGATGATCCGCTTGGTGCTCCTGCGTCTCCGCCGCTGGTTTTTCGGCTCATCGAAGGAAATATTTTGAAGAGACATTACTCAGCTACGCGAAACCCGCCTCAAATTATGAAAGAAAAAGTGACTGGGGATGCCGAAGCAGTGGCCGATTTAACCGCCATCTCAGTGAGTACTCGATGCAGAGCGAAGAGGGGGGGTCGAACCCTGTGACCCTTTCTAGCCAAGCGATTTAGCAAACCGCTGTACGGAAAAGCAATTCCTGAGTACACTCAGAGACAACGAGCGGGCGTAGTTCAATGGCAGAACGGGAGCTTCCCAAGCTTCGGACGTGAATTCGATTCCCGTCGTCCTCTCCAGTTCTACAAACCCAGTTAGGCGATCGGGGCTCTCGTTCGCAGCCTGTAAAAAAATCATCGCAGTAGCTGGGGCCGTCTACTTCTGGCGCTTGCAGAGTTTGTCATCAAGGACCATCGGACTAACTGTTCGATGTCGAATTCCGCGTCAACCTCGCCGCGTTCGTACAATAACCGCGTACGGTTTCTCACTGAGGAAGAGGAAAGAAATCTCCGAATGGTTATCGAGGCCAAGTGGCCTTTGCACCTTCCCGAGTTAGACCTCGCAATCAACACTGGTTTGCGGAAGGGCAGTCAGTACAGCCTCACGTGGGACATGGTAGACTTTACGGGTCGGATGTTGAACGTTCCGCGGACGAAGAACGAAGAGTCCATACACGTCCCGCTAAATGACGCTGCGGTTGCCGCCCTGAGGGTTGTGCATAACCGGGGCGAAGGCAGAGGCCGTGTGTTCCAGTCGGTGAAGACCGGGGAGCCGCTCGAAAATGGGCGGCACTGGTTCGACAACGCTGTGACCGAAGCGCAGGTCAAGAACTTTCGTTGGCACGACTTGCGACATACATTTGCGAGCCGTCTGCGAATGAAAGGCGCTCCCCTGGAAGATATTGCAGACTTGTTGGGGCATAAGAGTTTGACGATGACGAGACGGTACGCGCATCTGGGTCCGAACAAGCTGCATGCCGTGGTGTCCCTCTTGAGACCAAGTGACACCACAACTGACACCAGCCAGAACGAAGATTCGGACGGTGGCTCGCAAATTGTTGTGCAGTAACCACTTTAGGGGCGTAGCTCAGTGGTAGAGCAGCGGCCTTTTAAGCCGAAGGTCGTGGGTTCGATCCCCACCGCCCCTACCAACCATCCCATTTGCTGAGAATGACTTAGCGATTTCGCGAGGCGGCAAAAGGCGGCAATAAGAAAAAAAACGAGCCTGAAGGGTGGCGCCTATGGCTCTCGCGAACAAGAAACCAATTCAATTCCGGAGGGGATCCCCCAAGAACACTTCGGTGGCCAAGGCTGTGACGGGACCGACTCCTGGGTGCGTCATCAAGCATCGCGCCTGAGGATGCAGCAGCGCTTGTTCGCTAACCTGCTGGTCCAGGTCGTCGATCGATTTCTGCAAACCAGGTTACAGCGCCAGTAGGGCGGCCCGTCGTTGGCTGGCATGGGGATCCAGCGGCAAGGCCTGAAGTGCGTGTTGGCCTACTTGGCTCCAGAAAGTCACCGCGCCGCAGACCATAGCTAGAGCCATGGATTGCAGCGTGTGCTGTACTCGCGTCCGCATGGAGATCTCCTCTTGATTGGCAATCACCTGCGGATTTCGGGGGAATCCTGAGTCGGCTTCATCGTCTCAGGGCTTTACCTGACCATGGAATACAAATTCCTTCGGCACAACAATTGCTGTCTTCACTGGATTGAAAGCCCTCGCACAGCGCGTATAGTTCGAGGCTGGACGAGAAGGGCAACGAATCCAGGACGAACGGCCCGCACTGTAGCCCCCGCCAACGCCGAACGATTGGCCACCCCTCCATCGCAGCTCTAACCGACCGAGAATTGAGTACCGTCGTGGTGCGACCTCTTGAGCATCGGAATCTTCTCTGGCAGCGGAAGCTGCGGCAAACAGAGCGAAACAAGCTGCACGAACTTCCGCAGATTACCGGCGCAGTGGCCCAGCAAATCCTTCGCGGCCACTCCTTTTGCCAGAGGCGGCGCAATGCTCCGTTGGCGATAACGGAAAGGCTCTACAGGACGCTGCGATGGATTGAGCAAGGCAGTCTGCCTTGGCTGTTGCTTGGCTTGCTGATTTGTACGCCGATTGTCCGCGCGCAAATTGCCGGTTTCGACAACCAGGCCGGCGAGATTTTCGGGACTGTATTTGTGGAGGGAGGTAACCGCCCCATAGGCGGCGTCATCGTGAACATCCGGTCGCTTACCGAAGGACCTTTCGTCAGCGTTCTGACCGACTGGAGCGGGCGCTTTCAGGTGCGGGGGCTCAATTCTGGAGCGTACGAAATCGTCGTGGAAGAAGCCGGGTACGAACCAATTCGGGAGACTCTACAACTTCTTCGTGGACCTTCACCGCCTTTAGAGCTTTATCTCAAGGCCGGCAACTCTGCGCCTGCGCAGCGGACAGATTACGCGGTTTCTGTGCGGGAACTGAGAATACCGGTGAAAGCGCGCAATGCGTTCGAAAAGGGATTGGAGCGTCTGGCAAAGAATGATGCGCACGGCAGCCGGGCGCAGTTTTTACGAGCTACCGTAACATTCCCGGACTATTACGAAGCGTACTACCACATGGGTGTGGCGGACCTCAGGTTGGGCCGCGAAGAGGACGCCGCACAAGCTTTCCAAAAAGCCATCGATCTAAGTGGTGGACGCTACGCCTGGGCGCAGTTTGCCCTGGGTTTGCTGCTTTGTCGGCGAGGAGAATATGCCGAGGCAGACACTATCATCCGTGAAGGCTTGGGGGTGGATGGGAGATCAGCCACCGGCCATCTCTTCTTGAGTGTCGCCCTTTTTCGTCTGAACCGCCTTGAGGAGGCAGAGAAAAGTGCTCGAGAGGCTCTCTTGAGGAAGCCCGGTTTTGCCTGGGCTTACCTTGTGCTGGCGGACGTCCACGGGCGCAGGGGCGAACACGGGATGCAACTCCACGACCTGAACGCGTACCTCAAACTTGAGCCTGACGGACCGGCAAGCAACGGGGTTCGCGAGGTTCGCGAAGTCGTTCGGCGAATTGTGTTCAAAACGGAAGAAGAGGAATGATTTTGCCTCTTCAGGAGCGCGATCTGGATCGAGATTAGATAGATGATTGGGCGCAAAAGCATGATCAAGGTCAAGTCGAGCCAGAAGATCTTCACGGACACGGAGGTTGCCACCCTGACGGGGATCTGCGTGGAGCATCTCCACAGCTTAGCGCGCAGTCGGCGCCTAGGGTTCATCGCACGCGCGGCTGAGGTGGCGGGCAAGCAGGCGGATCAGTGGCTGTTTACGCTGCCGGACCTGATGGTTCTGGTGATGCTGCATCCGGGCTGCCAGCATTAAGTTGCGCAAGCTCGCGGACGGCGTCGGGATCTGGTTAGCCGACAGCGAGGGGGATTCACCGACTTACGATATTGTCCTGCACCGCTCTCCGGGAGACGTGTCCACGCTTCGATAGAATTTCCAAGTTGTTCCGCATTCTAGGGCCACCAGTTTGAACCGCGCCATGGACCTCCGGTCGTTTGCAGAGGCTCCCAGGTCTTAAGACTGTCAAGCAGGACCCACCCCTTGGGCGTACGTCAGCAGAATGCCGCTTTCGAAAAAAGGGTGCGACATTGCTCTTTCCTACTGTATTATATACGGCAGGAAGATTGAGGCATGAACAATCTCACCCCTGCAGTTCCTTCTCGTATTGCACAGTTAGCAGCAGCATTCTCGCACCCGGAACCGATTCGCCGAGGTTCGCTCTATGAACGCCGGATGAAGTGCGGACAAGCGGCGTGCACCTGTCAACACGATCCCCAGGCGGCGCATGGTCCTTACTTTACCCTGACGCAAAAGGTCGGAGGCAAGACGCGTTCCCGCTATATCTCTCCCGAGCGAGCTCCTGTGGTCCGGCGGCAGATCGCATCGGGGCGGCAATTTCGCGAACGCGTGGAAGCCTATTGGGACGCCTGCGAGCGATGGGCCGATGAACAACTCGAAGCGACCTCCGCAGCGGAGGCCGAAAAAAAGGGCTCTCCACGGACCTGGAAGGCGAAATCGCCCAGGAAATCGAAGCGCTCTTAGGTGTGGTACGCAAAAATTCCATTTCAGCGGCTTTCAACGCCATGTAACACTGTCACATGCTGATCCGCTGGTTGGCGAAATAACGATTCGCCAGAGACAGGTCGGAAATCAGAGCGCCGACGCTGTTCCATTGTGCAGGAACCTTTCTCGCGGCACGCGGGCATGACATCCGTGACGCGCGTCTCATCCCAAGTGTACCTTCGGTCCTCAGCTCGGCAGATTTAGAGTCCGTCACGCACACGTGCGTGACCTTAGATATTGAGTTTCGCGGTTGGGCTCTGTAGCTGGGAGAACGCAGAAAAACCTGCTTAGCGCATGTACGTCTGTGACAGTCGATCCCGAATGACCGTCGCCGCCTTTGGTTCAGGCAGGATGGTTTTGTGGATTCCTCACGCGCCCGCGCGTGTGCGGAACCTTTAAGTCTCGTGCTCATACTTAGTAACTGGGGGTACCCGGGCGCGGCGGAAACAAGACGAGCAAGAAAAAAGCAAAGTCAAAACCCGCACCCTTAAGAACCGAAGGGTGCGGCACCCCCGTCGTGTGGAGCTGCTAAGGGCCTGCCACCTGCCCCAAGACACGGTTTGGAGGTAGTAAGTCAACAAACCAAGGAACTCACAATTAATACCGAATGCGCTTCTCCATCCAAGTTTTTTCACAGCTTCCACCGAAGGGTGCGGCACCCAGATCGTACCCTGCGGCTAAGGGCCTGCCATCCGCCGAAGCAGGGCGATCACCCTGGGTGATTGGGGCCTACCGGGCTCCTCAGAACGTAGCAATTTCCTTCCCGTTTTCGTCCTTGAAAGAAAGCAAGTAGGTAGCCGGGGGGCGCGTTTGATCTGTGGGTATGGCTTTGTGATTACCAGCCTCGTCCGTTTCGAGTTCTGTGCGCACCAGGGAGTACGCCGCAGAATATTGTTCCCGGTACCTTTTGCAGTCCGGATCTTTATATTTGTAATTGTATTCGAGGCGTTCCAGTTTGACAGCTGTTCGCCAGCGACCGTCTTCATCTGGCTCAATGTAATAGTAGTAGGTTGAACGGTCGCCCTCCACCGAATAGCGAATCACAATTAGCAGCGCCAGACGCCGTTCAGTCCAGTGGGCCCAAAGCCATCCTCGCATCTTGTCGATCTGATCGAGGGGGATGGCTGCGTCCGGACGGCGGATAATCTCATAAGGGCCAGCCTTGTCATAGGCATCCACGTCATGAAGTGGTGGATGCGAGACGCGTGTCATCATGTTTGGATTGGATTGAAAAGGAAGAAACAAAAACTGCAAAAATACTGATAGAAGAATATTCATAACTAGTATTTTCTCCTACCGAAAACGCAGTCTTCGAGAGCTTGGCCCGTGTCATAATCTTGCGCGAGGGTTTGAAGACTGCCGTGGTGTTTCCCATACTTTGGATCTTTCGTGTCAGGGTAGAGCCGTTCGTCCAAAATGTTGCCTAACTCGTGCGTATAGACCCTCGAAACATTCGTGAGGCCGGCGTTTTGCCAAATATTCCCTGGGATATATACCGTCCCATTCGTACCTCCTTTTGGTGGCGGGTTATTCCAGCTAACGCCTGCCGTTCCGCCCGATTCTTCATTGAGCTGGGCGCTGCTCTTGCTCGTGTCGATGGTAGGCGAATTATTAATCGTTTGCGGTGGAACGTTTGGAGCATCTTGTGGTCCGAACACTTTGTTGATGCAGTCCTGCAGCTTCTTTTGGAGTTCCTTATTCCCGTAAAAGTCCTTCTTGAAAGCGCCGCCGCCGGAGTCGCCGATGGGGCCGGCTGGCCCGACCCCGATTCCGCCAAAGCAGCCACCGAACCAATAGGTGCTTTCCGATCCGTAATCGACATAGTTGATATAACAATTGCCGATTGCCATGACGTTCATGCCGAGCGGGTCCACCAGATTTGCCGGGTCGTTGAGAGTGTAGGTAAACCGGTTGAGGGACTGGGGATCGGAAATAGAGCCCGCCATGAGGTCGGGGGAGGAGAAGCGGCCGAGGCGATTGTTGTGGAAACGGGCTATGGCGAAGTCGTTGCCGGATTCGGAATCGCGTTCGTAGGTGGTGAACTTGAGCTTGGTGGTGGTGCCGGACTCGTACCAGGTTTCTCCGTAGGGGTAGTGGCCGCGCGAACCGCTGGAGGTACCGCTGGAATCGGTCATCACGCGATTCGAGAGATGGTCGGGGTGGTAGTAGGTGGTGGCTCCACCTTCGATTTTCGCGAGAAGCGCGCCACCGGAGTAAAGATATTCGCGGGAGGGAGAACCGACGGCGGCGCCGTTATCGTACTCCGCGATCACCTTGCTTCCCGAGAAGATGTACACGGCGGTGGTACTGCCGGAAACTTTTTTCACG
>WNFQ01000808.1_pt1 | contig 21464 bp, 15 predicted proteins | sample 5400171 | NCBI WGS metagenome assembly WNFQ01 (sample SAMN13153356, study PRJNA577476) | soil metagenome | isolation source: 20 cm soil under Madrone tree | place: USA:California | collected 2016-06-14 | reverse complement strand
CGTTGCCAAAGCCGGTGCTCGCTACCGTGCCTCGAATTCCTTTGGCGCCGCCGGTGCCGTTGCCGTATCCCGGTCCACCCGGTAACGCGGGCGAACCAAGACGATTAACATTCGTGGCTTTGTTCGGGTCACCCTTACCAGGGACTCCGTTGGGATCCCCGAAACCGCCCGTTTGTACTTTGTTCACCGGAGCTACGACTGTCGCGGGAGCGGCGCTGCCGGAAGACATCACTCCGACTTTCACGTCATCTTTTGGCCGCTTTGGTTGGTTCGCTGGCGTATCGATTTTCACCGGCTCGAAAACAGGATTAAGTTCCACGGGCTTCGCATCCAAGGTCCTCGCCTTGGGCGGCTCCACTTTTGCTGCGAGAAAAACGTGTGTCTGCCTGGGGTTCAGTTTTAGCGGTTCAGGTACCACCGGTTTTGCTTCCGGCGGCGTAACTTTGGCTTTTATCTTTGGCGGTGGCGGAGGTGGCGGCGCGACCGGAATCTCCGTAACTGGTTGCATCAACTCCACGACCCGGAAGTTCAACGCCGTTTTCATCTGGTTCGGGAAGAGCAGGGGAATGATCAGCAAGAAACCGAAGATCGCCAGTTGCACACCGGCGCTCAGCCCAATGCGGTCCCAGCGGCGTTTGGGCTCGGGCAGCAGGGCCAGACGTGCCGGAATGGACTTGGTGCCGATAGCATTCTTCCAGGCTTGGGAATTTGCGGAACGGCTGCGGTTTGCCTCAAAACCGACGCCCATCGTCGTTTTATGTGGTGGATCTGCAATCATGGTTGTCATCCGCGTGCCGCCTCGTGAATTTCCGGTCGCAAACTGGAGTTGTCTTGGGATTCAAACTCCCAAGTCCGCTTGCAGAGTAGGAAGTGCGCTCTTGCAGTACTAGAGTACTGACGAGGCTGAGGGAGCCCGAATAGGACTTTCGTACTAGCGTCGCGAAGTCGCTAATGCTCCCGCGAGCGCATCATTGCGCACCCTACTCCAACCCGGCGAGGCAGTTTCAGTTGCGAGTCTGGGGACGCAACACATCATAGGATACTGCAATTCTGGGCGGGGTTGTTCGAGTTTTGCAAACCACTTTCCGCCCTCCGGGCTTATGCTCTAGGATGTAAGGTAGCCCCGGTGTAGGTGCGGGTCTATCGAGGCTTTACCTGTCAAGCTTGGTAGGTAAATGACTGAAGACGCGCCAAGACCCGGCCCCGAAAGCCCATCAGTGGATCTCTCCTGTCTGTTCGATGAAAAGACCGCTCTCTTGGAATGGCTATATGCCCGGTCGCTGGCGGGCCGCTGGGAAATCCCTCGAGAGCGATTTGCCGCCGCGCTTGAGCGCAGTGTCAGGAAAGCCTTTAGACCCGGAACGGTGACTCCACAAAAGCTCCAAAATTATCTGTGCGCGCTGCATCTCGAGGATCTCGCCTTGGCTGTCGCTTGCGCAGAGGGGGCCGAAGCGCCGTGGGAACATTTTTTCGCCTCCTACCGCGCTTACTTGCGCGCGGCAGCGGCCGCGATCCTTCGTCGCCCTGCGGCTTCAGCGGAAGCCTGCGACCTTGCGGATTCCCTTTTTTCTGAGTTGTACGGTTTGGCCGGTGGCAAAGGAGCAGAGCGTTCGCTGTTCCGTTACTTCCATGGACGCAGTTCGTTAAAGACCTGGCTTCGCGCTGTTCTTGCCCAGCGTCATATTGACTCCATCCGTGCGGGCCGGCGCTTCGAAGAGCTTGCTGAAGATGGAACCGGCGATGGAGGACTGCGCACACAACATCACCCGCCGGTTCACCCTCTCGACCCGCATCGGGAACGCTACGTGGCCTTCTTTACCCGCGCTTTGCAGACCGCTCTCAATCACCTTGACCCACAGGAAAAGGACCGGCTTCGCCTTTATTACGCCGAGGAAAAAACGCTGGCCGAAATCGGGGGTCTCCTCGGCGAGCACGAATCCAGCGTCTCGCGCCACCTGGACCGCCTCCGCCGCGATTTGCGGCAGGCCGTGGAAGGCCTTCTTCGCCACGGGATTGCCGCCGCGAACGGTTTCGCCGTTCAGCCCGGGCTTAGCGATGCGGAGATCGCTCTCTGTTTCGAATACAGCGCGGGAGATAGCCCCATCGATTTGGAAAAATTGCTGCCCCGCCCAGAATCACCGGGCCCAGCTGCAGGAAAGCGGACTCCATGACCGCAAGGTGCAAGAAACCGGCAGAATTTCGTTCTAAGGATGGAGAAGCCTATGGCGCCTGACGAACGCGATCGCAGTTTTGACAAAGCGCTTGCTCGCCATCTGCGCTCAACGGCGCCTGCTCGCCAAGCTACGGAAATGCCCGGCGAACTTGCTTCGCAGGGCGGCGCTTGCCCTGATCCGGAAACCCTGGCCGCCTATCACGAGCGCTCTTTGCTTCCCGAACAATTGAATTCTTTGAAGGAACATCTCGTCGCCTGCGCCAACTGCCAGATCGTCCTCGCCCACTTGGAAACCACCGACGAGATTCCGCTGCAAGCCGCCGAAGAAGATCAAATCTTCGCTCAGACGGCATCTGCGCCCATGATCTCAGTTTCCAGCCAAGCTCACCCACCGGTAGAAAAAACGCTCCCCGTGAAGTCCCGGCGCGCCCGTCTTTTGCAAGGCGCGCGCTGGCAGTGGCTCGCTCCTGCAGGTGCCATTGCTGCCGGTCTGCTCGTGTGGATCGCCCTTCACGAAAATCAGCTTTTACCTCGTCCCGCATCGTCGGAGAACGAAAACAAAGTGGCACAAAACCGCGAGCCGGTGGCTCCTCTTCCCTCCGTTTCAACGGGCTTGCCACAATCTTCGGCGCCCCCGAAAGCGGCCGGCGCTCTCACGCGTCAGAAACAACCGGCCTCCCAATATGCGGACTCTAGTGGCCGCAGTGTGTCGGAGACCGACAAGCAGAGTCGGATGGGCTCTGGGGCGGCGGCGGGGAAATCTCTAGACGATAATGCGCGAAAGGACGACAAGCGCGAAACGTCAACGGCACTGGCTGCCGCGAATCATCGCGATTTCGACACCAAGAATCTTCCTCTGACCTCGCGACAAGAAGTACAAGTGCAATCGCAATCGCAGGTAGTAGTTGTTGAACCGGAGATTGCTCAGTCGCAGAACGCCCTGGCGCAGAATCAAAACAACAATGCTCCGCAAAAAGCGACTGGGCCCAGCCCCCTGAATCAGGCGGAAGCTCTGAAGAAGGCAAAACCTACCGCTGCGCCACCGCCGGCCCCTGCTCCTCCCCCCGCAAATCCGGGAGTGGCCGGCGAAATTGCATCCAGCTATACCGGGGCCGATTCTTTCGAACTATCCGGCGCGATTTCCAATCCGCGCCCGATCTCCCCGCCGGGCTCACGCCTTATTTGGCGCGTGGGCCGCTCCGGCCTCATCGAATTCTCCAGGGATAACGGCTCCTCTTGGTCCCGCCAGACTAGCGGCATCCTCGCCGACTTGTTGACCGGTGCCGCTCCCTCCGATCAAGTGTGCTGGATTGTCGGCCGCTTCGGAGCCATTCTCCTGACCACCGATGGCGGCGCCCATTGGAAGCTCGTTCCCTCGCCCCTCGCCGAAGATCTCGGCGGAGTCCGCGCCTCCGATGCGCTTCACGCCACTATTTGGAATGCTCGCAGCACGAAAAGTTTTGAAACCAGCGATGGTGGGCTGACCTGGAAGCCCGTCCCGAATCCATGAGGCAAAGCCTCCGCGCCGATCGTTCCGTGCAAGAAATTCCACCTGCACCGTTCTAATGAAGAAGGCAAATCCAGATTGAGGTGAATGTGATGAAAATCCCCAGGACCCTGTCAACTCATCGTGCGGTGTGGATGATTTGCGCCGTTGCGATTCTTAGTGCCGCGGCGGCAATTCTCTATCCTGCCGTCTGTGGCAATAAAGTTTACGCGTCACAGGAAAAGGAAGGCGCGCGCGCATCCGCCGGCGATCAATCCACCAGCCTGAACGATCAGACCGATCTGAACGTGACCGTCTACAACTCCAATATTGCTCTCATTCGTGATGTCCGCAATCTCACGCTTCCCGCGGGCGCCTTCCGACTCAAATTCATGGATATCGCCGCGACCGTCAACCCCGCCACTGTCCATTTTCGCTCCCTGAACGATCCCGAAAAGCTCGGCGTCATCGAACAGAATTACGAATACGACCTCCTTGAGCCCGCCAAGCTCCTCCACAAATACGTCGGCAGGGAAGTCACCTTGGTGCGCTCGTACCAGGAGAGCGGCACCACCAAGCGCGAAGAGATCAAAGCGACTTTGCTCTCCGACAACAACGGCCCCGTTTGGAAAATTGGCAACGACATCGTCACCGGAGTCTATGCCGAAAGCTATCGCTTTCCGGAAGTGCCCGCCAATCTCTACGAGCGTCCTACTCTTCTGATGTCCCTCGAAAACTCCGGCGCGAAAAAACAGCAGATTGAAGCTTCCTACCTCGCCAGCAATTTGTCCTGGAACGCCGATTACGTTCTCACCGTCGCCCGCAATGACAAGAACGCCGACTTGGATGGCTGGGTTACCGTCGTCAACAACAGCGGCACGGCTTTCCGCAATGCCCGCCTCCAACTTGTCGCCGGCGAACTAAACCGCGTCCCTACTGAGAGCCGCATTCGCGCCATGGACGAAACCCGCGCCTTGTCGGCGAAAGCGGCCGCCCCGCAGTTCCAGCAGGAAGCTTTCAGCGAATACCATCTCTATTCCCTCGGCCGCAAAACCTCCGTCGAGGACAAAGAGACAAAACAAATCAGCCTGCTAGAAGGCAGTGGCGTTCCCGTGGAAAAGGTTTTCGTTGTGAATGGGCAGAGCTACTACTATCGCAACCAACAGGCTCCCGGCTCTCCGCTGAAAGATCCCGTGATGGTCTACTACAAATTCAAAAATGAAGAAAAAGCCGGCCTCGGCATTCCTCTCCCTGCCGGCAACGTCCGCGTTTATCAGAAAGATTCAAAGGGCGGCATTCTCTTTGCCGGCGAAGACCGCATCGATCACACTCCCAAAGATGAATTCGTGAACATCCACATTGGCAACGCCTTCGACGTCGTCGCCGAACACAAGCAGACCGACTATAAGCGCATCGACACGCACACTTGGGAAATGGAATTTGAAGTTACCCTGCGCAACCACAAAGACGGTCCCGTCACAGTGCAGGTGAATGAACCCATCGGTGGCGATTGGGACATGCTCTCTTCTACCTACAAATACACCAAGACCGCAGCCTTTGCCGCCCAATTCATCGTCCCCGTCGCCAAGGACGGCACCTCTGTCCTGAAATACCGCATCCGCGCCAAGTGGTAGTTAGATTTTTTCAACGCTACCAGCCGGGTTCGGCAATGAAAACCATCTCAGCGGAATCGTCGCGGATGGGGGTCTTGTCGAAATCGCCGTATTCGGTGGAGACCCGGAACCCGCATCGAGCCAGAAGATGCTCGACCTCATAACGGAAGAAGTACCGGAGCGGCCAGGCGAACACCAGTCGCTCCTCACGTCCGCCGGTATGCTTGACGGAAAAAACCATCTCCACGTCATTGATCTGCTGCGCGCGATGAAACGCCGCCACGCGCTCGCTGATCTTCACCTGCCGGCCGTCGGCGGTGTTGTACTCCGTCACCAGTGTCTCCCTCATGTGCACGGGATCATGTATGCGTTGGGCATCCGTCTGGAACACATCCAGAATTAGCCGTCCCCCCGGCGCGAGATGCTTGCGCGCGCATTCCAGGCAGTTCATCTGCTCATGCACTTCCAGCAGATGTTGAAATGGCCGGAAGGGAATGATGATCAACCGGAATTTCTCGCCGAGATCGAATCCCGCCATGTTTCCTTGGACGAGATGAACGCGCTCGCGCGCCTCCACGCGCAGCGCCGCGCGCTTCTTCACAGCCCGCTCCAGCATACGCTCGGACAAATCAAGCCCGGTGATCCGCTTTCCCGCCTCCGCCAGCGCCATGGTGATGCGCCCCGTGCCGCACCCCAGCTCCAGGACCGGATCGCCAAATTCGCGCGCCGCCTCGCGATAAAACACCACATCCTGAGTCCGCCCCTTCACGACGGGCGACTCGTCGTAATAATCCGCGATAAACGAATCGTAGAGTGCTGAGCTCATCTCAGATTCTGCCCCTCTTCCATGGGTTTACCGGACGTGGCTGTTGCCCGATGTCCTGCGGCTTACGAGTTAAGAGTCATGAGTCACTGACGATGGCATCAGCTTCGATCTCCACCAGCATCTCCGAGGCAATCAACTTGCTGACTTCCACCATGCTCGTCGCCGGCCGAATCTCCCCGAAAAATTCTCCATGTGCCCGTCCCACCTTCTCCCACTCCGCGATGTTGGTCACAAAGATGCGCGTCCGCACGACGTCTTTCAAAGTCGCTCCGGCCTTCGCGAGTGCCGCCTCGATGTTCTTGATGGTTTGCACCGTTTGCGCGCGCAAATCGCCAACGCCAACGATCTTTCCGTCCGCGCCAGTCGCTGTTGTCCCCGACACTGTAATCACGTTGCCGATCCTCACCGCGCGCGAGTACCCAACAATCGCCTCCCACGGCGTCGCGCTCGATATGTTCTGTCTTGGCATGCATGGTCTCCTCGTTCTTCGAAATCACAGAAAGAATAATCTACTCTCTTTTTCTTGGGGCGTAACAAAATGGCTGGTGCCGGTCAGTAGGGGAACTTCTCGGGAAGATGCTAAACTGAAACTCATTCGGCGGAGAAATCGAGACGACTGATGAAGTGCAATAACATCCTCGAAGCGGTTGGCCACACGCCCCTGGTGCGTCTGAATCGCATCAATCAGGGCCTCAAGCCGCAGATTTACGTGAAAGCGGAATTCACCAATCCGGGCGGCTCGGTCAAGGACCGCATCGGCATCAGCATGATCGATGAAGCCGAAAAAAAAGGCTTGCTCAAGCCCGGCGGCACTATCATTGAAGGCACTTCGGGCAACACGGGCATGGGATTGGCGCTGGTGGCAGCGGTTCGCGGTTACAAGTGCGTCTTCACGACTACTGATAAACAATCCAAGGAAAAGGTCGATCTCCTGAAAGCGCTCGGCGCCGAAGTCATCGTCTGTCCGACCGCCGTTGAGCCGGAAGATCCGCGCAGCTACTATTCCGTGGCGAAAAAACTCGCGCGCGAAATTCCCAATTCTTATTATCCGAATCAATACGACAATCCCATGAATCCCGAAGCGCACTATCGCACCACGGGGCCGGAGATTTGGGAGGACAGCGAAGGCAAGATTACGCACTTCGTTTGCGGCGTGGGCACCGGCGGCACCATCAGCGGCGTGGGCAAATTCCTGAAGGAAAAAAACCCCAAGGTAAGAATTGTCGGCGTCGATCCCTACGGCTCGCTGTACTACGATTTCGTCAAAACCGGGCAAACCATCAAAGCAAAAACGTATGTTGTGGAAGGCATCGGCGAGGATTTTTTTCCCACGACCATGAATCTGAAAATCCTCGACGACATCATTCAGGTCAACGACGAAGAATGTTTCGTCGTCGCGCGGCGCCTGGCAAAAATGGAAGGCCTCTTCACCGGCGGCTCCGGCGGCGGTTGCATTTCCGGCACGTTGCGCCTTGCCAAGGATCTCGGGCCAAGAGATTTTGTGGTCGCCCTGCTTCCGGACACCGGCACACGCTACCTCAGCAAAGTTTATAACGATTTGTGGATGCACGAGCGCGGCTACGTGGACGCGGCTACCGCCATCACCGCAGGGCAAGTAGTCAACGCCAAACGCGCGACCGGCAAAGTTCGTGAACTGGTGATTGCGCGCCCTCACCAGACCGTTTTTCATGCTTTGAAGACCATGCAGGAACAGGACATATCGCAGATTCCGGTTTTCGAGGAAAACATTCCCATCGGCACGATCTACGAAGATCAAATCCTGAATCTTGCGCTGCAGGGCAAGGATCTGCGCAAGCTCGTGGTTCGTGAAATGATGAGCAAGCCTTTGCCGCAGGTGCCCAGGACTGCGCCCGTCGAGCGCATTACCCAGATCCTCAGCCATGAGAATCCCGCGGTCTTTGTCGAGATGGGCGATTCGCGCTTCGAGATCCTCACCAAGTACGACCTCATGAGCACCGTCGCCAGCCTCATGGAACAGAAACGGTAAGGGGCAGGAGGACTTTATGCCAATGGGTCCAGGCCCAATCGCATTTGTTGCGTTTGTGGGCGTGAAATTTGTCGGCTACACGGCTGCAGCAAAGCTGCTGCAGCGAACCTATAAGGCCCCGCACGTAAATGTTTTGAAAGTAGGTTCTGCGCGCACAGCACTAGGCATCGCCGCAGGATTGGCTTACGGAGCCGTGTGGATGTTCGCGACGCGAAATGTAGTTGGGGCCGGTCCTTCTATGGTTTGGTATTTCCTCGGTTTGGCGCCCATCCGCATGTGCGAATGGTCTTTGATTCTGTGGCTATTTTTTGACAAGAAAGACCCGGACTGGACGCGCATTTTAATTTTTGCTGGCCTTGGAAGTCTGTGGTCTTATGCATTAGACGCCATAGGCATGGGGACCACTCTCGTGATTCCCGGCGGAATGTGGGTTTGCTGACGTCTGGTACATCTAAATCCTTGGGCGCTGCGGAATGAAAATTCACGATTTCAATGAGCGGCTGAAAGACTCGATTCTCGTCGCCGATGGCGCGATGGGTTCGATGTTGCACGAAGCCGTGGGCATGCAGCGGTGCTTCGACGAATTGAACACTACGGAGCCGGAAGCGGTATTTCGCGTGCACCAGGCCTACATCGAAGCGGGGGCGCACATCATCGAAACTAATACGTTTGGTGCGAACCGCTTCAAACTCGCGCCGCTCGGACTCGCCGAAGAAGTGCAGCGCCTCAACAGCCGAGGCGTGAAAATTGCCCGCGAAGCGCGTGAATCGGCTTCGCGCGAAGTCCTGATTGCCGGCTCCATCGGGCCGCTGGGACTCGGTGTACAGTCGCGTCATCCCGCTCCCGAAGAAATCCAGGATATTTTTCACGAACAGGCGCTGGCACTCGAAGAACGCGGCGTGGATTTCTACATTCTCGAAACGTTTTCCTACATCGAAGAATTGCTCATCGCCATTGAAGCGATTCGTTCGTTTTCCGGCTTGCCTATCGTTGCGCAACTTACCTACTCGGAAGAAGGCACTACCTACGGCGACGTCCGCCCCACCAATGCGGCGATGCAGTTGAAAAACAAAAACGTTCAGGTGATTGGCGCGAATTGTACGCTTGGCCCGCAGGCGCTTCTGCCGATTTTGCAGGAACTTGCGGCTGTCGATGGCGTTCGCGTCAGCGCAATGCCCAATGCCGGATTTCCCAAGCGCGAAGGCGATCGCATCGTTTATCCGAAATCCTCTCCGGAATATTTTGCGCTCTTCGCGCGCGAAGCCGCTGCGCACGGCGTGCGCATTCTCGGTGGTTGTTGCGGAACAACGCCAGAGCATATTCGGGCCATTGCTGAGGCGGTGAAATTACTGCGTCCAGCAAAAACACATCCCGCGGCACCCGCGGTCCAGGCAGTCGCGAAACCCGTGCCCGTTGCCGAGCGCGATCCGGAAAGTAAATTCTGGAGGAATCTTCAGGCAAAGAAATTCACCGTCTGCGTGGAAATCGATCCGCCAAAAGGCCTTTCGCTCGAGCGCATCTACGAGCAGGTCGACAGGGTTATGGCCTCCAAAAAAGTGGATGCCATCGACATTAATAGCGGAGCCATGGCCCGAGTCGGCATGGACGCCCTGATAGTTGCCGGCGCACTCGAAGCCCGTGGCGTCGAAACCGTTCCTCATCTCACCACACGCGACCAGAACATCATCGGCTTGCAAGCTGCGCTTCTCGGCGCGTGGACCGTCGGCGGCGTTCGCAACGTTCTTGCCATCACCGGCGATCCGCCGTCGGTCGGCGATTATCCGGAAACCAGCGGGGTCTACGAAGTCGATTCCGTCGGCCTGGTCAAAGTTCTGCATCGCTTGAATCAGGGGACCGACTGGGCGGGAAAAACCCTTGGTGGCGCAACGAATTTTACGATTGGCGTCGCGGTGAATCCTGTCGCCGACGATCTTGAGAATGAAATAGAACGCTTCCAGGCCAAGGTCGAAGCCGGCGCGCATTTCGCCATGACCCAACCGCTCTTCGACCCCCAGCACTGGCACGATTTCTTGAAAGAACTTGGCGGCAAGCCCCCCATCCCCATCTTAATCGGCATCTGGCCGCTGAATAGTTACAAGCAAGCGCTGCGCCTGAACAACGAAGTGCCCGGCATCGTGATCCCTGAACCCTTGCTGAAATCGATGGAAGCCGCCGGGACTGCCGCGCGCGAGCGCGGCTTCGAAGTTGCTCGCAATATGTTGGCCTGGGCCCGCACGGAACTCGCGGGGGCGTACTTGATTCCGCCGTTCAAGCGCTACGAAGAAATTCTGGAGATTTTGTAACGGCGGAAACTTCTTTCGGCCGATGAGTCTGTCGTTTGCTATCAGCGGAAATCAACCACGATTCTTATTCTGCCGCAGGCACTGCGCTGGTGTGGTCGTGAATGATTTTCCATCCGTCCGGAAAGCGCTGCCACACCAGCGAAAATACTCCTCCGGTGTCGCCGGTCACATAGTCTTCCTGTCGCTTCAAATGCCACTTTCCCAGCACCAGGGCTGCATCCGGGCCCAGAAACCGAAACTCCAATTCCGAAAAATCCAGCTGCCCCATCGCAGCTTTGTCGGGATAATTCTTCTTATAGCGCGCCCGGACGCCATCCCAACTGCGTGCCACTCCGCTACTCCCGGAAAACGTCAGCTCTGGCGAATGCCAATATCCCACCAAGAATGCCTCCACGTCCCCACGGTTCCACGCGGTTTGCTGCGCGTTGAGAACGGAACTGATCGCCTCCCGCTCGGGCTTATGCTCATCAGTGGGCTTGGCAAACACTCGATTCTGCAGCAGCGGAAATACCCCCAGTGCCAGCGCCCCTAGCAACGCCCAATAGTGATTCGCTCTCATCCGCGCTCTCCTTGTAAATCCTTGTATACAGGGAGGATAGGCGAGGGGCACCTTGCAAGCAAGCCTTCTCGCTCCGCTCACCTTGTAAGCCAAATGATTACGGCGCGTTACATCTGATAGTTCTAGTCTACTGGTACTTTGGATCTATTGGAGTATACTTTCCTTGGCGCGATACTTCCTTTAGAGGTTGAGGAATGTTTAGCGCCATGCTACTTGCAATCTCGATCGTGGCCCTATCGCAGTTCGCCCTGTATTATTGGCGGGCGGTGCTGGCAGGAGTCGCAGCCCAGCCGGTTTCTGACCGCGTGCTAGTTGCGGCCCAAGTAGAGAACGGGCGGCTTGCGGCGAAACATTTCCAAACTCTTGCTGGCCTGCATGATTTGACTCCCGATCTCCAGCCAAATCGCAACCGAATGGGCTTAGTGCGAGTCTATTTCCGGCTTATTGAAGGTCTTGACGCGATCTTTGGCAAGAAGATCCCCGCATTCGCCCTGTGGAGCGAGCGCGAACGATCCATCTGCGCCCGTTACGCTGCGGTGCTGGTCGACCGCCGCCTGCAAGCCAATCTAGACCTGGTGGCTTCTCTGCGATCCTGCTAGTCAATTCGCGGCATACCCTCCGAAGCTGCACATAGGCATTACCGGGAACCCTCAGGTTTGCAGCTAAACCAGCGATGACGGAAAATCGTAGCATTATCGGTGCGGTTGAACATTCAGGCGTGATCCCTACTCTTCCGACCGGCTGGCTGCGAGGGACGCAAAAAAACCGTGGAGGAGCAATGCTCTTCCACGGTTTTTCCGACGGAGTTTCAAACATGCACTAAAAGCTATACCGCGCGTAGAATTTGATAGAGCGCCCACCGACGCTTGTGAGGTTCGTATCAAGGAAAGAAGAAGAGGCGATATTTCCACTCACACTAGGCACTCCGTCTTCGCCGCCCCCTAGATTTGGGTGATTAAAGGGGTTAAATGCCTCAAGCCGGAGGAGGAACGACTGCCGCTCGCGGATTTTGAAGTCACGCTGAACAGACATGGCCCAATCCTCGCGGCCAGGATTGTACAAAGTGTTTCTGCCTACGTTGCCATTCTTGCCCAATACGACGAGGTAGTGAAAATCATTGGCTGTGGCGGTGAAGTTTCTACTAACCGGATCAAATCCGAACGAGGAATTGAAATCCACGAAGCTGGTGCCGTCGAAACTGAAGCCCACACCAGTATTGCACTTACCAATCGGATTAAGGCAAGTAACGCTGTAATTGATGGGAACTTTCGGATTTCCTAATGAGGGGCGATCGTTAAAGCTTGAGAGGTCTCCGTTCACGTCAAACCTCTCGAGATGTATGGTTTCTGGCGCACCGCTCTCAAATGATGCAGTCCCAGAGACTTGCCAGCCGTTGGTTACATACCTCAGCGCTTGCAGGGCTCGCGAATCTCCATGCAAATGCGGGATATCGTACACCCACGTCAGTGCCAGTCTTTGTCTCCGGTCGAAGGCCGAAGGTCCACGGTCGCCCCGGAAGGAGAATTGGTCTTGCGCCCTGGTGCTACCACCGGAGGTCACGAAAACCTCTGATCCATTGTCGATCGATTTGGAAAAGGTATAAGCACCTCGGAAAAGCAGCCCCTTCCTGAAGTTGTGCTCTGCCTTGGCTTGCAGAGCGTGATAGATCGAGTCCCCATTGTTGGTCCTCGCGAAGATACTGCCACGATTCGGGTTGAGGCGGACACTGTCCACTCCGGGATTTAACTCGTGGTTCAGGTAGAGGTGCTCGCCACGGGTGCCTACATAGGCGATCGTGGCCATCCAGCTTCCCGGAAGGGAGCGCTCAATATTCGCATTCCACTGAAGCGTCTCCGGATTAACAAGATCGGAGGCAACCGTGCTGATGGAGTCAAATGGCGAGAGCGTCGGGGTAATCGAGGAGATCACAGCTGAGAAATTCGACTGGCCTCGAGGATTGGCGGTGGTAACAGGGGCAATAACCGTACCCCCCGTCACGTTCGGAGTGGAGGCAGCATTATTCGCAAGAATATTCCCGAATGGTAGGTCATAAAAAGTGCCGAACCCGGCGCGGAACACCGTTTTGTCTTGACCCAACAGTCTGTGCCAGAAGCGCGGAGTGTAAGCAACGCCAAGTCGCGGACCGAAATTGTCGCGATCTACCTGTACTTGAACAACTTTCGTTAAGGGATCAGTCAACGCTGTCTTCACATCGACGGCCGGGAAGGGCAGCGCTTTGAAAGGGTCGCTTTGGAACTCGTAGCGAAGTCCATAGATCACAGTTAGGTTGGGACGAAGCTTCCACGCATCCTGCAGGTAAAATGCTTGCTGTGTCTGGGCGTAGCTGATCTGCGAGACACCAAATTGCTTTGTTGCGGATCCTCCTTTGCCGCTGAAGTCATCGAGGTAATTCGCCAGGGCCGTACACGTTGTCAATTGAATGGCAGAGCAATCACCGCCTGCGTTGTAGATTACGGCTCCTCGTGAATCAAAGGGCACGCCGTCGGTGATGCCCAGATGGGTGATATCTGCGCCCATCTTTAGGTTGTGGTGCCCGATGGTGAGGGACAGGGCGTCCTGGTATTGAAACACGGAGTGATTGCGGTCTTGTGGGAAACCGGTGATGATTCCTCCGAAGTCGACATTATCCAATCCCCCGACCTCGAGGTCGGGCAAATCGGCAAACGGGTTCTTGAGTGTCGCTGCGGTGGGATCGAATCCGAAGTCTAGGGTCTGCCCTGTAAAACGCAGCTCATTGACAGTCCGGCTATTAATTACGTGAGTCCAGAAGACGCCGATGCTTCGCGAGGGTCCGGATTGTTCTGTGTCTGCTCCAGGAAGTGCCGTTGGATTTGCGAAGAGGTCTGGTGTCAAAGAGTTGTGCGATGCAAGCCATCGGCCAGAAAGCGTGTCTTTATCCGAGGCCACATAGTCCCCTCGAACTACGTATTCGTAAGAATTGGAGATTTGGCTCGCTGAGCGGCTAAACGTTCCGACGTCTACGGTGCAAGGAGCCGGGCATCCGGGACGCGTTCCGATGGCGATACTCTTTGTCTTGCTAGCGGCGACTGCACCACCCAGAGAATTGAGCAGGATCTGAACATTTTGGTTAGACCCCAGGGACTGCAGCGTTGAAACACCAGCCGCAGTAGGGATGATAAATTGGCTACCCTGCTCGGCCCCCCGCAGCCTGTCCCATTGCGATGATCCAAAAATGAACAACTTCTGCTTGAGGAGCGGACCGCCCAGCCGAAATCCGGGAATATTCTCGACGAATGGCGCGACGGTGGTGGCGCCATTGCGGGCTAACTCCGGTGTAATCGCGTTGAATGTTCCGCCGTCGTAGCGCCAAAACGCGGCCCCATGCCATTGGTTTGTCCCACTGGCGTAAATGACATTGGTGAGCGATGCTCCGCCTCTGCCAAATTCGGCAGAATAGGAATTCGTCTGAACTACGACTTCGCTTATCGCTTCCACGTTTACAGGCTGAATCGCTTGCCCGGCGATGCCGTTGTCGTTGTTGTCAAAGCCGTCGATGAGAAAATTGTTCGCCCGCGGGCGTAGGCCGTCGACGGAAAAGGAAGCGCCATTGGTAAAATCGTCCCTTTGGCTGACCCGCACTGCGCCTGGTTCAGTCAACACCAGGGAGATAGGATTAAGGCTGTTAATCGGCAATTGCTGAATCTCAGTTTTCGATATGTCCGAACTCAATTCGGCCGTTTCGGTCTGTAGCGTGGACCCCGTCGATTCCACAGTGACGGTCTGTGTTGCTGCGCTGACCTCAAGCCGCACATCCAGTGATTTCTCGACTGATGCTCCGACTTCGACATGGTCCATCACCACCGCAGCGAAACCATTTGCGGAGACCTTTACCTCATAGATGCCTGGCAGGATTGCGCTAATGCGATATTCGCCAAATCCCCCAGTTGTCGTGCTTCTAGTTTCGCCGCCCAAAGTGTCTCGGGCCGTGACTGTGGCTCCGGGGACACCGGCCCCGCTCGGGTCCGTCACTGTTCCCGTAATAGTTCCTTTGCTCGTCTGCGCATACAGAGTTGCAGAATGAAGGACTATAAATCCGATTGCGATTAAGACAAAAGCCCCGCGAATCAAAATCCGCATAACAGCCCCTCCTCAGATTGATCTCAAAAGTCAAGGCTCACCTCAGGGTTTTTTGCGCTCGCTGCGGTGAGCTTCGAAATGACAGTTTTCTTGCGCTAGTCTCTGCAACGTTTAGACCAATCTGCAGTTTAGGACCTTGCGTCGAGGCCCCTAGTTAACTTCTTTGTTTACATGTGGGGATGGGAGGCGAATAGAAACAGGGATATTGTTTTTATCTAAATAAACTACAGTTATCTAAGTATGCGTAGTTTTATGATGATTCACTACTAGAAGCTGTACTTCATAGGGAGCATCCGCGAATAAATGATGTAAGCGGGCTGCGGAATCTTCGATGTGAATGTGCCGCCAGAACCTTTTCCGATTGTCAATTTGCCGTTCGCTGCTGCATTTGCTCTGCGGTCGCCTTCAGTATGCCCAGCGGAAAAGGACGCCGCCCGTGGTGTACCCCGCCCCCACCGTGACGATTAGCACCAGGTCGCCCTTGTGCAAGCGGCCCTGTTCCACGGCATCGCGCAGCCCCAGGGGAATCGTTCCTGCCGTAGTATTGCCATACCTGTCGATGTTCACCATCACTTTGGAGTCGCCGATGCCCAGGCGCTCCTGCGTAGCGCGGATGATGCGCAGGTTGGCTTGGTGGGGCACCAGCAGTTTCAGGTCGTCCTTAGTAAAGCCGTTCTTTTCAAGCAGACAGGCCGCCATTTCAGACATTCGCCGCACGGCGTACTTAAACACCTGCGACCCCTCCTGGTGGACATAGTGCATACGCTTCTCGACGGTTTCCTGGCTGGAGGGATGAAGCGACCCGCCTCCTGGCATGTACAGGAATGCTCCCCCGGAACCATCCACGTCATGCTGGAAATCGATGATCCCCTCGCCGGGTCCCGCGGCCTCGAGCAGCGCGGCGCCCGCGCCGTCGCCAAAGAGCACGCAGGTGGAACGATCCTTATAGTCCAGAACGGACGTCATTGTATCGCTGCCGATTACTAGAACTTTCTTGTGCGTGCCCGTGCCAACGAACTGCGCGCCCACGGTGAGCGCGTAAGCGAATCCGGAGCACGCTGCGGACAAATCGAACCCCCACGCCTTCTTCGCACCGATACGTTCCTGCACCAGGCAGGCCGTGGCCGGGAAAAACATGTCGGGGGTAACACTGGCGAGCACGATCAGGTCGATCTCCGCCGGATCCGTCCTGGTTTGCAGCAGCACGGCCTTTGCGGCTTCTGTGGCCATGTGCGAGGTGGCCATGCCATTCTCCACGATGTGGCGTTCGCGGATGCCGGTGCGCGTGCGGATCCATTCGTCATTTGTCTCGACGATTTTCTCCAGGTCGACGTTGGTCATCACCTTCGGTGGAACGTAGGCGGCTACACCCGTGATTTTTGCCGCGATGGGGTGGGACATGGGGCTCCTTGCAAATTGCTAACCTGAAGCAGAGATTCTGAATTTTATGCGATAGCGCCGTAGGGTTACAAGGCACGGCTTGCTTGTTCTCAATACCGCAGCAGGTAGCTCACTTTGACGAAGAACAGGCGGGTCGTCGAATTGTTGGGCGCGCCCTGCACATTCACAGCGGGCGGAACGCCGCGCAGCGTGAGGTCGGTGTAACCGTTGTTGTAGCCAAGATACACGGCCGTGCCAGGATGCAGAAGATAGGTCAAGAGCACATCGGTCGTAAATTGCTTCGTGGGCGCGAAAGGCCCGCCGGGGTCATCAAAGCCGCCGAGGCTTCTTTGCACATCGAAAAGCTGCGCGTTGGCGATTGTCGCGTTGTAATCGAGAATCAGCCGCAGAGACAGTTCTTTTGTGAACTGATAATTCAGTTTCGCGCGATTCAGGTAATTGTTGAAAACACTTTGCCCGGCTGAGGACGGCGGTGTCAGGGAGCCCGCGCGCGTTCCCAATCGGTAGTAGATGAGCGTCTCATCAAACCGCAAGCGCGCGGAAGGCCGCAGTGTCAGACCGAAATTCACGCGGTTTGCGTTTGCCAGGAATGGCAGAAGGCCGGGAGCTGGAAAGAAATTTTCTCCGGTACCCTGCGTGTACCGGGCGGAGATGGAGATCCATTTATACGGTTGCGTGGCGGCGAGGATGGATGTGCTGTGTTTTCGGAAACCGATGCCTTCGAAGAGCTCGTATGCCTCACCGCGGTTGATGCTAAGGGTGCTCTGTTTTGTGAGGTCAACCTGAAAACCAAGTCCCACTCCCCAATCCTGCAGGACGCCAGCGTGGTTCCAGTCCACCGTCTCGCTGACTACCGGTCCAACATCGATGATCTTGCTTTTGTCCGGCCGCCAGAAATATCCGCCGAACACGTTGTTCTGCCGAATGTCGATGCGATTGACGAAGCCCAACTCAGCGCAAAAATTTGGCGAGAAGTCGTTGTAGTTGGTGGAGAAGGTAAAATGCCGGCCACCGTACGATGCATCAGCCCATAAAGCATTGCCCTGTTGCGATCCGGCTCCCCGCGTTAAATCCGGAAAGGAAAGGCAATCGAAACCGGTGACGGCGTTCTGCCGCGTCCAAGTGTGAACGGCCTGCGCGTCAACCACCCAGTTTTTTGAAAACTTTAGGCGCGCATCGAGCGAGGCTACGCGATTGCTGGTGTCTGCGAAATCGTGACTCGAAAAAAAAGCGCCGATGTAGGATTGATTGCCGAATTCGCGCGTCACCCGCAGCACTCCATCCGCCGCCCGCGTATTGTAAGGACCGCTGCTGAACGCCATTCCTGGCTGGCGATCGTCGATGATCAGCGCGCCCAACGTCCATTTGCCGAGCTTACCGGTCATGCGGCTGCCGAACTGCGGGTTGGCAATTTGACGGGAGAAAAAGAGATTGATCGGGGTCATGAAAAAACCGGCGTTCTCAATGAAGAACGGCCGCTTCTCGGGGAAGAAGACAGCAAAACGCTGGTTGATAGTGACTTGCGGGTCGTCCGATTCCACCTGGCTGAAATCCGGGTTCAGCGTGGCGTCGAACGTCAAAGAATCCTTGGCCACAAATTTTGCATCGAGTCCCGCGCGATGCTCGAATTTATCCATAAAACCAGGAGGCGTGGCGGGATTTGGGGAAATCGCCGGGCCTGGCTGATTGAGGAAATGATCGCTGGCCAGCAGCCCGTAAGGAATGAGCTGAATATTCCGTCCGGGCGACACATGTTCCAGGCCACCAACCGGCGCGAATTGCTGCGTCAGTCCTTCGACACGCTGAGTGACATAAGGCCAGTAGTCGTACTCACTTTTTCCGAGAATCACCCGATAAAGGGCCAGTCCCCAGGTTTGCTCCGGGACATTCGAGAATCGCAAACTCTTAAACGGAATCGAAAAGAAAACAATGTAGCCATCGTTTGTGATCCGGCCGGCGTTATCCCACAAGGTGTCGAAGCTGAAGTCATATCCTTGCCCCTCGGTGTAGATCGCATCGGTTTGTACCCCAAGCGGATTGGAATAGAAAAAATAGGCGCGGTGAAAATCGCGGAAGGTATCCAGAAGCAGGCCAACGCCGTCGTCCTGGTCGGTAGCTTCGCGTTTCGAAAGGTGTGCTCGAACCGCGCCGGCTTCCTCATGGCAAACAAAGACGACATAAAGATTCTTGTTGTCGTAAGAGAGATAAGCGATGGTGGACTCCGACGCCGGCGTCCCATCGCCGGGAATGTTCTGGCGGAAATCGGAGACCGTCAATTCGGCTTCGCGCGGACGATTTTCGAGGAAGTCTTCCAGTTTGGGCGCGCCGTGCACGCGGGGGATTTTTGAAAGCGGAATCTTGGCCGCATCCGGGGGCGGCGCCGTGACCTGCGCGGAAACCCGCGTCGCGGCGGCGAAAACTAACAGAATCTCAAGGATAGAAATCCGGATGCGAGGGCCCATCTAAGATGTCTTTATATAGCTTCTACTGTTCCATTGCGCAAGTACAAAGTGGTACAGGTATTGTTTCGTTGAGTACGGCAGCGAAATAGAGTAGCAAGCGTGCCGGCACGGCGCTAGGACACCGCCGGAAGAATTTCATAGCGCCACGAAAGTGCGGCCGTTTTCCTGAGCATGGCCGCAACCGAACAGTACTTGTCTTCGCTGAGCTGGATAGCGTGCTTCACGGCCGCGTCGTCGAGTTGGCCGCGGAGACGATAGAGCATTTCCAACTTAATCCAGACGGTCGGCGGTTCCGTGGCCCGTTCGCCAGAACAAATTACTTCCAGCGCTTCGAGCTTCTGCCGCTTCTTCTCCAGGATAGTGACCACGTCGGTGGCGGTACAGGCACCCAGCGCAAGAAGTACAAGCTCCATCGGGCCGGGCGCTTTGTTCGATGCCCGGTCGGAGTCGATCGTAATCGCGTGCCCGGACGGGCTCGTGGCCACGAATTTTTCTTCTCCAATCCATCTCACGGATGCAGTCTGCATGCGGCCCCCTGGGGAAAGAATAGCAGGACGTGGAGCTTGAAACGAGCCACTCAGTATGCCGCTGGCGTTCGAATCGTTTTTCAGTTTGAATTGCGGGGCTTGCCCGGTAGTCTCAATAGCGTTCGGGAGGAGAGCACAAATGCATATCTCAAGTTCAAAGACGCAGCGCTTGCTCGCGATGGCTGCGCTCGGGCTGGTAATGCTGCTTTGGGCATCGACAATGGGCGCCGGAGCGCGGCAAAGCGCAACGGCCGCAGAGGGGAAAGATCAACCGTTCGCGATCGAGTACTACTACAAAGCCAAGTGGGGCCACGCGGAAGAATTTCTGGCACTTTTCAAAAAGAACCACTACCCGGTTCTGAAAAAGGAGATCGAACTGGGCCGCATGCTGAAGGTGAGCATGACCGTTCCCCGTTATCACACGACCGAAGACGGACGATGGGACTATCGCGTCACCATCGTCTTCAAGAACGCCGCGACCGCCAACGACAATTTTGACAGCTCCGCTCTGATCAAGCAGCTCTATCCCGATCAGCAAGCCTACAAAAAAGAAGAACAACGCCGCTTCGAAATCCTGGAAGCGCACTGGGACTTGCCGATCAAGGACATGGACCTCGATGCACGATGACCACTTCTTCTGAAGGAGAGGGGTGGTCAGCTTCCCCGCACCGGGCCGGTGGTCGCGGCAACTTCGATGATCGGGTTGGGCAGCGCGCGCATGGAGCGGACGAAGAGTTCCACGATGGCTCCGTCAAACTGCGCATTCGCGCAGCGCTCCAGCTCGGCGAGCGCGTCCGTCGCAGTGCGAGCCTTCTTATAAGTACGATCGCTGGTGATGGTATCGTAGGCGTCGGCGACTGCAATGATGCGGGCCCCCAGCGGGATTTTTTCTCCCGTCAATGCTTCTGGATAACCCGAGCCGTCGAAGAATTCGTGGTGGTGCAAGACCATTTCGCGGATGCGCGCAAGCGGCGTCAGCGGATCGAGGATCTTGGCGCCAAACTTCACGTGTGACTTCATCGTCTCCCACTCTTCGGGATTGAGCGGGCCGTTCTTGTTCAGAATACTTTCCGGAATACCAACCTTGCCGATGTCGTGGAGCACCGCGCCCAGACGAATCTCTTCCACTTCGGAATCTTCCAGTCCCATGGCTTCCGCGATCAAGGCGGCATACGCGGAGACTTTCTGTGAGTGGCCTTGCGTGTAGTGATCCTTGGCGTCAATCGCAAAAGCCAACGAAGTGACGGTATCCAGCACCGCTTGCGGCAATTGTTGCGGGCCTTGCGGCTTCAGCGCCGCAGGTTTGTCGGTGTTCGGCTCGGTGGCCGCCAGCGATTCGGTGAATTGCCGCAAGCGCTGGTAGATCTCTTCAAAAGCCTCGGGCCCCGTCGAGAAAAGCCGTTTGAGCGTCACGCCCAAATAAGCTTCCAGGACGTCGCGCTTCCATTTTTTCGCTTCATTGGGATCGAAGTGGTCGGCGGTGGAAACGGCGTTGCCGCCCTGATGCTTGGAAAGATACATGGAAGCGTCGGCTACTTGGATGAGCTCTTGCGGTGAAGAACCGTGGAGCGGATAACAGGCGATGCCGAAACTGGCGCTGATATTCTTCTCGCGCAGCAGCGGATCGGCGGATACCCAGCCGCGAAGCTTGCTTGCCAGCTGGCGCGCATGCTCCATATTGGTTTCGGGCATCAGCATGACAAACTCGTCTCCTCCGTAGCGGGCTACAACGTCGGAGCGCCGGCAATTGGTCTCCAGAATCTGTCCCACGCGCTGCAAAACAAGATCGCCTTCAAGGTGCCCGTAGAAATCGTTTACAAATTTGAAGCGGTCGAGGTCCATGAGCACCAGCGCAAAGGCGCGGCCGGCTCGGGTAGAACGCTTCCATTCCGCGGATAACGCTTCCATGAAAAAACGATGCGTCTTGACGCCGGTGAGGCCGTCGGTGATGGCCTGCTCTTGTGCTTTCTGGAAGGAAAGCGCGTTG
>WNFQ01000807.1_pt1 | contig 21465 bp, 19 predicted proteins | sample 5400171 | NCBI WGS metagenome assembly WNFQ01 (sample SAMN13153356, study PRJNA577476) | soil metagenome | isolation source: 20 cm soil under Madrone tree | place: USA:California | collected 2016-06-14 | reverse complement strand
CGTGACGATGTGGACGCCGGCGCCGCTAAGGGCGTTGAGATACGCGGGCAGCGTCGCCACCAGCGTCTTGCCCTCGCCGGTCTTCATCTCGGCGATCTTGCCGTCGTGCAGCACCATGCCGCCGACCAGCTGCTCGTCGAAATGGCGCATGCGCAGGGTGCGCTTCGACGCTTCTCGGACTACCGCGAAAGCTTCGGGCAGCAGCTGCTCTAGGGTCGCACCTTTCGAATAGCGCTCTTTCAGCTCGCCGGTCTTCGCGGCCAAGGCAGCGTCCGACAGCTTGGCGATATCAGGCTCCAGCGCATTGATTTGCGCGACGGCACCCGAATAATGCTTGAGCAGGCGCTCGTTACGGCTGCCGAACAGCCGCGTCGGGACGCTCCAGAGAACCTCGAGGAGCTTGCGGAGGAAGTCGATGATCTTCATGAACTCGGGGGCGAGGCGTTACAACCCCCGAAAAATGCGCAATTTTATCACGCCCCGGAGCGGCCCCGGGGCAGCGCCGCTACTGCGTGTGGGCTACGGCGTTGGAAAGAACGAGAAACTTCGCGGGGTTCTGCGCCGCGCCGCGGAAGCGCACTTCGAAATGCAGGTGCGGACCGGTCGAGCGGCCGGTATTGCCCGTCAGGGCGATGCGGCGGCCGCGCTGCAGGACCTCGCCTTCCTTCACGAACAACTTGGAAAGGTGCGCGTACCGCGTCACCAGGTCGTTGCCGTGATCGATGTCGATGACATAGCCGTACTGCGGGTGGAAGCCTGCAAACTGCACCACGCCCGCCGCGGCGTTGACGACGGGCGAGCCGGCGTCGGCGAGGAAGTCGATGCCCTCGTGCATCGTCCACTGCCCGTTGAAAGGATCGATCCGCTTGCCGAATCCGGAGGCGTTGTACGGAGCGGCCACGGGGAGCATGGTCGGCATGAGTTTCTTCTTCACCGCCTGCTCGAAGAGCTGCGCCTCGAGCACGCCAAGCATGTCATTGCGGCTTTCCACCTCCCGCGAGAGCGTAAGCAGCTTCTCGTTGAAGTCGGCGAGCGAAAGATTCTGCGGCGGCATGAGCGTGGGGGCGGCGCCGCCGAGCCCGGGGGCCTCGGAGAGGCGGAACTCCTGCGGCCGCATTCCCGCGAGCGAGGAAAGACGCTCGCCGAGGGCATCCAGGCGCGTAAGCTGCGCCTGCATTTCTCCGAGCTTGACTGCCATGGCGTTCAGGTTCTGCTGCACGAAGCTGCGCGCCCGCTCCGTCTCGGATTCCTGGGCGGCGAGCACCAGCTGTTGGAGCACCGGAATGCGCAGCTCCGCCGCGTAGCGCAGCGAGATCCAGTAAAGCGCGGCGGTTCCGGCGAAGAGCAAAGCGACGCCGAGGAGCGCGCTGCCCACCAGGTGGCGCAGCGAAAGCGTCACTGACCGCGCCTTGGCCAGACGGTCAGAGATCAGGATAATCTGCACGACTCTCCCTCCCGAGCACGCTATTCCCGTGCGACTTCCCAGACTCGACCGCATTCTTGCGGCCGAGGGCGAATTGCAACCCGTCCTCGCGAAGGCGCGAGACATTCGCGCGCTTGCCGGGCTCGTTACCGACTTCCTCCCGTTGGACCTGGCGCGCCAGGCCCGCGTAGCCAACTTCAGGGACGGTGAGGTGATCCTCGTCGCCGCGAATTCCGCGGCTGCGGCCAAGCTCAGATTGCTGGCTCCATCCCTGTGCCGCTACTTGTCCGAGCGGCGCTGGCAGGTTAATTCAGTTTCAGTGAGGGTGCAACCAAACAGGACAACTAAGGACGGTGTTGCATCGCAAAAAAGTGCGCATTTATCCACACGTACGCTCGATTCCTTGCGGAATCTCTACGAAAGCATGACAAATTCCCCGGCGCGCGACGCGCTGCGGACGCTTCTCGAGCGGCGAGGAGCAATCCGCCCAGGATCAGCAAGACCACGAAAACCGCGAGCCTAGGTGAATTGGGCGACGAGCCGGGCGACGCCGGCGGGTGCTTCCTCTGCGCGCTCGAAGGTCACCGTTTCCAGCGCGGCGCCGTCCGCGAGCAGCGCGCGCAGCAGCCTGTTGTTGAGCGAGTGGCCCGACTTGTGCGCGCTGAAGGCGCCGAGCAGCGGCCGTCCGAGGAGGTACAGATCGCCAATGGCGTCGAGCAGCTTGTGCCGGATGAATTCGTCGGCGAAGCGCAGGCCATCGCTGTTGAGGATCCGGTATTCGTCCAACACCAGCGCGTTGTCAAGGCCGCCGCCCAGCGCGAGCCCGCTTTCGCGCAGGTCTTCGACTTCGTGCATGAAGCCGAAAGTGCGCGCCCGCGCGATCTCCTTCAGGTACGACGTCTCGGCGAAGTCCACCGCAACCGACTGCGTCGAGCGCTCGATCACCGGGTGCTTGAATTCGATCGAGAACGCGAGCTTGTAGCCGTCGTACGGCTCGAGCCGCGCCCATTTGTCGCCATCCTTGACTTCAATGCGCCGCGTGACGCGCAGGAAGCGCTTCGGCGCACGCTGCTCCATGATGCCGGCCTGCTGCACCAGAAGCACGAACGGCGCGGCGCTGCCGTCCATGATGGGCACCTCGGGCGCGTCCAGGTCGACGTAGGCGTTGTCCACGCCGAGGCCGCCCAGCGCGGACATCAAGTGCTCGACGGTGTAGACCTTGACTCCTTCGCGCACCAGGCACGAGGAGAGCCTGGTTTCGCCGACCAGGTCTGCTCGCGCCGGAATGTCGACCGGCGATGCCAGGTCCACGCGCCGGAAAACAATGCCGCTGTCGGCCGGCGCCTGTCGCAGCGTCATGCGCACTTTCTGGCCGGTGTGCAGCCCGACGCCGGAAGCGCTGACTAGGGATTTCAGGGTGCGTTGACGAAACATGCGAGCAGCGGATTGTAACGGACAACCGCCGCGGTCGCGCCTTCAGGCGCCGCCGCTGCGTTCGCGGTCGCCGAGCAGCGCCTGGTAGCGCTTTTCGCTTTCCAGCGCCCGCTGTTCGGCCTGCAGCCGCTCGGTAAGGTCTTCGACGACCCCGAGCCGCGCGACCCGGCCGTCGAATTCGAGATTGAACGACACGACCTTGACGTGAATGAGCTCGCCATTTTTCTTCCGGTGCCGCCACACGCGTTCCCTGTAATTGGAGCTATGGTCCTCGAACGCCTTGAGCAGGCCCGCCACGTCCTCCTGTGGCCGGATCTGGTCAGCCGCCATCGAGAGGAATTCTTCCTTTGAGTAGCCGTAGAGGCGGATCGCAGCCCCGTTCACCGCGAGGAACTCGAGCGTTTTTGCATCCACCACCCACATGGGCTGCGGATGGATGTCGAACAACATGCGGTAGCGCGCCTCGCTTTTTTCGAGCGCCTTCTGGCTGCTCGCCCGCTCGGTGATGTCGCGTCCGATGCCGTGGTAGCCCTTGAACCTGCCCTGCTCGTCGAAGATCGGTTCTCCGCTCACGCTGAGATAGCGCAGCTGCCCCGACCTGTCGTGACGCAGGAAGACGAAATCGGAAAACGACTCGTGGCGATCGAGCCGACCGCGGTGCTGCTCCCAGGCCTTTTCCGGCAGCGCGGCAAGACCCGGGATCTCCCATCGCGCCTTGCCGATGACGACATCGGTGTCGAGCTCGGGCATGTCGAGGCCCGGCACGTCGACAAAATGAAAGTTCTCGTCCTGCATCCAGTACCAGTCCGAGCTCATGTCGACCATGCGGCGAAAGCGCTGCTCGTTGGTTTTTACGGCGCGCCTGAGGCTGCTGACGTCGTTGACGATCGCCATGGTGCACAAGGGCGCGCCCGCGCCATCGCGGACCACCGCGCCGGCGATGTGTGCCCAGACGGTGGATCCGTCCTTGTGCAGGTAGCGCCTTTCGCGGGTGCGCGGCTTTGCCTTGCCCGAGATGACCTGCGCGCGCGACATCGCTGCGGCTTCCAGGTCATCCAGGTGCATGACATCGAGGTGCGTCTTCTGCAGGAGTTCCTGCTCGCTGTAACCGAGCATCCGGCACATCGCGGCGTTGGCGCGCAGAAAACGGCCGCCCAGGGAAAAAACCGCAATTCCCATTGCAGACTGCTCAAACAGCGAGCCGAACAGCGCTTCCGCGCTGAGATTCGGCATGTCGCTGCCGCCGCCTTGCGATGTCGCCGCCATGGACTCCCGGGCTAGTCGGCCTGCTTGCGCAAAAAAGCCGGGATGTCGTACTTGTCGACTCCCGACTGCTGCAGCGCTTCAACCGTCGAAGCGCGGTTGCGGCGGATCACCGCCGGCACCTGGTCGAGCCGGTTGTAGTCCACCGCGCCGCCGACCGGCATGTTGTCGGTACCGGTTTTTTGCGAGTGCACGAGCTGGGGCTTGGGCTGGCGCGCTGCCGCCGCCAGTCCGAGGCCGGTGGCAACCACCGTGACGCGCAGGTTGTCGGCCAGGGCGTCGTCGTACACGCCGCCGTAGATGATCGTGGCGTCCTCCGCGGCAAAGGTGCGGATGATGTTCATCACCTCCTTGGTCTCGCGCAGCTTGAGGCTGGGGCGCGAGGCAGTGATGTTCACCAGGACGCCGCGCGCGCCGGCCAGGTTGACGCCCTCGAGCAACGGGCAGGCAATCGCCTGCTCCGCGGCGATGCGAGCCCGGTCGATGCCGCTCGCTACCGCCGAGCCCATCATCGCCATGCCCTGCTCCGACATGACAGTGCGCACGTCCTGGAAGTCGACGTTCACCAATCCGGGCAGATTGATGATCTCGGCGATCCCGGCGACCGCGTTATTGAGCACGTCGTCGGCCGCCTTGAACGCGTCTTCCTGCGTCACGTCCTCGCCGAGCACCTCCTCGAGCTTGTCGTTGAGGATGACGATCAGCGAATCGACGTGCGGCGCAAGCTCCTCCAGGCCCTGCTCGGCGGTCTTCATGCGCTTGGAGCCCTCGAAGGTGAACGGCTTGGTCACCACCGCGACCGTGAGGATGCCGAGCGAGCGCGCTACCTCGGCGATGACGGGCGCTGCGCCGGTGCCGGTGCCGCCGCCCATGCCGGCGGTGATGAACACCATGTGCGCGCCGGCAACTGCCTCTTCCAGGCGCTCGCGCTCGGCAACCGCCACCGCCCGCGCTTCCTCGGGCCTGGCGCCCGACCCGAGCCCGCTCGTGCCGAGCTGGATCTGGTTGCGCGACCTGTTGCGCGACAGCACCTGCGCGTCGGTATTGATGGCGATGAACTCGACGCCCTCCACGCCCTGCTCGATCATGTGATTGACGGCGTTGCCGCCCGCGCCGCCGACCCCGATCACCTTGATGATCGGCCCTGTTGCCTGGCTGTCTACGATCTCGAACATGTTGTTTTCTCCTTGCCGTTGGGACATCAAAAGTTTCTTTGAAACCACTCCCTCATCCTCGCCAGGGCGGCTCGGAAAGAGCCGCTCTGGCGCGAACGCTGCCCGTGCTGCACCTGCGACACGCCTTCCACCACCAATCCCACCGCAGTGGCGAAGCGCGCGTTGCGCACTACCTCGGCGAGGCCGCCGGTGTAGCGCGGCACGCCCACGCGCACCGGCATGTGGAAGATCTCCTCGCCGAGCTCGACCATGCCCTGCATGACCGAGGAGCCGCCGGTCAGCACCACTCCGGAGGACAGCAGCTCCTCGAACCCCGACTCGCGCAGCACCTGCTGCACCAGCGAAAACAGCTCCTCCACCCGCGGCTCGATCACTTCCGCCAGCGTCTGCCGCGACATCGAGCGCGGCGGGCGCTCGCCGATGCCGGGCACCTCGATCATGTCGTTCGCGTTCGCGAGCTGGCGCAGTGCCACGCCGTGCCGGATCTTGATGTTCTCGGCATCCGGCGTCGGCGTACGCAGTGCCATGGCTATATCGTTGGTGATCTGGTCGCCGGCGATCGGGATCACCGCCGTATGGCGGATCGCGCCGTGCGTGAACACGGCGATGTCGGTCGTGCCGCCGCCGATGTCGAGCAGACAGACGCCGAGGTCCTTCTCGTCCTCCGACAGCACCGCGCGCGAGGAAGCGAGCGGCTGCAGGATCAGGTCGTTCACTTCGAGCCCGCAGCGCCGCACGCATTTGACGATGTTCTGCGCCGCCGACACTGCGCCGGTGACGATGTGCACCTTCACTTCCAGGCGGACTCCCGACATGCCGATCGGCTCGCGCACGTCCTCCTGGCCGTCGATGATGAATTCCTGCCGCAGCACGTGCAGGATCTGCTGGTCGGTCGGGATGCTGACCGCGCGCGCGGTATCGATCGCGCGCTCCACGTCGAGCGCGCTCACCTCGCGATCCTTGATCGCGACCATTCCGGTGGAATTGAAGCTGCGGATGTGGCTGCCGGCAATGCCGACGAACGCCGAGCTGATCTTGCAGTCCGCCATCAGCTCGGCCTCCTCCAGGGCGCGCTGGATCGCGCCGACGGTGGCCTCGATGTTCACCACCACGCCTTTCTTCAGGCCTTTCGATTCGTGGCCTCCCATGCCCAGGATCTCGAGCGAGGCATCCGGGCGCAGCTCCGCCACGAGGCAAGCCACTTTGGAGGTTCCGACATCGAGCGCCACGATGAGGCTCTTGCTGTCTTTCGGCATCGGCCCTCAGCCCCTCAGCTCCGGCGCCCGCAATGCGAAGCCGTTCGGGTAACGCAGGTCGACGTAGGCATGACGGCGCTCGATCCTGCCGAGTGTCTCGGGATAGGCGGCGACGAAGCGCGCGAGCCGGAGCTCGGCGGAGTCCGCGTCGCGCCCCAGCATGATGTTCAGGCCGCTGGCGAGCCTGAGCTGCCACGCGTAACGCGGCGTGAGCACGACCCGCTCGAGACTGGTGCCCAGCGGCGCCACCAGGCTGGCGAAATGCGCGTAGCGCCTCGCCACTTCCTGCTCCGTCCCGGCGGGCCCCAGGAACGCCGGCAGCACCGCCTGGCTGCGCCCGGGAAAACGCTCGCCATAGGTGTTGACCAGCGCCTCGTCGCCCCAGCGCGCGAGCGCGACATGTTCCTCCACCGAAACCTCGATCCGGTCGGGCCAGACGCGGCGCACCGTGACGCGCCTGACCCACGGCAGCTGCTCGAGGGCGGCTCGAATGCCGGACAGATCGACGGCGAAGAAATTGCCGTCGAGGTGGCCGCGCACGGCCGCCTCGATCTCCTGCCGGGTGCTGTGCTTCAGGCGGTGGTCGACCTCCAATTCCCTGACCGGAAACAGCGGCGACTGAAGCAGGAGCTGCAATCCCGCGAACGCGAACAGGAGCGCGGCGACGACGACCAGCAGCCCGGCCGCCGAGTTGAGCAGCCGCGGGTTATCCCACATGCGCGGCCTCCAGGATTCTCAGGCACAGGTCCTCGTACGACATGCCCACGGCGCGCGCCGCCTTCGGCACCAGCGAATGGTCGGTCATGCCGGGCACGGTATTGACTTCCAGCACGAACGCTCGGCCTTGGCGGTTGAGCATCAGATCGACCCGCCCCCAGCCCCTGCAGCCGAGCGCGCGGAATGCCTTCAGGCACAGCGCTTGCATGTCACGCTCGCGCGCCGCGGACAGGCCGCAGGGCACGATATAGCGCGTGTCGTCGGCGATGTACTTGGCCTCGTAGTCGTAGAAGTCCCGCGGCGTCTCGATCTTGATGAGCGGAAGCACCTGATCACCGAGGATGCCGGCGGTGAGCTCGGTGCCGTCGATGAACTTCTCGGCAATCACGACGCGGTCGTAATTCACCGCGAGCGCATAAGCCTCGTCCAACCGGGCTGCAGAGCGCACCTTCGACATGCCGATCGAGGAGCCTTCGCTCGCCGGCTTGACCATCAACGGCACTCCCAGCTTGCGGGCCACCGTGCGCAGATCCGAATCCTTGGTCAGCACGGCGTACGGCGGCGTCGGCAACCCTTCCGCGTGCCACAGCAGCTTGGCGCGCAGCTTGTCCATGGCGAGCGCCGAGGCCAGCACCCCACTGCCGGTGTACGGGATGCCGAGCCACTCGAGCACGCCTTGCACTGTGCCGTCCTCGCCGAAACGCCCGTGCAGGGCGATGAAGGCACGCTCGAAGCGCTCGCCGATCAGCGCATCGAGGCCGCGCTCGGCGGGATCGAACGCCAGCGCGTCGACGCCGCGGCTGCGCAGGGCATTCAGCACCATGCCACCGCTGTTCAGCGAGACCGCGCGCTCGGCCGATTTGCCACCGAGGAGAACGGCGACTTTTCCGAAGTTCACGCCGCCTCCCCGACGATGCGGACTTCGGGCACCAGATCGATGGCCTGCTCCTGCAGGACCCGTTGCCTGACCTGCCCGATCAGCCACTCGATGTCGGCGGCGCTCGCCGCGCCCTGCGGATTGACGATGAAATTTGCGTGCTTCTCCGACACCCGGGCGCCGCCGCGCCCGAATCCCTTGAGGCCGCAGGCTTCAATCAGCCGCGCCGCGTGGTCGTGCGGCGGATTCCTGAAAACGCTCCCGGCATTGGGCAGCGAAAGCGGCTGCGTCGCGATGCGGCGCGCCAGCAGCTCCTTGATCTTGGCGCGCGACGCTTCGCCATCGCCGCTTTCGAGCTCGAACCATGCGGCAGCAAACCATTCCGCCTTCGGCAGGCCGCAATGCCGATAGCCGATGTCGAACTCGGGCTTGCGCCGGGTGTGGAAAGCGCCTTCACGGTCCACGGTGAGGACCTGCTCTACGATGTCCCAGGTTTCGGCGCCGTAGCAGCCGGCGTTCATGGCCAGCGCCCCGCCGACGGTGCCGGGAACGCCGGCAAGAAATTCGGCCCCCTGCCGGGCATGCAGCGCCGCAAAACGCGCCACTTTGGGAGCGGCCACCCAGGCTTCTGCGTAGATGCGGCCATCGCGCAGCTCCGGACGCCGCGTAGCGGCATGCATCAGGATCACCGTCCCCGGGAATCCGCCGTCGCGCACCAGCAGGTTGCTGCCAAGGCCGACGAACAGCGCGGGCTCCGCTGCCGGCAATTGGCGCAGGAAAGAAGCGAGGTCCGCCAGATCGGCCGGCACGTAGAAGACTCGCGCGCGCCCGCCCGCCCGCCAGCTGACATGGCGCGACAGCGGCTCATCGCGCCTGAGGTCGCCGCGCAATCCATGGAAATGCAGAGGTTCGGCCATGTTCATGTCAGTTGCGCGGCGACGTTGCCGATCGAGCCGGCACCCATGGTGACGACCACGTCGCCGCTCTGCGCGACGCGCAGGATGGCCTGCGGCAGCGCGGTGATGTCTTCCACAAATACGGGCTCGACCTTGCCGGCGACGCGCACAGCGCGCGCCAGCGAGCGGCCGTCGGCGGCAATGATCGGCGCTTCCCCGGCGGGATAGACCTCGGCCAGCAGCAGCGCGTCGGCGGTGGACAACACCTTGACGAAGTCCTCGAACAGGTCCCGCGTCCGCGTGTAGCGGTGCGGCTGGAACGCGAGGACGACGCGGCGCCCGGGGAAAGCGCCGCGCGCAGCCTCGAGCGTCGCCGTCATTTCCGCCGGATGATGGCCATAGTCGTCCACCAGCGTGAATGAGCCGCCCCCGGAGAGCGCGACTTCGCCGTAACGCTGGAAGCGCCGGCCCACGCCGTGAAATTCGGCGAGCGCTTTCAGGATCGCCCGGTCCGGAACGCCGATCTCGGTGCCGACCGCGATGGCCGCGAGCGCGTTGAGCACGTTGTGGCGCCCCGGCAGATTGAGCGTGACCTCGAGCGCCGCGGCCTTGTCGCGGCGCACTTTGAAGCGCATCCTGCCGGCGGCGTGCTCGATCGCCTCGGCGCGGACCGAAGCGTCGGCCGAGGCGCCGTACATGAGCACCGGCTTGGACACGAATGGCAGGATCTCGCGGACGTGCTGATCGTCGGCGCAGAGGACCGCGCTGCCATAGAACGGCAGGTTCTGCAAAAACTGCACGAACGCCTGTCTCAGGCGCGCGAAGTCGTGCTGATAGGTATCCATGTGATCGGCATCGATGTTGGTGACCACTGCGATCACCGGCTGCAAGTGCAGAAAAGAGGCGTCCGATTCGTCCGCCTCGACGACGATGAAATCGCCGCCGCCGAGCCGCGCGTGCGAACCCGCGGCAGTCAGGCGGCCGCCGATCACGAAGGTGGGATCGAGCCCGCCCTCCGCGAGCACGCTCGCCACCAGGCTGGTGGTGGTCGTCTTGCCGTGCGTCCCGGCGATGGCGACGCCCTGCTTCAGGCGCATCAGCTCGGCGAGCATGAGGGCGCGCGGCACGACCGGGATGCGCCGCAGCCGCGCCGCGATCATCTCCGGGTTGTCCGGCCGCACTGCGGTGGACACGACGACTGCATCGGCGCCGTCCACATTCGCCGGCAGATGCTCGAAGCTCAGCCGCACGCCGAGCGACGCGAGCCTTTTGGTGGCGGTATTGACGGCGAGGTCCGAGCCGCTGACTTGATAGCCGAGGTTGACCAGGACTTCGGCGATGCCCGACATGCCTGCGCCGCCGATGCCCACGAAATGGATCCGCCTGACCTTGTGCTTCATTTGGCGAGCTCCATGCAGCGCGCCGCCACCAGCCGCGCTGCATCAGGCTTGCCGAGCGCGCGTGCCTGCTTTGCCATCTCGAGCAGCTTCGGGCGATCGAGCGAGCCGATCAGCGCCGCAAGCCGTTCTGCGGTGAGCTCGCGCTGCGGCAGCAAGATCGCCGCCCCACGGTCGGCGAGGAACCTGGCGTTCGCCGTCTGGTGGTCGTCCACCGCATGGGGAAACGGCACCAGAATGCTTGCCATGCCCCCGGCCGAGAGCTCGGCGATCGTCACCGCCCCGGCACGGCAGATGACCAGATCCGCGGCGGCGTAGGCGCGCGCCATGTCGTCGATGAAGGCCACCAGCTCTCCTTGCACGCCCGAGGCGCGATAGTGGCCGGTCAAGGACTCGAGGTGTTTCTCGCCCGCCTGGTGCAGCACTACGGGACGCGGCGAGAGAAGCGCCAGCGCCTTGGGCACCGCCTCATTCAGCGCTTGCGCGCCGAGGCTGCCGCCGACCACCAGCAGGCGGATCGGCCCTTCGCGGCGCGCATAGCGCTGCTCGGGGGGAGCCATGGTGGCGATCTGGCCCCGCACCGGGTTGCCGGTCCACTCGGCCTTTTTCAGCGCACCTGGAAATGCCACCATCACCTTGTCCGACACGCCGGCCAGCACGCGGTTGGCCAGCCCGGCGATGGCGTTCTGCTCATGCAGCGCGAGCGGCCGGGCAAGCAGCGCTGCCATCATGCCGCCCGGAAAGGCAACATAGCCGCCCAGACCGAGCACGACGTCGGGCTTCAGCCGCATCAGGTGCCGGCCGCTTTCCCAGAAGGAAGACAGCAGGTTTGCGGGCAGCAGGAGTTTTTGCAGCAAGCCCCGGCCGCGCGCGGCGCGCGCGCGGATCCATGCCGTGCGGTACCCGTGCGGCGGCACCAAGCGCTCTTCCATGCCGCCGCGTGCCCCCATCCAGACCACTTCCCAGCCGGCGGCGCGGACCTGCTCGGCGACCGCCAGTCCCGGGAAGATGTGGCCGCCGGTGCCGCCTGCCATGATGAGAAGGGTGCGGCTCACGCGTGCAGCCCCCGCGCCAGCTGGCGATTTTCCCAGTCGATGCGCAGCAGGATCGCGAGCGCCACGAAGTTCGCGAGCAAGCCCGAGCCGCCGTAGCTCATCAGCGGCAGCGTCAGGCCTTTGGTCGGCAGCAAGCCCATGTTGACGCCCATGTTGATGAGCGCCTGGAAGCCGATCCAGATGCCGATGCCCTGTGCGGCGAGCGAGGCAAAGTGGCGCTGGTGCAAGCTGGCCTGCCGGCCGATCGCAAAGGCGCGCGCCACGATCCAGATGAACAGCCCGATCACGAGGGCGACGCCCGCAAAGCCGAGCTCCTCGGCGATCACGGCGAGAAGAAAATCGGTGTGGGCTTCGGGCAGGTAATGCAGCTTTTCCACGCTTGCGCCGAGCCCGACGCCGAGCCACTCGCCACGGCCGAACGCGATCAGCGCATGCGAGAGCTGATAGCCGCGGCCGAACGGGTCCGACCAGGGATCCATGAAGCCGAAAATGCGCTGCATGCGGTAAGGCGACACAACCACCAGGAGCGCGAAGCCGGCGGCCAGCATGCCAAGCAGCGCCGCGAAATGCCGCCCGTTCATTCCGCCCAGGAACAGGATCCCGAATGCGGTCACCGCGATGACGACGAACGCGCCGAAATCGGGTTCACGCAGCAGCAGCCACGACACGAGCAGCATGACCGCCAGCATCGGCAGCAGGCCTCGCCTGAATTTCTTCAGAACGCCGTGCTTGCGGGTGGTGTAGTCCGCGGCGTACAGCACGCCAGCGAGCTTCATGAGCTCGGAGGGCTGCAAGCTGAATAGCGGCAGGTCGAGCCAGCGCCGGGCACCGTTCACCTCGCGTCCGAATCCCGGGATCAGCACCAGCACCAGAAGCGCCACGCCGCCAAGAAACAACGCCGGCGCCGCGTGCTGCCACAGCCGCGCCGGCACCAGGAATACCGTAATGGCGGCAAGCAGGGCCGCTGCGAGGAACATGCCGTGGCGCGCCAGGAACCAGGCGGCGTTGTTTCCGGTATACCCGCTCGCCTCCGCCGTCGCGATGGAAGAGGAGTAAACCATCACCAGGCCGATGGCAGCCAGCAGAAGAGCGGCCCAGGCGAGCGAACGGTCGTATTCCGCGCTCGGTGCGCTACGCGCGAAGACATACGTGCGGCTCACGCCAGCAGCCTCTTCACCGCGGCGGCGAATACCTCGCCGCGATGACGGTAGTCGCGGAACATGTCCCAACTCGCGCAGGCTGGTGACAGGAGTACGGCGTCGCCGGGTGCAGCATTGCGCAGTGCCTTCTCTACCGCTTCGTCGAGAGAGCCGCAGTCTTCGAGCTTCACGCCGCTGCCTTTGAGCGCCGCCGCGATGCGTGGCGCATCGCGGCCGATCAGCAGGACCCTGCGTGCAAATTGTGAAACCGGCTCCGCGAGCGGCGAAAAATCCTGGCCCTTGCCGTCGCCGCCCAGGATCAGAATCGTCTTCTTCCCCAGGCCGCGCAGCGCGGCGACCGTGGCGCCGACATTGGTGCCTTTCGAGTCGTCATACCAGTCGACGCCGTTTCGGCTCGCCACGAGCTGCAGGCGGTGCGCAAGGCCATGGAAACTGCGCAGTCCTTCGGCGAGCGCTTGATGCGAAACGCCCAGCGTCCGCGCCAGCGCGCAGGCGGCAAGCGCATTGGCGACGTTGTGCCAGCCGCGGATCGGCAGCTCATCGACGCGCAGAAGCGGGGTCCTGCCCTGGACCATCACCCCCGCGGTCACGCCGAAATCCTCGCCGGTAGCCGGCGCATCCAGGCCGAACGTAGTCTGTGTTCTGCCGGGCTGCGCCATGGCGAGGGAGCGGCGATCGCCACGGTTCAGAACCTGGATACCCGAGCCGATGAAGATGCGCGCCTTGGCGGCGCCGTACTCGGCAAGGCCCGCATATCGGTCGAGGTGATCCTCCGTGAGGTTGAGCATCGCGCCGGCATCCGGATCGAGCGACCAGGTCGTCTCGAGCTGGTAGCTCGACAGCTCAAGTACCCAGGCCGCAGGCGGCGCGGATCGCCTGAGTGACGCATCGAGAACCGCCGGTCCGATGTTGCCGGCGACTTCGCAGTCCAGGCCCGCCTTGCGCAGAAGATGGCCGGCCAGCGCCGTCACGGTCGACTTGCCGTTGGTTCCGGTGACCGCGAGCACGCGGCTCTTCTGCCGCACCTGCCAGGCAAAAAGCTCGATGTCGCCGACGACCGGGATCTCCAGCTGCAATGCTTTCTGCACCAGCGGCTCGGCGAGCGGGAGTCCGGGACTGAGGCACAGCAGGTCGATGCTCTGTAGCAGCGCCGCGCTGAACGGACCGGTATGCAGCTCGCCCGCGAAATCAACTCTTCGCGGCGGCGATGCGCGCGTGTCGGCGACCCGCACCGTGCCGCCCTGATGCTCTATCCAGCGCGCGACTGAGAGCCCGGTGTCCCCGAGGCCGAGGACAAGAACCCGCCGGCCCGTGAGAGCGACCGGCTGAGGTCGCGGCAGCAGGTTGAAGAGGGGCTCTCGCATCATCGGAGCTTGAGAGTCGAGAGTCCGAACAGGACCAGCATCATGGTGATGATCCAGAAGCGCACCACCACCTGGCTTTCCTTCCACCCCTCCAGCTCGTAGTGGTGATGGAGCGGCGCCATGCGGAAAATCCGCTTTCCGCCGGTCCACTTGAAATACAGCACCTGGATCATCACCGACAGGGTCTCGGCCACGAACACGCCGCCCATGATGAACAGCACGATTTCCTGGCGCACGATCACGGCAATGGTGCCTAGCGCGGCGCCCAATGCCAGCGCGCCGACGTCCCCCATGAAGACCTCCGCCGGGTAGGCGTTGAACCATAGGAAGCCGAGCCCGGCGCCTGCGAGCGCCCCGCAGATCACCGCCAGTTCGCCGGCGCCGGGGATGTAGGGCAGCCCGAGATACTTGGAGAACACCGCGTGCCCGGCCACGTAGGCGAAGATGCCGAGCGCGCTGCCCACCATCACGGTCGGCATGATCGCCAGGCCGTCGAGGCCATCGGTGAGGTTTACCGCGTTGGAAGTGCCGACGATGACGAAGTAGGTGAGCACGATGAAGCCGATCGGGCCCAGCGGGTACGCTACAAGCTTGAAAAAGGGAACGATCAGCTCATTCAGCGCCGGAATGTTTTGCGCGAGATAGGCGAGATACGCGGCGGCGGAGAGTCCGACTACCGATTGCCAGAAATACTTGGCCTTGGCCGAAAGGCCCTTCGGGTTGCGCTGCACCACCTTGCGGTAGTCGTCGATCCAGCCGATCGTGCCGAACGCGAGCGTGACGAGAAGCACCACCCACAGCAGCCGGTTGGAGAGATCCCCCCACAGGAGCGTGGTCAGGCAGATGGAAACCAGGATCAGCGCGCCGCCCATCGTCGGTGTGCCGGCCTTGGTCAGATGCGAGCGCGGGCCCTCGTCGCGCACCGCCTGGCCGATCTTGTACGCCGTCAGCTTGCGGATCATGTAAGGCCCGAGGATCAGCGAAACCGCGAGCGCGGTAAGGCAGGCGAGCACGGCGCGCAGCGTGATGTAGTTGAAGACGTTGAATACGCGCACGTCCTTCGCCAGCCACTGCGCGATCTCGAGAAGCATTCAGTGACCTCCCTGGCTGCCGCCGCCGGTCAGCGCAGCGACCACGCGCTCCATCTTCATGAAGCGCGAACCCTTGACGAGAACTGTCCTGCCACTCACGTTGCCGGCGAGCTCGTCGACATCGGCGAAATGCTGCGCTCCCGCGCCGAAAGCCTCCACCGCGTGGCGCATTGCGTCGCCGAGCGCAAGGAGATTGGAGATTCCCTTGCTGCGCGCGTAGAACCCAATTTCCCGGTGGAAATCGGCGCCGTGGTCCCCCACCTCGCCCATGTCGCCGAGCACCAGCACCGTAGGCCCCGGGCAGGCGGCGAGCACGTCGATCGCAGCGCGCACCGAGTCCGGATTGGCGTTGTAGCTGTCGTCGATCACGGTGGTGCCGGCACGGGCCTGCTTGACCTGCAGCCTCCCGACGTAGGGACGAAACGCGGCCAAGCCCTCGCCGATCGCCTTTGCCGGCACGCCGACCGCGTGCGCCGAGGCTGCAGCGGCGAGCGCGTTGCGCACGTTGTGCAGGCCCGGGATCGCAAGGGTCGTCTGCGCTTCGCCCGTCGGCGTGGTGACGCGAATCTCGCTCGCGAGCGGGTGCAAAGCGTAGCGACCGGTAACGCTCGCCACCCCCAAGCCGAAATCGACCAGGCGCCGTTGCCCTGCCTGCTGTCGGAAAAGCGCCGCATGGGCGTCATCAGCGTTGACCACGGCGACACCGTCGTCGCCCAACGCCGCGTATATGCCGGCGTTCTCCGCTGCGACCTCGTCGACCGATCGCATGAATTCCAGGTGTTCGCGCTGCGCATTGTTGACGAGTGCCACGGTGGGGCGGGCAATGCCGGCGAGATAGGCGATTTCTCCCTTGTGGTTCATGCCGAGCTCGATGGCGCACCAGCGATGCGTCGGGCGCAGGCGCAGCACAGTCAGCGGCACGCCGATGTCGTTGTTCAGGTTTCCCGTCGTCGCGAGCACAGCATCGGTGCCGGCATGACGACGCAGGATCGCGGCCAGCATTTCCTTCACGGTCGTCTTGCCGTTCGACCCGGTGATTGCGATCAGCGCCGGGGAAAACCGCGCGCGCCAGTGGCGGGCAAGGTCGCCGAGCCCGCGCTTGGTGTTCGCCACCGTGATCAACGGAAGCGGCGCTTTGCCGGTATAGCCGCGATCGACGAGCGCGCCCGCGGCTCCGGCGCTCTTCGCATGGTCCAGGAAAGCATGGCCATCGAAGCGCTCGCCGCGCAACGCTACGAACAGGTCGCCGCGCTGCAAGCTGCGCGTGTCGGTCGACACGCCGGTGAACGAGGCGCTGCCGTCAGCTGCTCTGCTGCCCAGCACGGCGGCCGCTTCAGCGAGGCTCATCATCCAGTCCCCCGTCGCGCCAGCGCGGCGCCTGCCACGGCCGCGTCCGAGAACGGCAGGCGCTTGCCCGCGATCTCCTGATAGCTCTCGTGCCCCTTTCCCGCGATCAGCACGACGTCCGCGGGCGCTGCTTCGCTCACCGCTTTGTCGATCGCCCGCGCGCGATCGGGCTCGGTTTCGTGGATCTTGGGAATGCCCGCGCTAACGGCCGCAATAATGGCCAGCGGGTCCTCGCTCCTCGGGTTATCCGAAGTAACGATCACACGGTCGGCAAGACGCGCCGCGATGGCGCCCATCCGCGGGCGCTTCGCGGCGTCACGGTCGCCGCCCGCCCCGAACACCGCGGCAAGCCGCCCGCCGCGCGCTTCGGCCACGGGACGCAGTGCCTGCAGCACTTTCTCGAGCGCATCGGGCGTATGCGCGTAATCGACCACCACCAGGGGCCGGTCGCCGATCTTCTGCATGCGGCCGGGAACGCTCGGCAATGCGCCGAGGAGCTCGACCGCTTCATGAAACGACACGCCGTACGCCACCAGGCAGCCGAGGACTCCCAGGGCGTTCGACAGATTGAATCGTCCCAATTGGTTGACGGTGCCGCTGGCGTTGCCCCAGCTCGAACGAAGCTCAAGCGTTGGAGCGGTAATGCGGTGGGCGGCGATGAACTCGGCCACGCTCCCCGGCGTAATGGCGGACGCCTCGAGGCTATAGCCGATCGTGCGCACACCGCGGACGGCGAGCCGCTGCGCGAGCTGCACCCCGAAATCATCGTCGAGATTGAGCACCGCGGTGCGCAGTCCCGGCGTGTCGAACAGGCGCGACTTCGCCACCGCATAGGCCTCCATCGAGCCGTGGTAGTCCAGATGGTCGTGCGAGAGGTTGGTGAAGAGCGCGCAGCCGAACGCAACCCCGCTGACGCGCCCCTGAGCGAGGCCGTGCGAGGACACCTCCATGGACACGCATTTCGCTCCGCCTGCAAGAAACTCCTTCAGCATGCGATGCAGCTCCAACGCATCCGGCGTGGTATTCGAAGCTTCCGCCAGCGCGCCCGGGTAGCCGCTGCCCAGCGTCCCGATGATCCCGGTCTTGATCTGTTGCCTGTCGAGCAGCGCAGCGATCCATTGGCTGCACGATGTCTTGCCATTCGTGCCGGTCACGCCGCACACCCACAGCGCTTCCGAGGGTCGGCCGTAAAACTCGTGCGCGATGGACCCCGCGCTGAGCTTGAGGCTGGGCACGGCGACGTTCGGTACCCGCCATTCGCTGCGCCAGGAGAAGCCTTGCTCCTCCCAAAGCACGGCCGAGGCCCCGCGAGAGATCGCATCGGGAATGTAAGCACGGCCGTCCGCCGTCTCGCCCGGATACGCGAAAAAAGCGACTCCGGGCGCGCAGCGGCGGCTGTCGGACGAGAGCCGCCCGATCATCGCCCCTTGGGCAGCGAGGCGCGCGAAGAGCTCCCGGTTTCCCACAGCTCCGCCGAGGCCATTACGTGTTCTCCTTCGCTTCCTCGCCCTCGGCCGGCGTTTCGAGCGGCTCGAGCGGCGCGTCGTGCGGAACGCCCATCATGCGCAGCGCACCCTGCGTCACCTGCGCAAACACCGGTGCGGCCACGATGCCGCCGTAATGCTCTCCGGCCGACGGTTCGTCGATCATTACAGCGACCACCACTCGCGGCGCCGATGCGGGCGCAAACCCGACAAAGGAAGCAACGAATTTATCCGGCGCATAGCCGCCGTTCTCCTGCTTGTGCGCGGTCCCCGTCTTGCCCGCGACGCGCCATCCCATGATGCGGGCGCGCGGCCCCGTACCCCCCGGCTGCACCGCGAGTTCGAGCATCGCGCGCATGGCGCGCGCCGTTTCCGTGGACAACAGCTTCTCGCCGCTCGCAGCCGTACCGGTTTTGACCAGGCTGAGCGGCACCAATTCCCCGTCGCGGGCGAACACCGTGTAGGCGTGCGCCAGCTGCACGAGGCTCACGGAAATCCCCATTCCGTACGCTATCGTCGCCTGCTCGATAGGTCGCCAGCTGCGGTAATAGCGCAGCTTTCCAGCCGCCTCGCCCGGGAATCCGAGATCGGGCACGGTGCCAAAGCCGACGCGCCTGAAGAGGTCCCACATCGCTTCGCGCGGCATCGACAGGGCGATTTTCGCCATGCCTACGTTCGAGGACTTTTGCAGCACCTGCGCCGCGCTGAGCGTGCCGCCGGGGTGGGTATCGTGAATGGTGTAATCCGCAATCGTGAGGTGGCCGGGCGCGGTCTGCACCAGCGTTGCCGGCGTCAGTTTTCCTCTTTCGATCGCGAGCGCAAGCGTAAACGGCTTGAGCGTCGAGCCCGGCTCGAACAGATCGGTGATGACCCGGTTGCGCAACTGCGCTCCGATGAGACGGGCACGGTTATTGGGGTTGTACGAAGGCACATTGGCGAGCGCGAGCACTTCGCCGGTCCGCACGTCGAGCGCGATGATCGCGCCGGCCTTGGCATGGTGCTGCGCGACTGCAGCCTTGAGCGCCCCGAAGGCGAGATTCTGGATCTTGCTGTCGATGGACAAGGTGAGGTCGCGTCCGTCCTGCGCTTCGCGGATCGACTCCACGTCCTCGACGATGCGGCCGAGCCGGTCCTTGATGACGCGCCGGCTTCCCGGCTTGCCGCCGAGGCTTGCCTGGTGCGCGAGCTCGATGCCTTCCTGACCGGCGTCGTCGACCCCGGTGAAGCCGATGACGTGAGCTGTTACTTCGCCGCCGGGGTAGTACCGCCGGTATTCGCGATGCTGGTATATGCCCTTCAACCCGAGCGACTCGACGCTCTCCGCGATATCCGGCGACACCTGACGCTTGAGGTAGACGAAATCGCGCGATGTGTCCGCGAGCTTCTTCGCAAGCTCGTTGCGTTCCAGGGCTAGCAGGGATGCGAGTTTGCGCCGCTCGGTGCCGGAGAGCTCAGCGTCGGCCGGGATCGCCCAGACCGATTTTACCGGGGTGGATACGGCGAGCGCCTCGCCATTGCGATCAAGGATGCGGCCGCGCGTCGCAGGCGCTTCGATAAGGCGCGAGTAGCGCGCGTCGCCTTTCTCCTGCAGAAAGTCGGTCTGCAGCGCCTGCAGGTACAGCGAACGGGCGCCAAGCACCCAGAACGCTGCCAGCAGCGCCGCAAGCACGAACCGCGCGCGCCAGACCGGCAGGCGCACCAGGCCCTGCGTCGCAGCATTCAACGCGCAGCCCCGGGGGTAACGATCCGCACGCGCCTCGGCTCGGGCGTCCGCAGGCGCAGCGTGCCGGTGGCGATTTTCTCCACCCGGGAATGCAGGCCCCAAGTGCTCGCTTCGAGCTGCAGCCGGCCGTACTCGATGTCGAGATCGCGGGCACGGTTCTGCTCCCGTTCAAGCTCCGAGAACAGCTTGCGCGCCTTGTGCTGAGAGCTGACGAGCCCGATCGCGCAGGCGACGAGAACCGCGAGGAGGAGGAGATTCAGTTTCGCCACCGCGCGTCGGGCTCGATTCTGTAGGGGAAAGGAATGTAAGGGGCTGCCGTGCGTTCGGCCACCCGCAGCGTGGCGCTGCGCGCGCGCGGGTTTGCCGCGGTCTCCGCGGCGGACGGACGAATCGCTCGTCCGATCAGCCTGAGCGCCGGTTGTGGCATTTCGATGGCACGCAGCGGCAATTCGCGTGGCACATCGGGGCGCGCGGCGTGCTGCATGAAGCGCTTGACGATGCGGTCTTCGAGCGAGTGAAAGCTGATCAGCGCGAGGCGCCCGCCGCTCGCCAGCCGCGCCACGGCCTGCGGCAGCATCAGCGACACTTCCTCAAGCTCCCGATTGAGGTGAATCCGTAAAGCCTGAAAGGTACGCGTCGCCGGGTCCTGGCCCGGTTCCCGCGTGCGGACCGCCTGACCCACGAGATCGGCCAGTTGGCGGGTGCGGACGAGGGGCCCGCGGCTCCGAGCAGCAACAATCGCCGCTGCAATCTGTTTAGCAAACCGTTCTTCCCCATAGTCGCGGATCACCCTCCTGATTTCTTGTTCTTCTGCCGTCGCGAGCCATTGCGCCGCAGACACGCCCTCGCCCGGATCCATCCGCATGTCGAGCGGCCCGTCGGCGCGGAACGAAAATCCGCGTGCCGGGTCATCGAGCTGCGGCGAGGAGATGCCAAGATCGAAGAGCATGCCCTGGGCCGATCGGACGCCGGCCGCGTCCAGCGCTGCGCCGAGCGTCCCGAAGTTGTGCTTGAGGAACATGAAGCGGCCGTCGCGGAGGTCGTGTGCCGCGGCCATCGCCTGCGGATCGCGATCGAGCGCCACCAGCCTTCCCTGCGGGCCGAGGCGATTTAAAATCGCGCGGCTGTGCCCGCCCCGGCCGAACGTGCCGTCGATGTAGATGCCGTCGGCGCGCACCGCGAGCGCCTCGATGGCTTCGGCGGCGAGGACCGGACGGTGCATCGGTCTCCCTCACAGGGAAAAATCCTCCATGCCGGGGGGCGGCGCACCGCCTCCGGAGAGCGCATGGCCCAGCTTTGCTGCCCACACGCCCGAGTCCCACAGTTCGAAATATCGGCCCTGCCCGACCATCATGGCTTCGCGCTCGAGCTTGGCGTGCAGTCGCAAAGCCGGCGAAAGTAGGATCCGGCCCGAGCCGTCGGGCGCCAGGTGCTCCTCAAAACCGAGCAGCAGCCGCTTCCACCAGCTCGCTTGAGGATGAAAGCTCGGAAAGGCCTCGACGCGCAGCCGCACCGGCTCCCACTCGTTTGCCGGGTAAATCAGCACGCAACCGTCCGGGTGCGCGGTGACAACGAGAGACTTGCTGCCATCGAGCAGTGCGTCGCGATGGCGCGTTGGAATAGCGACGCGACCCTTGGCGTCGAGCGTAATGACCGCCGCTCCATGAAACCCTCCACCCATATGGCTTTTCCTGCCACTTTTCCCTACCTTTTACCACTCTAAGGGCAAAGAGAACCGTAGGTCAAGTGAATTTTTCCCGCCGGGACAACCACTTAGCTGTGTTTTTTACCAGTAGATATCAG
>WNFQ01002306.1_pt1 | contig 21487 bp, 20 predicted proteins | sample 5400171 | NCBI WGS metagenome assembly WNFQ01 (sample SAMN13153356, study PRJNA577476) | soil metagenome | isolation source: 20 cm soil under Madrone tree | place: USA:California | collected 2016-06-14 | reverse complement strand
GAAGGGACCTTCACGAAAAACCTTTGGGTGATCGCGACCATGATGATTTTCGTGGCGTTGCTGCTGACCATCGCGGAATTCGTCGGCAAAAAACAGCGGCGCATGCAGGAGTTGGGAGTGGGAGATGCACTGGCCGTCGGCTTTGCCCAGTGTCTCGCGTTGATTCCCGGATCGAGCCGTTCGGGTTCGACGATAATGGCCGGGCTCTTTGCCGGCGAGACGCGCGAGACGGCGGCCCGCTTTTCATTTCTGTTGTCGATGCCGGCGATAGCCGCCAGTGGTTTGTTGGAGTTGAAACAAGCAGTGCATCTGCTGCCGCAGGGCAGCCTGGAGACTCTGGCGATCGGTACCGTGGCCTCCGGTATCGTGGGATATGCCTCGATTTGGTTTCTGCTGCGTTTTCTGCGCACCCACAGTACGGGAGTCTTCATCGGCTATCGTCTGATCGTGGGAATTGCAATCCTGATTATGTTGTTCAATGGCCGCATTAGTCCGCTGTGATAAGAAAATTGCGGTCGTTTAGGGATATGTACCTGCCCTCCTTCGCGAATCGCTAGCAGCGGAACTTCTCGGCTGTCGTTTCATTGGCTCTTCCGTCAAAAAACACCCACACGTCTATTGACAGCGTTAGACCGCAATACTATATTTCACCTGATTCTAGGCGCTCTCTCCGAGAGACTCACACAGCGTTAGCCTCCCGAGAAAGTTCTCTCTGAACCTACCGATTTCGGCTTGTAAAGTTTGTACAAGCTTTGAAAGGAGCTCCCATGCTCAAGAACCTTCTCCCTTTCTCAAAGCGACAACGAAAAGCTTCCATCCTATGGGTGTTCTTGCTGCTATTCTTTGCTCTTATTCTGATTCATTCGACTGATTCGGTCGAATCGCAAGCTCCGGCCGGAAGCACGAAGTTGCACCGTGCACGAATATCGCCGAGTCCGCCGCCCCTGCCACCGTGTCTGGCACCGACACTACAAACGATCTACGCGCCGACCGTTGGCGTTCCGGAGATTGCCAACGGCAGGATTGTCTTTAATAGCCGCGTTGACACGGTCACGGATGTTCAGACCACCTTTTACACTGAGGAAGGCTCAGCGGTAACCGGACCGGTCGTCCGCGTGCAGCCAGCCGAGATTCGCTACGTGGAAATTGCGTCTTTGATTCCGGCAACGCAACGCTGGCGAGTTCGCTGGGGTGGGATGTCTCTGTCTTATAGCGGAAAAGTGTTTGACATCTGGGCGCAGATCACGCTGCTCGGTGCTCTGAACTCCGGCAGTTCCGATGCTACGTTCTCGGTATTAAATGGCAGAGGGTCAGATACGCAGCAAGCACTTTGGTGGATGCCTCGCGGAGGTCGTGCAGTTATCGCATTAGGAAACAGCTCCGACACATCGATTCACACACAGCTCGACTTTTCTGACCATGAGGCGCAAGGCGTCGATATCGCGCCGCATGCCACTGAGTATATACGGCTGCATCCTGGCGGTCGCAATCACTCACGCCGAACGGATAATGGCACGGGCGAGTCGGTGCGCCTAACAACCGTCGGGCCAGCCGGTAGTCTGAAGGTTGCCGGACTCGTGCTGGCATCGGACAGCAGGCTTGTGAGCAGCATTCGATTTTACGACACGAAGAGCATGGTGCAGCAGCATTTGTTTGCCACGAACATGCCGTTGCGCGGATATGAGCCGCACATTATGGTAAGCAATACGTCTGACGCATCCGTTGTGGCGCAACCGCGATTTCGTCCGGCCTCGGGAGAAGGCGGAGCCCCGGTCGAATTACCTTCGCTGACATTGCAGCCGCAAGAAATTATCGAATTGGATTTGAATCCTTTGCTCGCGGCCGCGGTTGGCAGGAATGACCTCGATAACGTGAGTGTTGAAATTCTTAACTCGGGCGCGCCGGGCAGTTTGATCGGTGGGATTTTTGGAACCAGCCAAGGAACCAGCCAGACCTTTGACTTGCCGCTGCGCGATTCAGGAATCAACCGCACTAACGGCGGAGCTTATCCGTGGCGGATCGACGGCGATTACACCACGGTCGCATCGATAACGAATGTTGGCGATACTACCTCTCGCTTCGTCGCCCAGATCTATTACCCGAGCGGCACGTACCTATTCGCGCCGCGGGATTTGGCTCTAGGCGAAACTGCATTCTTCGATCTCAAAAAGATTCGTGACCGGCAGATTCCTGACGCTAATGGTGAGGTACTCCCGCGAGACGTTTCGATCGGGCAGTTTCGCTGGCACTGGTTTCCCAGTGCGAACCCGCCGCACATGATTGGTCGCGCAGCAATGGTAAGTGCTTCAGCCGGGATTAGTGCCAGTTACAGTTGCATGCCGAACTGCGGAGCCCATGGACCTCAGTATCTTATTGATGGCAACACAACGGTATTCGCAGGCGATTACGAAACAATGCAGACTCGGGAGGAATGGTGCGGCGCCAGCGGCGGCTGCAATACTTGGAATACTAACTTGTCTGGTTCTACGGTTGACAACACCTCGGTCGCCAACTTGACTGATGTGAGCAACGGTTGGCTGAACACCAATGGCCTTAGCGCCGGCAGCACTGATTGGTGGTGGACTTACTGGTACGGCTTCGAATACGACGATGGGTTTGATTGCCGTTATGAACAGGACGAGTACACTGGCAGCGAGCCGGCGGATGTGAAGAATCCTCCTGATCACCTTCTAGTCGTATCAGATAGCACTAGCGTGTTTTGTACCGGCGGCGCTCCCACTTCCACTTCCCTGCGCCGAGTGATTACCTATCAAGTGGTAGACCAGTATAACAATCCCATTTCCGTCCCTCTCTCAATTGGAGAAAGATTCTTTGTTCTGAATGATCATACGTGCGGCGCTGGTGCGCCGAATCCATCCAGTTGCAGGATATTTTCAAGCGGTCAATTTACGGATACACTTTTAGCTGGCTGTACTCCGATTGGAGGATCCTGTGGATACGATGTTCTTAACCAAATCGTATACTGCCGATCGTTAGCTGTTCCTAAACCGCTCGGAAGTCTCAACGAACAGGTTCACGCTGATCAAATTACCGTCAACGGGAACTCAACAAGTTTGCAGGGAACTTACATTTATCCATAAGGTGACTTTATGAGAAAACTCTTAGCTGCGATTGCAATAGTGACGTTCATTGCAGTAGCGTCCGCTCAACCCCAGGGACGTCGGGACACGTTCTCCATCACAGGTTACGTGCTTGACACGGACGGACATGTCATTGCGGGAGCCGAAGTTCATGCGAGTCCTGCTGATAGGGGCGGTTTAGAAAGCATGAGCCTTACAACGGCAGGGAGATTCAGCCTGTCGGTCGTGGGACCAGGAAGGTATTGGGTTTTTTCTTTCAAAGACAATCAGGGCTACAGAGAAATAGGCGAGGCGCTTATTCGCCTCGATCCCGAAGGCATTCCCGAGGTCATGGTTACGGAGCTGTCGCCGAAACAGATGACGGTAATCCGACTGCGGCCAAGAGCAGCTAAGCTAGCAATCAGACTTGTTGATGCCGCAACCGGGGGTCCTCTCGATCGGGCCCAGCTTATCTTAAGAAGTGAAGGTAATCCGAAGCGTCAATACACCAGGTCATTGACTGCATTTGATAAGAAGAATGGGGAAATCAATCTGTTACTCCCATCATTTCCGCTCACAATCGAAGCATCAGCTCCTGGTTACGAAGCCTGGTCTTATAGCGATGCCACCTCCCAAGGGCAATCTGCGACCTTGTTGTTGGCGCCAGAGGAGACGAGAACTATCACAGTTGGGTTGCGGCCAATTAAGAAAGCTCGGTAGGCCGACAGACCATCCATGAAACCTCACTCCCGGCACTTCTGTGCGATGGGTTTCGTTGGTTCTTCCGCTTAACAACAAGTAAACTCCGTGACATGAGCGCGCCGCGTTCAAATAAACGATGGATAGTTCACCAGCCTGATCTCAGCCAGGCCGCAGAGTTGGCTGCTGTGCTCGGCGTCTCTCCGGTTGTGGCTGGCTTGCTGATTGCGCGCGGCCACCAGAGCCCGGACTCAGCCCGAGCTTTTCTTACTCCCAGTCTCGATCAACTTCATGATCCGTACCTGATGCGGGGTATGACGGACGCGGTCAAGCGTCTGCTGCGCGCCATCGACAACCGCGAACCAATTCTGATCTATGGCGACTATGATGTTGACGGCACCACCGGCACGGCGGTCCTGTTGCGAGCGTTGCGCATGTTGGGCGGCACAGCCGGCTATCACGTGCCGCATCGCTTCACCGAAGGCTATGGCATTCAACAAGCAGGATTAGAGAAAGCGGTGCGCGATGGATATAAGCTGGTCGTCAGCGTCGATTGCGGCATCCGCGCGCACGAGCCGCTGCTGTGGGCCCGGGCTAAGGGACTCGACATTATCATTACCGATCATCACCTGCCTGACGAAGACGAAGGATCGCCACCGGCACTGGCTGTCCTGAATCCAAATCAACACGGATGCAATTATCCGGATAAGAATCTCGCCGGCGTGGGCGTGGCTTTCAAACTCATTCATGCGTTGTTCCGCGAACGTGGACGGGAAGCACAGGTGCCGGGATTTCTGAAGATGGTAGCGATCGGCACCGTGGCTGACGTCGCGAAGTTGTCAGGTGAGAATCGCGCCATTGTGGCTTTGGGTCTGGCAGATTTACCACGCGCGGTAAATCCGGGACTGCGCGCGCTGATCGATATCGCCGGTTGCGGAGACGATGGCGAGATGACCGCCTACGATCTCGGCTTTCGCATCGGACCGAGGATTAACGCGGCGGGCCGGATGGATGCGGCGCGGGCCGTCATTGAATTATTTGAGGCGAAAGAGAAAGCAGAAGCTCGGCGTTTGGCGGAGCACCTGGACACGCGCAATAGCGAACGCAAGGAAGTGCAGCGAGAGATTTTTAACCGGGCGATTGAAGAGTTTGAGAGCGGACCAGAACGCGCCGCCCAAACGCATGCCGCGGTGATCGCGGGCGACGGATGGCATCGCGGCGTGATTGGCCTGGCGGCTTCAAAGATCGCGGAGCGCTTGAATAGACCATGCGTGGTGATTTCGCTAGACGGCGATATAGGTCACGGTTCGGCGCGCAGCATCCAGGCCTATCAACTGTTTGATGGCCTGACGGTTTGTCGCGACTTGCTGGACAAATTTGGCGGGCACTCGCACGCGGCCGGACTGGCGATCCGGCGCGAACACATCCCCGAATTCCGGCGACGCTTGAATGAACATGCAGCCTCGTGCTTGACTGAAGAGGATTTAGAGCCGGTGCTCGCGATCGATTGTGAGGTTAGTCCGCGATCGATCGGATTTGAGTTGGCAAGGGATCTGAGCGCGCTCGAGCCGTTTGGCGCGGGCAATCCGCGCCCCGTTTTCGCCACGCGGGCATTTAGAGTTTTGGGCGAGCCGCAGATACTTAAGGAACAGCATCTAAAGCTCCGGGTTGCCGGCGATGACAACCGCCCGATCGAAGCGATCTGGTGGGGCGGCGGGGAAGAATCCGAGCGAACGCCAAAGGCCAATGACCGCATCGATCTCGCATATGAATTGGAAGCCAACCGCTGGCATGGCGATATCAGAGTGCAGCTGAATGTTAAGGACATGAAGGTGGCACAGAGTTAAGGAAGCGTCGTTTAGAGGCGGGCTACCGCCCGCCTTCCCGATCGTTTGGAAGCGGACGGCGGACAAGTCCGCCGTCTAAACGCGGAATGAGATTTACAGAAGGCGGGCGGTAGCCCGCCCCTAAACGAGCGAGAGACGCAATGCAGGCAGTAACTCGAAAGAAACGAATCAGCGCAGTGGACCTGCGCGCCCGCGTGCCGGCGATCGCGCGGGGGTTGGCGCTTTTCCTGCTGATTGGCGGCGCGATTTTTGTCGGCGTGTCTTACTACAAGATGCGCAACAACACGCCGTTTCGTTTGAAGTCTGAAGCGCCAGCCCTATCGAAAGAAATCACCGGTATCATCAACGGCTACGAACGCCGCATCACCAAGAAAGATCGTTTGTACCTTTGGCTGCGGGCCGCACGCGACATTTCTTATGCCGATGGTCATCACGAACTCGAGACTGTCAACCTCGAGGTGTTTCCTGAGAAGGGTGACAAGCCCGATCAGATCGTGGCAGACCGCGCCATCTATGACGAGAAAAGCGGATCGGGTCAGTTCAACGGCAACGTGCAAATCGAAACGCACGATGCTTTGAAGGTTAAGACAGATTCGCTCATCTATCACCAGGATTCCAAGATCGCCGAAACGTCTTCGCCCGTCACTTTCGAACGCGAAAATGTTTCCGGCAGCTCAGTCGGCGCCCTGGTGGATAACGAGAAGAAGCGCATGGAACTGCGCAGCCAGGTCGCGGTCACGGTCGCGCCGGCCGCTTTTGAAGACCCCAAAACCAAAACCACCAAGCCTTCCAAATTGAAAGGCTCAAGGGCCCTGCCGATCACGATTCATTCGGCGCAGGGTGTTTTCGAGCAGACGACTATGCGGCTGACTTTCTCGGGCGGAGCGACGGCCGAACAAGATCAGGACATCATGAGCGGCGACAACCTGACCGCGATCCTAAACGAGAAGAAGAAGCTGCAAAAAATCGAGATGCGCGGCAATTCTTACCTGCGCTCGATGGAAGTGGGACACGCTTGCGAAGCTCATTCTGTCGACATGGATTTTTTTCTCGATGACGACCAGCGTTTGCAGCGCGCTTACGGGTCGCGCGATATTCGCGCGCAAACTCTCAACGCGGATTCCGACATGCAGTTGAGCGGCGCGAACGGTTTGGAGTTGACCTTCCAGGCCCTGGGCGATCGCAGTCTGCTGAAAGAAATGCGCGCGGAGGGGCGTTCAGTCGTAACGCTCTCGGCTCCCAAATCGCGCGCCAACGATCCGCGCAGCGCCAGCAAACGGCTGACGGCCGATGCAATCAAAATGAGTTGGCGTGCTACCGGAAAGGACCTGGAAAAGGCCGAGGCCGTTGGCAATGCCGAGTTGTACGTCGAGCCGGTGCAGAAGACCGACAAGTCGGAGCGTAAAACGCTGACTGCACCGCGCTTCGATTGCGACTTTTTTGAGGGCGGCAATATCGCCCGCAATTGCACCGCCACCGGTGGCGCCAAAGCGGTCTTCGATCCTTTTCAGCGGAACGACAAGCACGGAACCCGCACCATGACGGCGCAGAAAATGGCCGCCCTGTTTGTGCGCGAGACGCAGGACATCGATAAAGTCGACGCTACCGGTGACGCCAAGTTCAACGAAAACGATCGCAATGGAATAGCCAATGCCATGTCCTATGGTGCTTCTGACCAAACCGTGCGCCTGCGCGGAGGCGACCCGACGGTTTGGGATGCACGGGCGCGGACCAAAGCGGTTGAGATTGATTCGAACAATGCCACGCATATTTCATCGTGCCGTGGGAAAGTTCAGACGACCTATTACAGTCAGGAGCAGACGAACGGCGCGGCGCCATTTCGAAAAGTTAAGAGCCCGGTATACCTGCAGGGCGATCGCGCCGAACTCAATCATGATACGGGCGTCGCGACTTACTTTGGCAACGCGCGCATGTGGCAGGACGATAACTTTGTGCGCGCCGACACGATCACTTTGTTCCGCGAACAGAAGCAGATGGACGGGCGCGGCCATGTGCAGAGCGCGCTTTACCAGGCGAAACAAAAGACGGGAAGTGCAACCGCGGTGGTCCCGGTTTTTGCTACGGCTGAATACATGAAGTATTCCGATCCTGATCGGCTGTTGCACTATGAAAACAACGTGGACATCAAGCAGGCCACCGATCGCATGACCGCGGGCATCGCTGATGTCTATTTGCAGAAGGATGGGAACGAAGTCGAAAGTACGATCGCCCAGCACAACGTCGTTATCATCCAGCCGGGCAAGCGCGGCACCGGAGACTGGTGCCAATACACTAATGCGGATGAAGTGGCCGTTTTGAAAGGGAATCCAGCGCACGTCGAAGATGCCGAACAGGGAACGACTGACGGTAATCGTCTGACAATGTACCGGCGCGAGAATCGCGTGGTAGTAGACGACACCCGCGGCCCGCAGTCGCCCGGTCGCGTGCGTTCGACGCACAAAGTCAATAAGAATCCATGACCGTTCGAAAGAATGTTGAGTTTAGAGCGGGGCTGCCGCCCCGCTGAGAGTCGCATCGCATTCGTTTTGAAGTCGAACTTGCCCGGCTAGCGTGAGTGCTCCGGCTAAGCACGGGCGCGAGACATTCATAGAAATAGGCGGGCAGTAGCCCGCCTCTAAACAAATCGAGATTTTGAATTCTTCAATCACTCAACCTGATGCGCTCGGCCACTGGGGCCCTTATGGCGGCCGTTTTGTGCCTGAAACTTTGATGGCGCCGCTCGAAGAATTGACGGCAGCCTATGCAGCCGCGCGCGCGGATGAAAGTTTTAAAACCGACCTCGATCGGCTGTTGCGACATTACGCCGGCCGCCCTACTCCGCTTTTTCTAGCATCACGCTTGACCGAGCACGCGGGCGGCGCGCGCATCTATCTTAAGCGCGAAGATCTCCTGCACACCGGCGCGCACAAAATCAACAACACTCTGGGGCAGATACTGCTGGCGCGACGCATGGGCAAGAGCCGCATCATCGCCGAGACGGGCGCGGGCCAGCACGGCGTGGCGACCGCGACCGTCTGTGCGTTGTTTGGTTTACAGTGCGTCGTTTACATGGGCTCGGAAGATATGCGGCGGCAGGAAGTGAATGTCTTTCGCATGCAGCTGCTGAGAGCTGAGGTGCGCGAAGTTGATTCCGGATCGCGCACATTGAAGGACGCGATTAACGAGGCGCTGCGCGACTGGGTAACGAACATTGGAGACACCTATTATTTATTGGGAAGTGCGCTGGGACCGCATCCTTATCCGGTAATGGTGCGCGATTTTCAAAGCGTGATTGGCACTGAAGCCCGCGAACAAATTCTTGAGCACGAAGGACGCTTGCCTGATTGCTTGATTGCATGCGTGGGCGGCGGATCGAACTCTATCGGACTGTTTTATCCTTTCCTGTCTGACGATTCTGTGAAGATGATCGGCGTCGAGGCGGGCGGCACCGGCAGCGCGTTAGGTCAACATGCAGCGCGCTTCAATGCCGCGGGGGGTGGCAGTCCGGGCGTTTTGCAGGGCACGATGAGTTACGTGCTCCAGGATGAACGCGGACAGATTGCTAAGACGCACTCAATCTCGGCGGGACTCGATTACCCTTCGATTGGTCCCGAGCACGCTTTCCTTCATGACGCGGGACGAGTGGAATATACTTCTGTCTCGGATGACGAAGCTCTGGAAGCTTTTCAGATGTTGTCGAAGTTAGAAGGAATAATTCCGGCGCTCGAATCAGCGCACGCAATAGCGCACGGTTTGAAAGTCGCAAGCGAGATGAAGAGCGATCAGATCTTGATTGTTAATTTATCTGGACGCGGCGATAAAGACATCGATACCGTTCGTGGAACATTGGATTTCCCGGAGCCCCGCTAGGGGCGAGATATTTATAGACCCTCGCCATTTTTTGCATGCGGCGAGTTCCGTAGGGGCGAAACCAACATGCCGCTCCTACGGAGCTCGCTTGTTCAATTAAAGTCGGGAGCTATAAACATCTGGCTCCTACGGAGCCATGGATGTCTCGCATAGCCGAAATCTTTGCCGAGCTCAAACGCGACCAACGTCACGGTTTCATTCCCTTCATCACTGCCGGCGATCCGGATCTGAACACGACGAAGGAACTGATTATTGAACTGGCCCGAGCGGGCGCGACCTTGATCGAGTTGGGCGTGCCCTTTACTGACCCGATGGCCGACGGCCCGGTCATTCAACGCGCTTCGGAGCGCGCCCTGCGGCATGATTTTGGAATTGCCGAGATCCTGCAGACCGTCGCCGAGGCGCGTACCCAAACCGAGGTGCCGATTATTCTTTTCAGCTACTTCAATCCATTGCTGCAGTTTGGCGTGAAGAAAGCGGACGAGTCGAGCACCCCAGCGGGGCTGCCCCGCCGGGGACCCCGCACGTCCGCGCTCCCAGCTTTCGAAAAGCTTGCTCGCGAAGCGCAAGCCTCCGGCGTCGATGGCATCCTGGTCACGGATCTCGTGCCGGAGGAAGCTGTTGAGTTTGCGTCGGTCCTGCATGCGCACGATCTCGACATGATCTTTCTCGTCGCCCCTACTTCTACTGATGAGCGTCTGCAATTGGTGGCCGAGCGCGCCAGCGGTTTCATCTATGCCGTATCGCGGACGGGGGTGACCGGCGCTCGCGAAGATACGAGTGTTGAAGCTGAAGAGCTCGTCGCTCGCGTGCGCAGGTTCTCAAACTTACCCGTAGCCGTGGGCTTTGGCATTTCAACGGCTGATCAAGTGGCCGACGTTTGGCGGTACGCGGATGCTGCCGTTGTCGGATCGGCCATAGTCTCAGAAATTGAACAAAGCATTGGAGAGCCCGCACTTGCCAATCAGATCGGAAGGTTCGCGCGCTCGTTATGTGCGGTTTAGATCTGATCGAAAAATCCCCGAAGGAGTCTATATGCGCTTGATCTTAGTCAGTCTATTACTCGTCGTCGCAACTTTGCCGGTGTCTGCCCAGTGGAACAAGAATGGTGAGCGCGCGGAGGACGCGCCCGATCGTAAGGTGGTTGGCGGTTTTGGAGTTCACTTGTTAGTTGTCGAAAAGCCCCAGGAGTTTATTGAAGAATGGAAGAGGCCCGAAATGCCGAAGATCAGAGATACAAACAAGGCGACCAAAGGTGAATACTACGGTGTGATTGTACTTTTTGCCGGCTGCAAGCCTGACCAACTGCGCACTTGCAATGCTGAAGTTGACTACACGATATATAAACCTGACGGGACCTTTTATGCAGGGCGCAAAGACCAGCCGTTATGGAAAAGCCAGGCTCCCCCCGCTCAGAACATACAGCTGGGCGAGGCCATCCTCGCCGTCCGATTTGAAAAGAGCGACCCGCTTGGGGAATACAGAGTGAAAGCCAGAGTCCGTGATCTGAACGCTGATGTTTCGATTGATCTGGAAACAAAGATTCAATTGAAAAAATAGTTTTCTGTTGAATCGGCTGGTTCAAAACGTGAATTAACAAGGCGCATGATCGTTGCAACGATAGCTAATTTGTTTGTCTGGTTGAATTCTTACGGGTCATTTTATTCGCTCGACGGAGTTCCGATCTTAGAGTATTCTGACGTTTGATTTTGCGAGTACACGAACCGGGGTGGCCTCATCTTGGTAGCAGAGAGGGCTGCTGAGATCGCAAACGACAGCACTGCGGATTCCCAAACCCTCCCGAAAATATTCGCGTTTCATCCGTGAAACTCTGTTCCATTCTCGCTTGAGTTGTGCTATCCTCAGTTTCCTGTGGAATGCCCCGAGACGCAACTTAATCAAAAGAGGAGCAGAAGAAAGAGATGCCCGTTATGCCTGAAGACCGAATTGCTGACCGCAGTCGCGCCATCGAAGCCGCGCTGCTCAATATCGAAAAGAGATTTGGCAAGGGATCGATCATGCGCTTAGGCGAGCGTGAGATTTCCGATATCCCGGCGATATCGACGACCTCCTTGTCGCTGGATGCCGCCATGGGCGTGGGCGGAGTGCCGCGCGGGCGCATCTGCGAGATTTATGGACCGGAAAGCTCCGGCAAGACCACGCTCGCACTGCACATTGTCGCCGAAGCCCAGAAGGCCGGCGGCGTGGCTGCTTACATCGACGCCGAACATGCGATGGACGCGGATTATGCCGGCAAGCTGGGGGTCAACATCGACGACCTGTTGATTTCACAACCAGACTCAGGCGAGCAGGCCCTGGAAATCGCGGAAGCTCTGGTGCGTTCCAATGGCGTCGATGTGATCGTGGTTGATTCGGTGGCGGCGCTGGTGCCGCGTGCTGAATTGGACGGCGAGATGGGTGATTCGCTTCCAGGGTTGCAGGCGCGCCTGATGTCTCAGGCGCTGCGCAAGCTGACGGCGATCGTGGCCCAGTCGAATACCTGCTTCATTTTCATCAATCAGATTCGCGAAAAGATTGGCGTGATGTTTGGCAGTCCCGAAACCACGACTGGCGGACGGGCGCTGAAATTCTATTCGTCTCTGCGGCTCGACATTCGGCGCATCGGCGCCATCAAAGACGGCGATCGCGTGGTTGGCAACCGGACCAAGGTCAAAGTCGCCAAGAACAAAGTCGCGCCGCCGTTCCGCGAGGCCGAGTTCGACATCATGTATGGCGAAGGCATTTCCCGCGAAGGCGATCTTCTCGACCTCGCTTCGAATAATCGTGTAGTCGAAAAAAGCGGCGCGTGGTTTTCTTACAAGGGTGAGCGCCTGGGCCAGGGTCGCGAGAATTCCAAGCAGACTCTAAAAGACAATCCGGAAGTGCTGAAGCGAATTGAGAATGACGTCAGGCGCGCGCTGGGCATGCCCGTACACGGCGAAGTTCCAGCAGCGACAGCGCCGGTGGAACAGAAGAAGGCTGCAGCAGCTACGGGAGCGGACAAGAAGTAGTTAGTGGCATCGGCGTCCTGCCCTTGCCGAGTACGTTAAGATTCCGGATGTTGCGCGGCACATTGCAGCCTGCGGTTCGAGTGATCCACTTGTAAAGCGGCTAATCCAAATTCGCCAAAATGTTTTGGGGCACCGAAGCGCAAATCATGCCTTGCGCGGCAAGAATCCCTACACTTGAATTCCTTTTAACGTTCGAAGATATCGATGCGCTAATCGATCGTGGCTTTGAGGTTTACAATACTTATAATCAATTGTTTCGCGCCAGTCAGCAATCGCCGCAAATCGTCGGGCATGATGACTTTCGTCACATACTCGAAGCAATTCGAGGCGATCGTCAGTGTCAGGAAGAGATGTATTCGAACCTGTCGCGGGAGGTCACCCAACAAATTGTTGCCCGGAGCGCCTATGAGCACTGAACAACTTCTTGCCGACGCGATGGCGCTGCCGCTGGCAGAACGAGTCTCACTCGCGCAGGCGCTGTGGGAAAGCATTGACGCAGGACTACCGGATACTGAGGAACGTGTTGCCGTTTTTCATCGCTTCAACTTCTTCTATCCAGCGCCTGAACTCTCTGCTCCACTAGTTGTCTAGCAACTCTGCGTGATAGGCGGAAAATCATGTTAGACTCGCGGGAGCCGGACATTGAGATAACGAGACCCCTATGAGTACTGTTGCCGAAATTGAAGAGGCCATAAAGGCTTTGCCGCCGAGCGAGCGTGAGCGGCTGGCGGAAAACCTTCCGGCTATTCTGCCGGAATTGCGCGGAGATCTGGTTTGGCAGCGGATCATCCAAGACGAGCGACCGCGACCTACGCTTTCTGCTCTGGGTGATGAGATAGAGGCCAGCTTCAAAACCAGACCTGAGCAATTTCCCGAAATCAGTGATAGTGACTTTGAGAACCCTCCGTGACTTCCAGAGGAACAAGCGACTTCTGGAAACTTTACTGGTGGCTGCCTGAGGAAGTTCGGACCGCCGCGCGCGCAGCTTACAAGAAATTCCAACAAAACCCTGCGCATCCATCACTCCAGCTTGAGCGCATCCGCGCTGACCCGCGCTTTTGGTCTGTCCGCGTTACGCGTGACTACCGCGCCGTGGCGCAGCGATTCCCAGATGATCGGCAGCCACAGAGATTTCGATAGACAGTTTCCCACTTAATCGAGAGCCGAACGCTTTACAGACCTTCATCAATCCTCTCATAATTCGCATCGTCTAATTCACTCATGACCCAATCAATTCTCATCAAGAACGGCACCATTGTGACGATGGACGAAGAGAATTCCATCGTGCGCGGTGACGTGCTGATTCGCGAGGGCCGCATTGCAGAAGTGCGGGATCACATTGATACGGAAGCGAACGAAGTGATCGATGCGGCCGGTTGTGCGGTACTGCCAGGTTTTGTCCAGACGCATGTCCATCTTTGTCAGACTTTGTTTCGTGGTTCGGCCGACGATCTTGCGCTGATCGACTGGCTGAAGCAGCGCGTGTGGCCGATGGAGGCAGCGCACACTGCGGAATCAATTCGCGCTTCAGCTCGTTTGGGTATCGCGGAGTTGGTAAGAGGCGGGACGACCTGCGCGCTCACTATGGAAACCGTCAAGCACACCGAGGAAGTACTGCAAGTGGTCGAAGAAACGGGCTTCCGCGCCACGGTCGGTAAGTGCATGATGGACAAAGGCGAGGAAGTGCCAGCGGGTTTGCTCGAACAAACGCGCGAATCGATTCGCGAATCGGTAGAGCTGATTGAGAAATGGCACGGTGCCGCAAGTGGCCGCGTGCGCTGTTGTTTTGCCCCCCGATTTGCGGTGAGTTGCACGCGCGAACTCTTGAGCCAGGTCGCCGCGCTCGCGAAGAAACATCAGGTGATGATTCACACGCATGCTTCCGAAAATAGGAAAGAATGCGAGTTGGTCGAAAGCGAGACGGGCCGGCGCAACGTAGCTTATCTGGATTCGCTCGGGATTTCGGGTGCGCACGTAGTGCTCGCGCATTGTGTCCACCTCGACACTGAAGAGATGGAGACGCTGGCGCGCACGAAGACGAACGTGGCGCACTGTCCCTCATCGAATTTGAAGCTTGGATCAGGTTTGGCGCGCGTAGCCGAGATGCTGGCGCGGCGCATTCCGGTTTCGTTGGGCGCGGATGGCGCCGCATGCAACAACCGCCTCGACATGTTTACGGAAATGCGCACGGCCGCGCTGTTGCAAAAACTTGCTCATGGGCCGGAAGCGCTGCCGGCTGGTCTCGCGTTGCGCATGGCGACCATCGACGGTGCGCGAGCCATGGGCCTGGAAAAGGAAATCGGAAGCCTGGAGGCCGGCAAGCGTGCGGACGTGATTTTGGTTGATCTCAATCGACTACATTCGACGCCGCAGCAAGACATCGTTTCGGCTTTGGTTTACTCGGCCGTGGCGCCAGACGTGAGCACCACAATAGTTGACGGGCAAGTGTTGTTGCGCGACGGCGAGTTTTTGACGATGAACGAAGCCAATGTGATTGAAGAAGCAAATCGCGAGGCGAGTGCACTGGCCCAACGTGCGGGTGTAACTCAATAGCCACGAGAGCGGACGGGGCAGTAGCCCGACCGTAAGGGAGGGCGTGAAATAGCGACCGTAAAAGACAACGCCCTCCCTCACGGTCGGGCTACCGCCCCGCTAGCGGATGGCGCGCCTGGATTCGAAGTAACACGTTACGAACGTTTCTTAAGTCATGCCTACTACCATAACACTTCCAGCCTTCGCCAAGATCAATCTGAGCTTGCGCGTCCTCGGTCGACGCGCGGATGGCTATCACGAAATCGACACCGTGTTCCAGACGATTAGTCTTTACGACACGATTACGCTAACGGTCACGGACAGTCCCGAGATCGTTTTGTCCTGCGACGATCGATCGTTGCCGACCGGAGCGGGCAATCTGGTTTACCGCGCGGCGAAGGCTTTGCAAGATCACTTAGCGCCAAAGAACCGTGTGGCGAAGGCTTTGGCAGATCGTTTGGCGCCAAAGAAAGGTGCTCGCATTCATCTCGAAAAACGAATCCCGGCTCAGGCAGGCTTGGGTGGCGGCTCGTCAGACTCGGCGGTTACCTTAATCGGGTTAGCGCATCTTTGGGAAATCGAGCTCACGGCAAGAGAATTTCTAGAGTTAGCTGCCGAGCTTGGGGCCGATACTCCATTTTTTCTTTACGGCGGTAGGGCCCATGGGCGGGGAATTGGGACTGACTTAACGCCGTTTGAAGATACGCCGGAGAGATTTCTGTTGGTCCTGAAACCAAACAAAGGAATCTGCACCATGCGAGCGTACGCGAGGCTTATCAGGCGTTATGCTTCCTTGACAACCTCTGAAGCCAAAACTATTCTTTCTAGTTCGGAACGGAGCGAAATTCCTGACAGTTTCAACTCTAACGCCCTGCAAAACGATTTCGAGCCGGTGGTATTTGAAATTGAGCCGGAGATCGAGCGAGCGAAAGTCGCTCTCATGAAGGCAGGTGCGCAGGTTGCCTTGCTGGCGGGAAGCGGCTCGGCAGTATTCGGGATTTTTGACAACGAGGATGCGAAGCGCGCCATTTCGGCTATTGAACTTGAACCAGGTTGGCGCGTCTTTCCTTGTTGGACGGTTGGGCGCAGCCACTATCGCAGCGCGATGCGTCCGGCGGGCGAAATCTTTGCACTTTTGGTTGGCCGATGACGTGGGCCGATGATGTTGGGGCGTCGCCAAGTGGTAAGGCACCGGTCTTTGGATCCGGCATTCGTAGGTTCGAATCCTTCCGCCCCAGCCAATTTCCAGGTGGCACAGACTTCAGTCTGTGATTTGGGCTTGCTTGAAGTAAGACACGCAGACTGAAGTCCGTACTTACTGACTAATGGGAACGACCGGCGGCATCAAAATCTTTTCGGGCACTGCGCATCGCGCCCTCGTCGAAGAGATTTGTCACGAACTTTGTTGCGATCTGGGAAAGGCGACGGCGGCGCGTTTTTCCGACGGCGAATTCAATTTTCAGGTCGAAGAGAACGTTCGCGGCGCCGACGTCTTCATCGTTCAGCCGACCTGCCCGCCGACTGACGCGTACTTGATGGAGTTGCTGGTAATGCTCGACGCGTTCCGTCGTTCATCCGCCGAGCGTCTTACCGCGGTCTTGCCGTATTACGGTTATGGCCGGTCTGATAAGAAGGATCGTCCGCGGGTGCCGATTGCGGCCAAGATGGTCGCGAATCTGCTGACGACCGCGGGAGCCGACCGGATTCTGACAATCGATCTGCACGCGGCGCAGATCCAGGGGTTCTTTGATATTCCGGTAGATCACTTGTACGCGGCGCCGGTGATGATTCGTTATTACCAGGAGCGGCCGCTGCCGAATCTGACGGTGGTGGCGCCGGACACCGGCGGAGCTGAACGGGCCCGCGCCTACGCCAAGCGGTTGGATGCAGAACTAGCGCTGTGTGACAAGCGTCGCGATAAACCCAACGTGGCCGAAGTGATGAATGTGGTCGGCGATGTCGAAGGGCGAAACTGTTTGATCGTTGACGATATGTGCGATACGGGCGGATCTTTGACCAAGGTTTCCTTGGCTTTAAAGCAGGCCGGGGCGGCTCGTGTTGACGCATGCTTCACACATCCGGTACTGTCAGGACGTGCCGCACAGCATCTGGGGAACTCGGGAATTGAACAGATCGTTGTGACGAACACTATTCCGCTGAATGCAAAAGCAGCGGAGCTGAAGAACATCAGAGTTTTGAGTATTGCGCCTCTTTTGGCGAAAGCGATCAAGTCGATCCACGAAGAGACCAGCGTCTCTTCGCTCTTTGTATGAAATCTGAGCCCATGGTTCAGACAAACGAAGGGCAAACACTGAAAGCTAAGTAGCCGTCGCCCTCAGCTTTCAGCAACAACAATTTGAGTTGGATCGAGTTTAGAAGCGGGCTACTGCCCGCTTAGTCGGGCGGTAGCCCGACTCTAAACGGATGCGTGGTTTTTCACTTTTCAGGGAGAGCAATTATGGCGGAGAACAAAGACATTGTGGTGCGCGCGGTCAGGCGCGACGGGCGGGGAAAGAATGACGCGCGCCGGGCGCGCCGTAACGGCCAGGTGCCGGTGACGATGTATGGCGGCGGCGGCGATGCCGTGTCCGCGCTGGCAGAGTTACGCGATCTGGCGGCGATCCTGCGATCTGATACCGGCCGAAACACGATCTTCACGCTCGATGTTGAGGGTGTCGAAGCCACCGAAGTGATGTTTGCGGATCGGCAGATTCATCCGGTGCGCAGCCGCTTGATTCATGCAGATTTCAAACGTCTGGTGAAAGGCGAGAAGATCGAAGCCACCGTGCCCCTGCGCCTGGTCGGTGATCCAATCGGCGTTCGCGAACAGGCGGGAATGCTCGAGCAGATCGTGCGCGAAGTCGAAATTCGCTGCGAACCGCGCGAAATTCCCGAAGCGCTGGAAGTCGACGTCACTAATCTTGGCGTCCACGAAGTCCTGCACGTCTCAGACATTCCGCTGCCCGCGGGGATCGAAATCCTGGAAGCACCCGATACCGTGATTGCGACCGTCGGCGTAGTCAAGGAAGAGCCGGTAGCGGTAGCAGCGCCAGTCGAAGGTGAAGGCGCGACTGAACCGGAAGTAATCGGCAAGGGCAAGAAGGAAGACGAAGAAGGTTCGGAAGAAGAGAAGAAGTAAGGGCATTGCCGATTGGTTGGTAAATCAACAGTCTTGGGCAATCAGGTTTCAACAAGCCGAAGGTTGGCGGTTTTCAATCGGCAATCTTCAATTGGCAATCGGCAATGCAATGTACCTGATCGTCGGACTCGGCAATCCGGGCAGTGAGTATGAATGGACACGGCATAACGTTGGTTTTCTGCTCGTTGATAAATTGGCCGCAGATGGAGGCCTGACCGTGAAGCGGCGTGAATGTCGTTCACTGTCGGGCAGCGGGGTAATTGAAGGCCAGCGGGCAAAGCTGATAAAGCCGCAGACCTTCATGAATTTGAGTGGTGAAACTGTTGCCTGTCTGATGGCGAAAGACGAAGTGGTTGAAGCGGGTAAATCGCTGTTCGTCATCAGCGACGACCTGGCCCTGCCCTTTGGCACGATTCGTTTGCGCGCGCGCGGCAGCGCCGGCGGGCACAACGGTTTGAAGTCGATCATCGGCGCGTTGGGGACCGACGAGTTCACGCGACTGCGGATCGGAATTCAACCTGAGCATCCGGTAAGTGATGCGAAGAGGTTTGTTTTGAATGAATTTGCGTCGTCGGAACGACGCGCGTTGAAAGAGATTCTGGAGCGGAGCGCCGACGCGGTGCGCTCGGTTTTACGAGATGGCATTGCCAAGGCGATGTCGCTGTATAACTAGGAGGTTGAAGTTGGCGGAAAAAAGAACTTATGAAGTGGTTTTTATCATCGACCCGACGGCGGGCGACGATGAAGTGATGCGGCTCAGCGAAGCGGTGCAGAAAATCATCACCACCCAGGGCGGCGTCATTACCAAAACCGAAGTCATGGGACGGCGACAGCTGGCCTATGAAATCAATCACAAGAAAGACGGCACCTACGTGCTGCTGGAAGTGGAAGGGTCCGGCGCTGAGATTGCCGAGCTCGAACGCCGCATGCGCGTCAACGATCAAATCCTCAGGTACATGACCATTCGCGTAGACGAGGATCGGCGCCGGGCTGACAAATTGAAAGACCGGCGCGCGCGCAAAGCGGCCCGACGGACTGGCGCGAAGAACAAGGCCAGCGGTGCAGCTGCAGGATCAACTGCGGCAATCGCCGAGTCCGATGATGCGGAAGCCTAAGTTGGTTCGCTCAGAAGCAAGGTGTCGTTGACGGCGGAAAGCTAGCGGCTTTGAAAAAAGTTTCGAGGTTCGCAGCGTCGATGAAAGGGAAAGAATATGTCATCAAACTACGAAGAGCGCGAGAACTCATACGGTTTTGAGCGCGAATATGAGAGGGCCATGCCCGGTCGCGGCGGTCGCCGGATGCAGCGGCGGAAGATTTGCCGCTTCTGCATGGATAAGGTTGACCTGATCGACTTTAAAGATGTGAAGCTCTTGCAGTCTTATATTCCTGAGCGCGGCAAGATCTTGCCGCGACGCATTTCCGGAGCCTGCGCCGCGCATCAGCGGATGCTCGCTGAAGCAATTAAGCGCGCGCGCAACATCGCTCTGTTGCCTTATGCAGCCGACTGAATTTAGTGGCACAGACTTCAGTCTGTGATTCGAGTCAGAAGAAAACACAACGCGAAGATATCGATAATCTGGGCGCCCGCGGCGAGATCGTGCGCGTCAAGGCGGGTTACGCCCGAAACTATCTGCTGCCGAGAAATCTGGCGGTTGAGGCCACCGTCAACAATGTCCGCCAGATTGAAGGCGAGCGCGCGGCGCTGGCCAAGCGCGAGGCGAAGGATCGGTCGTCGGCGGAATTACAGGCCGGCGCGTTGCGTGGTCTGAAGTTGAAGTTCGAGCGCAGAGTCGGCGAAGCCGGAGTACTCTACGGATCAGTTACCTCAATGGACATCGCCCACGAGCTGAAAGAACAGGGCTATGAAATCGATCGCCGTCGCATCGTCTTGCGCGAACCAATCAAGCGCTTCGGCAGTTACGAGGTGCCGGTGCGCTTGCACCGAGACGTAACGGTCCAGTTGCCGGTGAGCGTTCTCGGCGAAGGCGGGATCGAGATCGACGTGACGGCGCTGGATGCAGATGCTGGTGGAGAAACTGCGATCAACGAAGTGCCCGTGAGTGAAGCGTCGGTGCAGGACGCCAACTAGCCAGACGAAGAACTCCGAGCCCAACGAAGGGCTTAGAATGCTAAATTAGTGTGAAGTATCCTCGAAACGCGAGTTTTCCTACGGTTGTTTTGCGTCGCTGGAGAATCCGTCGCGCACTGGAACGAAACTTGGCTCGTGCACATGAGGATTATCAATCTGTTCTACATAATCCCAACAAAACGAAACAAGCTCTCGTGCTTGCCACATTAGAACTGCAAGGATGTCATTGGGCGCTCGACCAACATAAGTCTCACGCAATCCTTTGGAAAGCTGAGAAGTTGGCCTTGGATGTTCCTAATTACCAAGAGAAACCGGCTTGGTGGCGGGATGACAGTGAAAATGGGGAGGAAGCTGTAATTCGTTGGCTATCGGAAAAAGGAAGGCAAGGGGTATCGAACCTAATTCGAGACGAGCGCCGTAAGACTTGGGAATGGCGAATTAAGATCTTCACACCAATCCTGACAATTCTGTTTGGCATGTTGGGTTTGATCGTAGCGCTAGTTACGCTACTGAGTAAGTTCAGCGAGTCAAGATCCAAATAATCTCTTCGAGCGAGAAGGTTTTCGAAAGATAAAACAGCGACGCCGCGCCTAAGTTGTTGTATATTTCGCAGCCGCATACTGCGATTGTTCGATACGTTTCTAATTTAGTTGTGATGGCTACTCCTAATCCCATTCGTGATCCAATCCTTGAAAGACCTCTTCCCAGTAGCTCCGAAAGTGAACGATCAATTCTAGGCTCAATCATCCTAGACAATTCGCTCATCGCGCAGGCTGTCGAGCTGCTGGATCCAGATGATTTCTACTTACCGTCACACCGGCGCGTATTCAAGGCGATGACATTCTTGTTTGAGCACAGTTCCGAAATTACGCCTATTCTAATTGCTGAAAACCTAAAGCGTGATAACGCTCTCGAGTCAGTCGGCGGAGTTCTCTTCCTCACGAATCTAACATATGGTTTGCCACACATCTCTTCGCTTCAATCGTATGCCAAAATTGTGCGGGGCAAGTCTTTGCTGCGGCAGTTGGTCAAAGTCGCCAACAAGATCAGCGCCGAAGCCCTGGAAGAAGAAGACGAGCCACAAAACATTCTGGATCACGCCGAGCACGCAATTTTTGCGCTGGCCGACGAACGCATTCGTCAGGGTTTTGAACACATTAAGCACCCGGCTGAACGGGTTTTGGAGAAAGCCGAGGCCGTCGAGCATCGCGATCTCGTAG
>WNFQ01003342.1_pt1 | contig 21492 bp, 21 predicted proteins | sample 5400171 | NCBI WGS metagenome assembly WNFQ01 (sample SAMN13153356, study PRJNA577476) | soil metagenome | isolation source: 20 cm soil under Madrone tree | place: USA:California | collected 2016-06-14 | reverse complement strand
CCGCGAGATCATCAGCGTACGTATCCATCTCGTTGCCCTTCCAGGGTTGGCTGGAGCGCCCGTGGCCGCGACGGTCATGCGCGACGCAGCGGTATCCGCGAGAAGCCAGGAACAGCATCTGGTCTTCCCACGCGTCTGCGCTCAGAGGCCAGCCGTGACTGAAGACTACCGGCTGTCCCGTACCCCAGTCTTTGTAGTAAATCTGCGTACCGTCTTTCGTGGTGATTGTCGCCATGATTGCCTCCTGTAGGTAGATTGTGGTTCAAACAACTGTGCAATGAGAGACCCGCCATGGGAAGCGAATCCTCGTGCTTCTGTGATTTACGGGGGCCCACCTTTTGACTGAAGTACCTGCGCCCATTCTTTACCATGGGCGAGGTCGCATTTTTGCGATCAAGCACGTGAGGAGGACGATGGCCCACTCCCTTCCTTCTTGGTCGTCGCAGCCGACTCTGCTTCGACCGTAACCTCCACTTCGGCGCCCTGCTTTAGCCGCACCGTTTCGCCCTTGTCGTTTTGCAGAACATTATCGATTCGAATCTCCCGGTAGAGATCCTCCGCGCCTTCCACATTGATTTGGGCCTTCTCGGGCTCCGCTGGATGCGCCGGAGGAATAATTTTTTCGACTTTTCCCGGCAAGGTCACGCCTGCCTTATCAGTCGCGCTTGCCTTATCCGATGAGGACTCTTCCTGGGGTGATTTCGTCATGGTTCTCCGTTTGAGTTGTGTGACTCAAAGACAACAAGCCCGTGGGCGGCTGTTACGCGGGGTAACACGGAAGTGGGCAAACATCCATAGGACCCGCGCTCTTGCGGCAACAGCTCTAGGAGAGTCACCCCGGAAGTATGTGTTGACCCCGGTTGCAGATTAGAAGGTTAATGCCGCTAGGATACACCACTGGCGCTCGAAGCAGGACACGCAGACGGTCGGACTTGGCTTTTAGCTCGCCAGATCCTACTTATTTCTGAAACCGCTGTGATATAGTTCCGGGCCGGTAACCGGGAGAAGCCTATGGGCTACTGCGGAGTCGTCGAAGTTCAGAGCCTCGAAGACGCGCTCGGTGCAACATGTGGCTGCCGCTCCAAGTCGGTCTGTTCCGATTGTGGTGTGTCCGTTTGCCAGGCGCACGCCGAGTCTTGCCCTCTGTGTCGCGAGGTTTACTGTCCCACCTGCCTGACCTTCCATCGCACCCAGCATGCCAAGCCTACGTCGCAGCTGCGTGACGCTGCCCGGCCCGCCCGCACCGCCTGATCGCAAGCGCCCTGATCCGCAACCGCAAAGAGCGGCGATCACTCAATCTGACAACAGGAAATACAAGAAGAAGAAGAAGCCTGTTCCGACCAGGGCAAGCACGTACAGAATCGAGATCACGACCGAAAGTGGTGGCAGCGAAATCGAACGGCTCGCCGCTCCCGCAGAAGGTTTAGAGCGCAGCGCATGGGCATCGATTGGCACAAAGCCAGACCCGACGTAGCCTGAATCTGTGCATGTTTGGGGGGAGAGCTCAAGCATGGGGGCAATTGGAACGTCCGACACGGGGCAACCTCTCACTCGAGGACACACTACTTCGCGGATGCGCACCGGGGAATACAGTGAAGGATGTATTTCTCCTGCCTACCGTTACTTCCCTTGTCCAGCGCGGCATTTCGGCCATTCCTGGTCCGACTCCTTGCCCGCTTAGATGAAATCGATATCACCTGTCCGAACCTGTCCGAACCCTTGAAATAATCGACAAGCACCCGGCGAAAATTGACAATGGCGACATGCGTGCCGTTTTGGCTGGCGGTGGGACGGGTGGGCACGTGATCCCCGCCTTAGCCATTGCCCAACAACTTAAACAGGAATACGCCGCAAACGTGCTGTTTATCGGCACACCGCGTGGCATGGAGAACCGGCTGGTTCCCGCGGCCGGATTCGAACTTCGCCTGGTGCAAGTGGGGGCGCTCAATCGGGTTGGCCTCGCCACTCGCCTCCGCACCTTGATCGATTTGCCACGCGCAGTCTGGGAGGCGTCGCGCCTGCTCGCCGAATTTCGCGCGGAAGTCGTGATCGGAGTCGGCGGCTACGCCTCCGGGCCGGCCATGGCAGCCGCCGTACTTCGTCGGATTCCCACCATCGCGTTCGAGCCCAACGTCGTGCCCGGTTTCGCCAATCGGTTCGTCGCATCCATGGTTTCCACCGCCGCCGTACAGTTCGATCAGACCGGCCGCTATTTCCGACGATATGAAGTGACCGGCGTCCCGGTGCGTCCCGCGTTCTTTGACATTGCAACTCGCAGCGACAGGATCGCGCCGCCGACGCTGTTGGTTTTCGGAGGCAGCCAGGGCGCGCATGCCATCAACCAGGCGGTGCTTGACGCCCTTCCCGCGTTACAGAAAAAGCTGCCCGGAGTTCGCATCATTCACCAGACCGGCGAGCGCGATTTCAACGACGCACAAGCCGCCTACCAGCGGGCAAACTTCAACGCGGAAGTGTCGGCGTTCATTCATGATATGCCAGCGATTTTTGCTCAAGCCGACCTGCTGGTGTGCCGTTCAGGAGCGAGCACGGTGGGAGAAGTTGCTGCAGCCGGCAAGCCCGCCATTTTTATCCCTTTTCCCCGCGCTGCCGATGACCATCAGAAGGTCAATGCCCAAGCCTTGGAACGCGAAGGAGCCGCGGTATTACTGGAAGAAGCCACCCTGACCGGGGAACGTCTGGCCGAAACGGTCGCGAATCTCTTTGCCGACCGCAAACACCTCGAGCAGATGGGCCGCGCCGCCAAGAGACTGTCGCATCCCAATGCCGCGCGGGACATCTCGAAGATGGCGGTCGAGCTGGCTGGAAGAGTTGACGCGAGCCCGGCTGATAGTCCAACCTAAGAATTCAAAACCTAACGATCCACCAAAGAGAAAAGAAAGAGAACGAAAAGCCGCCAGCCATAGGCTAGTAGCCAAAAGCCAGAACATGTTCGCAAAAATCCAGCGCATCCATTTCGTAGGCATCGGCGGCATCGGCATGAGCGGTATCGCCGAAGTCCTCCTGAACCTTGGCTACAAAATCTCGGGCTCGGACCTCAAGAGTTCAGCTGTTACGCAGCGCCTCGCCTCCCTGGGCGCCACGATCCTTGAAGGCCACGTCGCAGAAAACGTCCAGGGCGCCGACGTTGTCGTGACCAGTTCCGCTATTGCCTCCGCCAATCCGGAAGTCGCCGAGGCCCGCAGCCTCCACATCCCGGTGATTCAACGTGCCGAGATGCTCTCCGAACTAATGCGCCTGAAGTACGGCATCGCCATCGGTGGCATGCACGGCAAGACCACCACCACTTCCATGGTCGCCGCCGTGCTCGCCGCCGGCGGCCTCGATCCCACCGTGGTCGTTGGCGGACGAGTCGACGCAATGGGCTCCAATGCGCGCCTCGGCAAATCGCAATACCTCGTGGCCGAAGCCGACGAGAGCGACCGCTCCTTCCTCAAGCTCTCACCGATTCTCTCCGTCGTCACCAACATCGACCGCGAGCATATGGACTGCTACCGCAACATGCGTGATGTCAAGCAGACCTTTCTCGATTTCATGGACCGCGTTCCGTTCTACGGCATGATCGTCGCCTGCAACGACGACCCCATCCTGCGCAAACTGCTGCCCCAGGTGCAGCGTCGGGTCGTGACTTACGGCACGCGACGCGGCTCCGATTTCTTCATCAAACCTGGTGCGATCGAGCCCCAGCCTGGCGAACATCGCCCGCGGAGTCACTTCCGGGTGAGCTACCGCGGCAAGGATCTCGGCGAATTCATGCTGCACGTTCCCGGCCTCCACAACATTCTGAACGGGACCGCGGCCATTGCGGTCGGCATCGGCCTCGACCTCACGATCGAAAACATCCGCACCGCCCTTGAAAATTTTCGCGGCGTCGACCGCCGCTTCCAGTTGCGCGGCCAGGCCGCCGGCGTCAGCGTGATCGACGACTACGGCCATCACCCCACCGAGATCAAAGCCACCCTGTCAGCCGCAAAGCAATGCGGCTTTCGCAAGATTCACGTAATCTTCCAGCCTCATCGGTACACGCGTACTCAGGAGTTAATGGACGACTTCGCCGGCGCATTCCATGACGCCGACACGCTCGCCGTACTTGACATCTACGCCGCCAGCGAAGCGCCGATCGAAGGCATCACGGGCGCGGCTTTGGCTGAGCGCATTGCGCAACTTGGAGGCAAGCCCGTCGGCTTCGTGAGTTCATTTGCGGAAGTGGTCGAAGCGGTTTCCAGTCGCGCCGAGGATGGCGACATGGTCCTCACTCTGGGCGCGGGCAGCGTCTCCCAGCTCGGCCCAATAATCCTGGAAAAATTGCAGGCCCGTCAGCCGGTCTCTCGTTCGTTTTAAGCGCTGTCAAGAGGGAAGTGCCGGCAGTGTCGGCAGCCCCATCGCCGATGACGCGCGGCTCTGGCAGCTACAGGTTTTCCCAGGGCCGCCTCCCATTTTTCATGTATGGACTCCGGTTTATCGCCAAGGGATTCTTCGAAGCGGAGTGTAGGATGACACACGAAGCGCTGACACGGGGGTCGGAGAGCGCGGACCTTCAACGGCTGCGGGAGTTGGTAAGAAACATTGAGGCGGAAGACGAGCCTGCTCAACTGGGCCTACTCTTCGGGGAACTCCGAACTCTGGTTGGCCTGCCTCAGGTTGATTCCGTTTCGCAAACAGACAATCTGTCCGCGCCATCACTTGGGCAGACCGCCGAGAAATAAGGCCTACTATTTCGAATCGGCACGAGCTTGCGGGCTCTTTCGTAACTTCTCGTCATCAAACAGGGTAATCAGCTTCTGAACCAGTTCCACCATCCTGTGGGGATCTGTTTCCTTCTGAATGAGCTGTGCTAGTTCACGCCAGTCATCCTGCGGCGGCACCCCGTCTGATGCAGCTATTTGAGTTTGCCCTGCCTGTGAACCGGCATCGGCATTCGTTTGAGCATTCATGCGCCTTCCGTGTAGGCCTGTCCGACTCTGAGTTGTGAGAACTTCTGCTTTTTCTTGGGGAGCTCATGATTCACAAGTTCCTGCCATGCAAACGAGTCGCTGGACGGCCGTTTTTCATAGGCGCCGGATCGTTCGATCCGCGACGCACGCCCCTTTCTGGTTGCGCATCCGGTTGGGCCAAAGTCTTCTTCACTGCCGTTACGGGAACCTGCTCGAAATGGGTTTTCGAAATCTTCAAAGCTGATCTCACTCCGGACCCACACTAGCAGGCGCGGGATCGTACGGGTTAAGTCTTTTGGCTGCCCATTGCGCGCCCGGAAGGACTTATTTAACGCCACCGCTAGGGCGTCGAGCGATCGCGCACGGTGCCAAACTCTAAAGCCAGAGACCGCGTTTAACGGATGAATTCCACGCTTGTGAGATTCGTTACGTTGCGGTACGATTACGTCACGTTTGTTTATCGTATGAATACCCCGGGGAGGCAGCGATGAACCTTCGTAAAAGCAAATCGCCCGTGAACTTCAAAAGCTTGCCCAACTGGACGTGCCTCAGGGACGCAACGGAAAGCACCAGCAGATCATTACCCGCATTCTCTCCGACCTCGACCAGGTCGCAGAGGGCAGGGCCCTCAAAACACCCCTGGCGGATTTGGCGGAAAGAAGGAGAAGGTCCGCTCCGCGCTGAATCGCGCGATTCACAAGAGCGGGCGCAGCGTGGCCACCGCCAGTGATGCCGAATTTCCCGTATGTCTGGAATGACGGGAAGTAGTTCAAGAGATTGACCGAGTCTGCCCCAATCCCGCGTCTGGCACGGGGCCTACGCAGCCATACTGTTCCGAATCGCTCGGCAGATTCCGGGCGCATCGCCCACAAAGCAGCAGTCCAAAGCGCCCGCACCCAACGCCGCGCTCCACATGGCATCGTCGGGCGCGTGATGGGTGCACACAATATCGATCCCGAGTTGCTGGCGCAGGCGCGTGATTTCCCGCAGTGTCACTACGTCCAGGTCCAGCACTCCAATTCCAATCGTCGACCGGGAAGCCAGTTTCCAAAGTTCTGCTACGGTTCCCACCGTTTTCACGAAGGGCGACACGGATTTCATGGCCGCCGCCAGTCGTTCCGCGCGAATCGGATCGTTCTGCAGAATCACGATCGCATTTGACATAGTTCGACTCCGCTCGAAACTTGTGCTCACATGGCCCGCATTTCGCTCGAGATCCCCCCTGCCGCCGGTACGTAACATTTCAACGTGTAGTCCATCACCATGCGGTCCGCATTAAACCGCCATCCCAAGGTCCGAATCGTGCGCTTCATGCGCTTGATCCACCCGCGTGGTAGCCCATCATGATCGCGCTGGTAGTACAACGGAATCACTTCTTCGCGCAACGTCCCGTGCAGGTCTTCTCCGTCCCGGGTATCGTGCACGTCCATGTTCGAGTGCGTCCGCCCCGTCCCAATGGCGAAACCGTTCAATCCGTCGTAGGCCTCGGCCCACCATCCGTCCAGCACTGACAGGTTGAGTCCGCCGTTTAGCACCACTTTCTGCCCACTCGTGCCGGACGCCTCCAGCGGTCTTCGCGGATTATTCAGCCAGACGTCCACACCCTGCACCAGGTACCGGCCTACGTTGATGTCGTAATCCTCGATGAACACGAACTTATCGGCGAAGCGGGGATTTCGCATCAGCTCCGCGATTTGCTGCAGCACGCGTTTTCCGGGTTCGTCATGCGGGTGCGCTTTCCCCGCAAACACCAATTGCACCGGCCGCTTCGGATCGTTCACCATGGAGGCAAGGTTCTCGACGTCCTGCAGGATCAGGTTGGCCCGCTTGTAGGTTGCGAAGCGCCGCGCGAAACCGATAGTCAGCGCGTCCGGACTCAAAACCGTCGCGCGCCGCTGCAGATATTCCCGGGGTTCCCCGCGGCGTTCCGCCTGTTCCACCACGCGCCGCCGCACAAATTCGAGCAGCCGCGACTTTAGGTTGAGATGCGTCTCCCACAGCTCCCCGTCATCGACGTCTTCGATTCCTTCCCAGATCTTCGCTTCGCTGCTGTGCTCGTGCCAGCCCGTGCCCAGGTGCCGGTCGTAGAGGCGAAACATCTGCGGCGCTAGCCAGGAAGGAACGTGTACGCCGTTGGTGATGTGCCCGATCGGCACTTCGTCTTCTGGCTTTCCCGGGCAAAGCCCCGTCCACATGGCCCGCGAAACTTCCCCGTGCAGCGCTGAAACGGCATTCGCTCGACGCGACAGCCGCAGCCCCAGCACGGTCATGCAAAATGATTCTTGTGGGTTGTTGGGATTCTCGCGTCCAGTCCCCATCAGCGTGTCGCAGGAAATTCCCAGCTTGTCGCGCAGAGGACCCAGGTGCTCCTCGATTAGATCCGCACCGAACCGGTCGTGTCCCGCCGGTACCGGTGTATGTGTGGTGAAGACTACCTCGCGCGAAACACGGGGAGCTGCCTGATCGAAAGCCAGGCCTTCCTCCTCCATGCGTATCCGGATCGCCTCCAGCACCGCGAAACCGCTGTGGCCTTCATTCAGGTGCAGAACTCCCGGCGTGATGCCCATCGCCTTCAGTGCCCGGAACCCGCCAACGCCCAACAACAATTCCTGCCGGATGCGGGTGCGTGCGTCGCCGCCGTATAGACGCGAGGTCAGCTCGCGATCTTCCGGAGCGTTTCCCTCAACGTCAGAGTCGAGCAGCAGCAAATCACAGCGGCCCACCTTCACGCGCCACACTTTTGCGCGAATACATCCACCGCGAGTCTCGATCTGAACAACCACAGGCCGCCCATTCGTCCCGATCGCGGGAGCCATGGGCAGCTGGTTCACGTCGGTCTCGAGATACTCTTCCTGCTGCCATCCAGCTCGATCGAGGCGCTGCCGGAAGTATCCCTGCCCGTAGAACAGCCCAATCCCGATCAGTGGAATATCCAGGTCCGATGCGCTCTTGATGTGGTCGCCCGCCAGCACTCCGAGCCCGCCGGAATACACCGGAAGCGACTCGTGCAACCCGAATTCCGCCGAGAAGTAGGCAACCGGCCGAGGTCGCAGCACACCCGCATGGCGCGCTCCCCAGGTGCGGGACGCCTGCAGATATTCCCGCATCCGCCGATAGGCGTAATTGATCCGGCTGTGCAATACCAGTTCTGCGGCGCGTCGCTCCAACCGCGCAAGCGGAAACTCCGCCAGCAGCGAGACCGGATTCTGATTCAGCTGCCGCCAGCGTACCGGATCCAGATCCAGAAACAGGCTGGTGGAATCATGATCCCAACTCGACCATAAATTTCGCGCCAGGGCCCAGAGCCGCTCTTGCACGGGAGCGATGAAGCGATCAAGCGTCCGTGCTTCGCTGACCACAGGCGCGACTTGGGCCGCCGCCTCAGTCAGCATAAGAATTTCGCTTTCATGGAAAACCCGCGGCTCAACCGTCTGCACGACCAGAACTCCCTGCAGAACGCCGCGATCAATAAGGGGAACGCCTAGAAAGGACTGATACTCGTCTTCACCGGCCTCGCTGAAATACTTGAAGCGCGGATGCTTCTTCACCTGCTCCACGGCTACCGGCCGCACCTGTTCGGCCACCAGCCCGGCCAGCCCCTCGTGAATTCCCATCCGCAGGCTACCGATGCATTGCGGCCGAAGCCCGACTGTGGCCGCCAGCACCAGGTGCGCCCGATCCGGTTCCAGCAGGTAGGCGGAGCAAACGTCGGTCTGACATCGCCGGGCAATCAGCGCGACCACGTTCATCAGCGTCTCCGCCGGCTTGCCCCCGTCGTGCGCCAGATTGCCGATTTCATCCAGCGTCAGAACGTAGGTGTCGTCCGGACCCGGTTCTGTCTGACCCGTGTCCTGAAACTCCTCGTCGTGCCGATCCAACCTGAGTCCGGAAAGCGCCATGGCCGACTTTCGAATCCGCGCCAAACGTTTTGCGGCGGGTTCGCTCCCGCTTTCACTCTAAGTACGGCCTTTGGCGAAGTCCAATCGAAATAATGTATTGCGATCATTGAAATAGATTTTCTTCGACCGGAGGTACAGAGATCGGATGGTTTGGTTCAGAGTAGACAGGAGAAGCCCGACTTAGAGGCTCTGCACAAACCTACGCGACAATATTCCGCCACCACGGCTTCTTCACGGAAGCTGCTGGTTTTCTTTGGACAGAGGCGGCGGACAAGGGCGTGCTACGAAAACCGGCACGCGGTTCTGCCGACGTTGGAGCCACACTGCGGTGCGTGAAGCGTGCGATCAACAATCTCCCGGGCGTCGACGAGGGCAGCACGATCACCGAGGGATGCTCCGTATGGAGAGCCGCGTCCACTGGGCTGTTGTTCTGGATTTCCGCCGCGCCGCGGCGCAATCGACTGACTACGGCTTCAGCAGTATCGTCATCAAAAGCGATCCAGCGAACCATGGGAGACTCCCGAGATGAGCCGTGCGAGCCTTACGGCGCACGAGTGCGTAATTGTACCGTGAGATTCCCCCATGTGGGGAGTCGTTTCGCGATTTTTCTATCGCAAATGGGCTGGAATTCGTCGGCTGCAGGCCTCCCCCGAAAGCGGTCTGGAAGGTCGGTCCCCGCTCGACCGCGCTAAGTTAGGGGTGTCGCGATGCCGGGCGAGTTTTCAAATTCCTACGCCCGCCCGCACAAGCCGGTGTCGCACCGGCTAATTCATGGAAGGTTTCTGCGAACGTGCTGCAGGGACTACGACCGCCTGCTCAACAGTTGGAACGTTGGTGCCTCGAAGGCGTGCTTCTACTTCGTGCATCTTGTCAGTGGCTCCTACTTGGTAGTACGCGCGCGACAAAAGCTGCATCGAGAAGGGATCGTCGCGATCTTCTTCGAGGTGCGCAACAGGGCGCCGGCCGCACCGTGATAGGAATCCTGAATCACCAGGTTGCGGCTGGCGCTGGCCAGGGATTCCAGCGCGTGCAGTGCCTTCTGCGCCAGTTCTTGGTTGCCGCCATGCGCGGCCCGCACCGTGCGGTACCGCAAGATTCGCGAAAGCTCTTCATCACGATCGAGCGGCGAAATGTCCTGGCGATGTCTGAGAGCGTCCTCAGCCGCTTCCAGATGCTTCAACGCGGCGTCGTCTTCGCTCTGATAAGCCGCCATGCGCTGGTGCGCCCATGCTTCCTGCAGGTCCAGCCCGAGTTCGTGGGCCTTGCGGGCCGTCTCATCGAACGCCTTGTCCGCTTCGGCGGGATTCGCCTCGCGCACCCAGGTCATGGCCCGCTGCATCATGTAGTCAATACGGTCGGCGTCGTTGTGGGCTTGCGCAATCGCCTTGTCATACTCGACGCGCGCTTGCGCCTGGTTGCCCATCAAAGCATAAGTATCGGCAAGGCCGAGCTGCGATGAAGTAAAGGTCGGATCGATTTTGAGAGCTGCACGATAGTGCTCCAACGCTCCGTCAAAGTGTCCCGCCATGCGTAGCAGTTCGCCGTAGGAGTCATTTGGGTTGGGCTCCTTCGGCAGCAGCACTACATAGCGATCCATGGCGGCGAATGCTTTGCTGTACTCCCGATTGCGGGCATAGACGTAAGCCAGGTCGTTCAGCGCTGCGGGAAAATTTTTGTCGATCGCGAGCGCGCGCTCAAAAATCTTTTCGGCCTGCTCGCTGCCGTTCTCGGCCATCAGCCAGTTTCCTGCCAGGTAGAGCAGGTGCCTGTCTTTAGGGAACATCGCCCGGAGGTCGTTCATGGCGGAAATTCCCGCGATATAGTCCCCTGCCTGCACGTCGGAAATCCAGCGGATCATCAACTGCTCGCCCGGCGTCACTTTCGAAAGCAGCGCCTTGGCCTGGTTGCGAGCCGCGGCCACCTCGGTAGGATTTCGGCTGTTGAAGGCAATCCACGCCCATGCAACCGCGATGCCCGGATCTTCCTTGACCGCCCGGCGCCAATCTTCGTTGCAGCGCTCCAGGTAAAGGTTCTCGTAGTCCTCCATGCCCTTCTTATAGAGTTCGCGAGCTTTGGCCGAAGACGTGGTGACCGGCATCGATCCGGAAAAAGCCTTTGGCTTGGAAGCTTTGCCCGTGGAAGACTTTTCGGCGGCGCAGGCAGATACGCTCAACGCCAGGCCAATCACGAGCACGAAGGAAACAGGGCGGTGCATGTTGGTTCTCTCAGAAAACAAAGATTTTGTCACTGATGCCGCAAAGCCTAGCACCCTGTTGAACTTAGACCCAAGTGACGGAAGGTTTAAGACGGCCGGAGAGCAGGGGCTTCGTGGGCGGTGTGCACCTGGACTTTGGGACGTGGGAATCGCAGAGCGGATTCCATCGCCTGGAACAGATCGGCCCCCACCGCTCGTTGCAACTCCTTAAGAAGACTTTCGGCCCGGGGACTGTCCCAGCCGTCGACCTTTCCGGCTTCCCTGACGGCGTAACGCAGATAGGAAAGGCGCAGGAGCCACAGGCCGCGCTCGAGATTCGCGGCATTGACGTGGAAGGTAGTCCACCCAGTCTCCGGCAAGAAACGATGCCTCTCGACCATCCCTTCCGCGATCAGTTCGTTGCGGACCGAGATGGGATAAGGGATATCTAGCGTGCCGTCGCGGTGGATGTGTCCAATTTCTGCCTGGTCAAAACGGTATTCCGTGCCGCCAAAAGCATGGGGACCAGCCGTCACCTGGGGCCAGCCCGAAACCTCATCTGAAATCTGCTGGAGCAATTCGCGCATAAGAATTAGATTCATCCCGATCAAAAATGGTTCTTTCGGAGGACGTCGCATGAAGAGCCTTACCTGGCTGGTGTTCACGATCGCAGTCGGCTGCGCCTCGCTTGCAGCGCAGACGACCCCCGATCCGGACCTGCTGTCGCAAATCAACCAGATCAAGGCGGTCGATAATCACACCCATGTGAGCAAGTTGGTCGCGCCCGGAGAAGTGGATGATGACTTCGACGCCCTCCCTTGCAACATCCTCGAAGGCGGGCCCGACCCGACCATGGCCCGAATCGACAATCCTCAGTTTCTCGAAGCATGGCAGAAACTGTACGGCTACCCCTACAGCGACCGGGACCCTTCCCATATGCGCGAGTTGATCGCCGCGCGCGAAAAAGTAATGCGCGAGCAAGCCGACAATTTTCCGACCTGGGTACTCGACCAGCTGGGAACGGAATACCTGTTCGCAAACCGCGTGGCCATGGGAAGAGGACTGAACGGACCCCGCTTTTTGTGGGTGCCCTTCGACGATGCCCTGATGACGCCGCTGAATGGAGAGTCCGTCTCCGACACGCCCGATCGAAAGGCCTTCTACGAGCGCGAGGCGATGATTCTGAAAAACTATATGACGGCTGCCAATGTGGCCGCTCTTCCACCCACACTGGACGAGTACATCGCCAAGGTTCTGACGCCAACCCTGGAGCAGCAGAAGAAAGCGGGAGCTCCGGCGATCAAGTTCGAAGCCGCCTACTTGCGCGCGCTGAACTTCGGAACGCCAGAAGAAAACGAAGCCCGTAGGTTTTACCAGCGCTACGCGAAAGGCGGCACACCCGGCAAAGTACAGATCCTCAAGGTGCAAGACGTCCTGTTCCGAGTAGTTGCGCGCGAGGCAGGACGCTTGGGGTTGGCCGTTCACATTCACACCGGAACCGGATGCGGAACTTACTTCGACCTGGCCGGATCGAATCCCACGCAGTTGGAGTCGGTGCTGGACGATGCGTCGTTGCGCAAAACGACTTTCGTTCTGATCCATGGCGGATCGGGTCCGTACACGCACGAGACTTCCTTCCTGCTCGGAAAGCCGAATGTATATGCTGATTTCTCCGAGCAGGACGCTCTGATTCCGCCCCGTGCCTTGGCCGTCGTTCTCCGCGAGTGGTTGGAGTGGTTTCCAGAGAAAGTCCTGTACGGCACCGACCTGGCACCCGGCCCTCCGCAGTTGGATTGGGATGTGGTGGGATACGCGACCAACCTTACCGCTCGCCGCGGCTTGGCGATTGCCCTGACCGGCATGATCAGCGATGGCGAGATCACCCGAGAGCGGGCCCTCGAGATCGCGCAGATGGTGTTGCGGGGAAACGCCCTGAAATTGTACGGACTGAAGAACTAAAGAACGATGGCCATATGTTCGTGGGCTCATCAGTCTGGATCTCCGCAGTGGTAAATTTGATCAAAATCTCCTCGCAAGGACAGCTTCCATGGCGATTCCCCTTTCCAACGAAATCAGAGCATTGCTCGATGGCCCCAACTTTGCCCATCTCGCTACCCTCATGCCCGACGGCTCACCGCAGAGCGTACCCGTTTGGGTAGGCCGTGAAAATGACCGCGTCCTGATCTGTACTGGGGAAAGCTCACTCAAAGGAAAGAACACGAAGCGCGATCCGCGTGTCTCACTCTCCATCGTCGACTTCCACGACCCGTATAAGGAAGCCCAGCTTCGAGGACGCGTGGTCGAGCGTCGCCCTGACGCCGACTTGCAGCACATGGACCCCGTCTCGCTCAAGTACACGGGCAAGCCATTCCCCTTTCGCAGCCCGGAGGGGAGAGTGGTCCTCGTGATCGAATTCGAGAAGGCGCGTTACACCAAGCTCCCTTTCGAGCATACGCCGCCCAGATAGCGCGGACTCTCTGGGCGTTCCTTGTGACTGAGGCAAAGTCTGGAAAAACACGCCGCGGTCATCGCTTAAGAAAAGGCTACCCGAGGTGACAATGTGGTCACCGATCGACCTAGCGGATGCGGATGGGGATGTACGCTTGGAAGTCATTTTGGAAGGTGACTCCTACGACAATCACTGGTTTGAAGTGATTCGCGTTCGCGATAATTCTTTCAAGACAATCTTTTCCGGTCTTGGCTACTACCTCTAAGTCCTGACTGCCGTAACCAGCGCGTTAGCAAGACCTTAGCATCCGAACACTTGTTAACCGATCGTCACCGCATCCATTGGCACTTGCCCCACGGTGCCTGGCGTGACTCCCAGAGTTGAGCCGTCCAATAGAGGTCGTTGAGAAAGAGACAAGGCTTCGGGGACTTGAAATCAGAGAACCGAAACGTAAACGAGTGCTGCGCTTTTTCCCCACGATAGACCACGCGATGTCGCCCCCTGGGACCTCAGCCCATCGATCTTCATACTCTCGGACTTCGGCCACGACTCAATCGGACGGTGGTCAACTTTAAGCGACAGTCTGCCCAAACCACAAAGTCCGGGTGCGCACCTCTGTGGCGTTTCTCCGGAGTTGGGAGCAACGCACAATGAACTCGTCTTAGGTTGCCCGAGCAGACAAACCCTGCGTAGAAGAACGATCAGCACCAACCAAGCGCTGGGAGCCATCCTCGTCCAAAAACGCATAATCCACAATCATTGCACGGTCGCGAAGGACCCCCAGCGCGTCGACTCGCTCTCGCGAATCCTACGGAGCGCGCTGAAGCGTGTTCGTCAGTTGCCGATATTCCGCTCCCCCGCCATCGGACAACAGCACCCAAAGCGTATAGATGCCCAACGCCGTGCCGAACGGAGGATGAAATAGCGCGAGGATTCCGAGCACAACTGCGATCGTGCGAGCCCATGGCTCAAGATTCCGCAGGCCCCAGCCGACCAGAATGCCACCAACCGCGATCAGCAACAGGCTTCCGCCCAGCGCCGACATGACAACCGGCCCGAGCGTCCTGCCAACCACATTGTCGTCGACCACGAAGCGTGCGGCGCTCCCCACGAACAGTATCAGGAGAGATGGAAGCAGGAAGAGGACCCCGACCGCAATCCAAAGGATGCCGAGAGTAGGCAGATGCTTCTGAAGGCGACTGCAGGCTACGGGGCTGCCCGGGTTGCCCAAGCCTGCCAGGGCCCCGACCGGCTTGCCGCACTTGGGACAAACGTTGAACGTGGGCTGGAGTTCGGTCCCGCAAGCGTTGCAGAACATAGCTCGCCTCCGACGGCAGGCGCCGTCATTTTACTGTACGCAAACCACCCCGTAAAAGTTGCCGAAATCGGACCTGCCCGCCAGCCAACTCCTTATTGTCTCTAGAGGTACATGACCTTTCTGACGTTGAGCCCACCGCCGAGTTCGAAGAGAATCAGCAGAGATTAGAGGGAAGCCCCGACGGAGAACGCCGTGTTTCTGCCACGTGTATTGCTAATTGCGTTTCTGATGCTGAGCGGAACGACACTCGCCCTCGCCAAGGACATCGCAGTCGTGTCGAACAAGGCCGGCAGCGTGGGGGCCGTAACGATGGTCGAGCTGGTGAAGCTCTGCAAGGCGCAAACCAATCGCGGGCCTGACGGCAAGGCCGTTACGATTTTCGTACGGGATCCCGCGTCTCCCGACATGCGGATAGTGCTGGAAAGAATCTACGCAGCCTCAGCCGCGGAACTGAACGACTTGATCGCAGCCAACAATGGCCGTGCCCATCATGCCGCAATTGTGGTCGTTGCCTCCGACGACGAATTAGTGCGCAAAGTGGCAGCTACTCCCGGCGCGATTGGATTAGTCGACGTGTATGCCATTAACAGTTCCGTCGAGGTGGTCAAAATCGCCGGCAAATTGCCGTTCGAGCCCGGATATCCGCTGCACGGCAATTGAATTCTGCGATGGACAGCTGAGTATCGAGTGCCGGGCGGTCAAAGAGGAACATGCACATGAGCGGAACCGCACCCCGCCAGAAGAAGACAGCGTCCTACACGCGCCGTTATCCGCGCTATCCCATGGATACCCGCATGAACGTGCAGGTCTTCCGCGAAGGAAACACCAGCTATTTCTGGGGACGTTCCACCGAACTGGGCCTGGATGGGATCGGCGGAACACTCACCGGCGATTTGACGCCCGGTGAGGTGGTGTCGATGGAGTTCCCACTCCCCTTGCACCCCTTTCCACTGAAACTGCGCGCGGTCGTGCGTTATCGCATCGGACTGCATTACGGATTCGAATTTCTGACTCCAACTTCAGACCAGCGAGCTTCGCTGGACCGGGTCTGCCAGATGCTGGCCGCCGGTGCCTAGATCGCACCATCCTTGAACCTCGAACCTCGTCCTCCCGTCAGATCGGAAATTGGTTAAAAGCAAAGGCTGATCGCCCTCTTTTCCCGAATTACCTCCGTAACTTTCTGGTAATCGTTCTCCGCCTTACCATTTGAATTCAAGGCCGGTGGCTAGGAAGGGGGCCCCTGCAATGGGTGACGACATCACCCAACCTACTCATTCCGGGGAGGTCGTGCGCGCGAAGTACCTGCAGGATGCGCTGCGGAGCGGGTCTTCGCCTGCCTTGGTTCCGTCCGATGAATCATTCTTGCCCGACAGAGCGTCTGCCTGGGACGAAAACGATCCTGCCGTCCAAAAAGCCTATCTGGATCAACTCGTAGATTGCTCCCCTGATTCGATCAGCGTACTGGATACGCGTTACCGGATCATCCGCATCAATTCTGAATTCACCCACATGTTCGGATTCACGCCGGACCAGGTCCTTGGCCAGAATCTCGTGGAACTGATCGTGCCCCACGACCGCAAGGCGGAAAGCCACTGGATCAACGAGGTCTTGCATCAGGGTCAGAAGGTCACCCTCGAGACGCGACGGCAGCGCAAGGATGGCACCCTGATTGATGTGTCGGTATCGTGCGCGCCCGTGCTGGTGGAAGGCAAGCACGTCGCTTTCTACGCCCTCTACCGCAATATTCAGGAGCACAAGCGCGCCCAGGCCGTCAGTTCCGCGTTGTGCCGCATCGCGGAGCGAACCAGCGCAGCCGAGGATCTGCAAGGCTTTTACGCGTCCATCCACAATATTGTCGACGAGCTGATGAACGCGCGGAACTTTTACATCGCCCTTTACGATCACGCGACCCAGTTACTCAGTTTTCCGCACTTCGTCGACGAGCGCGACTCAGCTCCCGCGCCCCGGTCCCTGGGACGCGGTCTGACCGAATACGTCCTGCGCACGGGCGAGCCTCTGCTGGCTACTCCGGAAGTATTCGCGGAACTGGTGCAGAGTGGAAAAGTCGAATTGATCGGGGCCCCTTCCGTCGACTGGATGGGAGTGCCCCTGCGCGCGGGCAACCAGATGTTTGGCGTCCTCGTCGTACAGAGCTATTCCGAAGATGTGCGCTTTGGCGAACGAGACAAGGAAATCCTGACCTTCGTTTCGCAGCAGTTAGCCAGCGCCATCGATCATAAACAACACGAGGAAGCGCTCCGCCGTTCGGAAGCGCGCTATCGCTCCCTGGTGCAGAGCGCGGTGTACGGCATCTACCGGTCGAGCGTGGATGGCAGGTTCCTCGACGTGAATCCTGCACTGATTACGATGCTGGGTTACGAATCTGCAGAAGACGTGCTCGGCCTCGACCCCGAGCGCGAGGTGTTCCTCGATCCCGGAGAACATGCGCGCCTTATGCAGGAATTCCACTGCAAGGGTCGCCTGGAAAGCGCTGAGGTGAAGTGGCGCCGCCGGGATGGAAGAGCGATCACCGTACGCCTGAGTGGCCGGGCGGCGACCACGGCGGAAGAATTCGACCGCGTGCTCGAGATCATTGCTGAGGACGTCACCGAACGTCGGGCGCTCGAAGATCAGTTCCGCCAGGCGCAGAAGATGGAGGCCGTCGGGCGGCTGGCGGGTGGCGTCGCGCACGACTTCAATAACCTGCTCATGGTGATCAGCGGATATACCGAGGTTCTGGTGGACACTCTCAAGCCCGAGGATCCACTACAGGCCAAGGCCCAGGCGATCCAGCAGGCAGCGGATCGAGCCACCACCCTTACGAGGCAGCTGTTGGCCTTCAGCCGGAAACAGTTGCTCGAACTGAAGGTCGTGGACGTTAACGCGATCGTGGCCGACATGGAGCGCCTGCTGCGCCCATTGATCGGCGAAACTATCGAGTTGGCCACCCGGTTGGCGCCCGACGTGGGCCACACGCGCGCCGACGCCGGTCAACTCGAGCAGGTGATCATGAACTTGGTGGTGAATGCCAAAGATGCGATGCCCCAGGGCGGCAAGATTCTCATCCAGACCAATTCAGAGACTTTGGATCCCAGTCAGCGCGAACACTCCTTGATGCAACCTGGAGCCTATGTGGTGCTTTCCGTGTCGGACACGGGTGCGGGCATGGACCGCGAAACACAGTCGCGCATCTTTGAGCCTTTCTTCACCACAAAAGAACAGGGCAAAGGTACTGGCCTCGGGCTATCCACGGTCTATGGGATCGTCAAACAGAGCGGTGGTTATATCTTCGCAAATAGTGAACCGTCACAAGGAACAACCTTCCGCATCTACCTGCCGCGGGTAGAAGATCCCCTCCAACGCGCCGGCCCGACCCACAAAGCACAGGTTGCCATGGGCGGATCCGAAACCGTTTTCCTGGTGGAAGATGAAGAATCCGTGCGGGAACTTGTTCGTGAGATCCTGGTTGGCAAAGGATACAAGGTAGTGGAGGCCGGTGACGGTGAAACTGGACTCCGCTTGGCAAATGCATATGAGGGAACCATCGACCTCCTGATCACCGACGTCGTGATGCCGGGTATGGGTGGATGCGAACTCGCGCAACGCGTGGCCGCAAGCCGCCCTCAAATCAAGGTGCTCTACCTTTCCGGCTACACGGAAGATGCCATCGTCCACCAGGGCGTCCTCGAACCCGGAACGGCCTTCCTGCAGAAGCCCTTCACGTTACAGGTCCTCGCCCGCAAGGTCCGCGAAGTGCTGCGCAGCGAGAATGTCTGATTGGGTGCGGATCGCGTCGTTACCCTTTCGAAATACCGAAAGCAACTCACTCTCCTAGACTGAGCTTCCCCTCGTTGGACAGCGGTAAACTGGACCGATCTCTCATCGGACACAGTGGCGAAACACAGGCCGATCATCGGTTCAGCAGTAAACTGGAGCCGTCATCATCAAGCCCTCAATGAAACCGGACTCCGTCATTGAGCCCGGAAAGGCGACTGACAATAGCCCGGCGATTCATCGCGCGGGTCCGCCATGCAAGAAATGCGCGTCCTCTAGGGACGCCTGAAACCCAGGCAAAGTGCCAGGCCAACTTTGTGGGAGGTTCTAGGACGGACCGCCTGCAAATCTGCCATGCCACGGCCGACATCAACCCGCGCGCGGCACTGCAGCCACTAAATCGAGTTTTCCACGAGCAAGCCTCTTTTTTCCTTCTAGACAAACGAAAGTAAACGATATAAAAAGAAAGTCAAATGGAAAGCTTCTCCTACGGCCTTCCAGGGAGCTTGCTTGCTGAACGAAGAACGTCGCCGTGCCATCCTGGAAGTTGTCAATCGCGAAGGCCGGGTCCTGGTTCTCGATCTAGCCAATCGCTTCCAGACTTCGCAGGTTACGATTCGCAAGGATCTGGAAGAACTCCATGCCCACGGACTCATCCACCGCACGCACGGCGGAGCGCTGCCGGCGCGCGAAGGCGCCCTGGAAGATCCTACTCTACGGGAAAAGGAGAAACTGCATCGCAAGGAAAAGCTGCAGATCGCAGAGGCCGCGGCGCGCATGGTGCAGGAAGGGCAAGTGGTAATTCTCGATTCCGGGACGACCACCACCGCGATCGCCCGTGCCCTGCGCAACTTTCACAACCTCACCATCGTGACCAACGCCGTGAATATTGCGGCCGATCTTTCGGGAACAGCGGTCGAGGTGATCTTGACGGGCGGCACTCTTCGCAAGAATTCATTTTCCCTGGTTGGCCCGATCGCGGAGGAGACTCTGCACCGGCTCAACGCAGACATCCTTTTCTTAGGAGTGGATGGCTTCGACGTTTACTACGGCTTAAGCACGCCCAACTTGCCCGAAGCCAAAGTGAATCGCGTGATGGTCGACGTGGCCAAGCGAACTGTGGCGGTGTGCGACTCCAGCAAGTTTGGACGGAGAAGCCTCTCCCTGATTGTTCCGCCGTCTTCGCTGCATGGCGTAGTAACCGATCGAGGCGTGCCTAAGTCGGACGTGCGCGCGCTCAAGAAAAGCGGGATAGAGGTGACCCTTGTCTAATATTTCGAGCGACGAAAAGGCGACGTCGCCTCCGGCGTCTCCCGACGGCGCGTTCACCTTGGAGGAAATTCTCAGTCAGCCCACGTGTTGGGACGCTTCGTTGCAGGAGTTGGAAGACGATGGCGGACTGAAAACGCTGGCTCATCAGTTTTCGAACCCCCAGGCATGGATCTTCATTGGCTGCGGTTCAAGTTTCTACGTGGCCCAATCGGCGGCTGCAACCATGACGGCACTGACCGGAAGACGCGCTCTGGCGGTTCCGGCGTCCGAACTCCTGCTGTTCCCGGAACTGGTGTTGTCGGCGGAGGGCCCATGCGTTCCCGTGCTGATCTCGCGCTCCGGACGTACGTCCGAAGTCCTGAAAGTTGCCGGGTTCCTGCGCGAGCGCGGAATTGCAACTCTCGGTGTCAGCTGTGCGCCCGGGCAAACCCTCGAAACCCTGGTCAGCAGAGCAATGGTTCTCCCCGCAGCCGACGAACAGAGCATGGTGATGACGCGCTCCTTCACCTCGATGCTAATGGCTCTTCAGGTCCTGGCCGCCACCATTGCCGGTAATGAGGAATTCCTGGCGGCTCAACGCCGCCTGCCCGCGAACGCCGAGCAATTGCTGCGTACCCTGCCGCGCCGGGTGCAAGATTTCATCACTACCCGTACTTTCGCGGATTATGTCTGCCTGGGACAAGGCGCCCTCTATGGCATTGCCTGCGAGATGGCCCTGAAACTCACCGAGATGTCGGTCTCTTACGCGCAGAGTTTTCACACGCTGGAATTTCGCCACGGCCCCAAGTCGATTGTGAGCGAGGAAACCTTGATCGCATTCCTGTTTTCGGAAACGGGATACTCCGAAGAACTCGAGGTTCTGGAGGAGATCAAGAAGCTAGGCGGCACCACGCTGGTCATCGCGAACCGCGCGGATTCCCGGGCCCGTGCCTCTGCGGATCTGCTGGTTGAACTTGGCGCCGACGGCCCGGAAGCGGTGCGATTGCCACTCTATCTCATCGCTGGGCAGTTGATGGGCCTCTACACCGGCCTCAAGAAAGGCCTGGACCCCGACAAGCCACGCAATCTCAGCCGCGTGGTTGTGCTCGCAGACGAGGATTCCTCCGAAAGACCGGAACATGCCGCAATTTGACGTCACGATTGCCGGGGAACTGAACCTCGATCTCATTCTGTACGGTTTGCCGCAAGAGCTTCCGCCGGAACGCGAACTTCTGGCCGAGCGCATGATGCTGACACTGGGAAGTTCGTCGGCAATCGTCGCGCACAATTTGGCCGCGCTCGGACGCAAAGTCGGCTTCATCTCTCGCATCGGAGACGACTCACTCGGACAAATCGCGGTGGAGGGGTTGGCGGCAGGGAATGTGGATGTATCGAAGGTTCGCCGCCTTGAGGGCGCGACCAAGACCGGGCTGACGGTGATCCTGCAGCGCGAGAAGTTGCGCAACATTCTGACCTATCCCGGGACAATCTTTGACCTCACACTCGAGGACCTGGATTTTGATTACCTGACCTCGTCGGGCCACTTCCACCTCTCCTCCTTCTATCTGCAGCGTGGTCTCACGAAACATGTAGGCGAACTGTTTCGTAAGCTCAAAGCGACAGGCCTCACCATTTCGCTGGATACGAACGACGAT
>WNFQ01001694.1_pt1 | contig 21496 bp, 21 predicted proteins | sample 5400171 | NCBI WGS metagenome assembly WNFQ01 (sample SAMN13153356, study PRJNA577476) | soil metagenome | isolation source: 20 cm soil under Madrone tree | place: USA:California | collected 2016-06-14 | reverse complement strand
TACGGGCAGATCTTGGTCCACAACGTTGTAGGATGGACTCTCTGGAAACGCCGACGATTGTGTTGGCGCTGACGGCGACGGAGCGGCGGAGGCCACACTTTCGGAACGGGATCCGTGGAGCAGCGACGCTCCATTTGGATCATCTGATGTGGTCAACAGAATCTTGAGACGGCATGTATGTGAGATCGAAAGGTGGGGAATTCACAGGACGGACAGCGTACGCACCTCACACTCATCTGCTACTTTTGGTGATAAGGCGGCGGAGGACTTTGCATCGAGGAGAGGTAGGGATGGAGCGCTTGGATCGCACTTACGTGCGTGATGCCGTTCATTTGGCGCCGTTGCCGTAATAAGTGAAATCTGTAGCGAAGTCACATCAAACCAGCCTTGATAAGGAACGACAGTGATAAGGAAACGAACTCACTTCAGGTGATTGTGGTGCTCGAAGTACCTCATGCATAATTAACAGCGAATGATCACATCCTTCTTTCGGCTCCTCATCACGTGACCACACAGATGAGCATTTGCCGGCTTCGAGTTCGTCCGAGGGAGTGCGCGCCTGCGGGCGAAAATTGCAACACAAAAGTCAGGTGGGGCCGCCAAGTGGGGACGAATGTCAAACGGGAAGAAAAATCACGTCAGATAGGAAGGAGAAAGATAAAGAAAATGACAAGTGCGTACCTGGAGAGGGTCCGATTTAGGTTTAGAACAGGGCGCGGAATAAAATGTCATTGGCTGCGAGGCATCGCAGTCGGCTCCCTCAGCGAATGGAGAGGATGGAGGCAATGGAGAAGCCGGGGTGGCGTGCCGAGAAGGGGTTCTCTGCGCCGAGGTGGTCGCGTGACCGCGGCGACGATCGATAACGGGAGAGGGAGTAGTAAGTGGGAGAGATGGCCGTGGGGGTGGGGACGGTGTGCGCGGTAAAACAAGGTTCCAAAGAGATGGGGTAACAACCCGCTGGCGTCGAGCAGGAGGAGGGGATTGCGCAACCTCAGTTAGGGGTGGAGGTCGCTGAGACACCGGTCGCACCGGTCGAGAGGGGCCAAGACGTGGTTGGGCACGGAGGGCAAGGAGGGCGGCAGCAACGTCTTCGCGCGTTGCAGAGGACTTCGTGTCTGGGGAGTAAGACTTGTTGTACGTTGGAAGAGGGGCGCGAGAGGATGGAGCACGGAAGAAAGTTTCTCGGACAGGGGAAGAGACAATATCAACGTGGGGATCTTCTGCATCTAGAGGAGCTAGGGAGGGCGCGCGAGAACAGCTAGAGGAGAAGACGGTAAGGGCGTCATCGCTAGTGAGAGCGGGCTCGTGATCAAGGTCATCATCGCTGTCGAGCCATTTGGGGGGCGGGGAGATGAAGGCGGGCGAGAAGGGAGTGATTGGGGACAACATTCGGGGAGAGGGCGGTGTGTTCATGGCCGTCGGAACAGTCAACGGGACTCATCACGTGTCGCCCAAGACGCGTCCGATGATGTCACGCGCCTACGGTGTAAACCTTAACCTTATTATTCATTTGCTTTTCGAGTGGAGAATGCTGTGGGTGTCGTCTTCCACGCGCCTAGGGGACAACTGCCAGCGTTTCTCACCATCTCCATACGCATTGCGCTCTCTAAACTGGCTAAATTTAAATGTCGCCCCTTCGCATTTCCATCTCGCCCAAGGCTAAGATCGAAACTTTGCTACGTTCACTTCGTTAAGGGTCAGCGGAAATCGCAGCTCATCCTCCTTTCGGCGACGGCGTACACCGTACTAAGACCGTGCTGCGCGCATGTTTCGATTCAGAACCTTTCGCAAGTGCTGGTTGGGTACGTCCTCGGCGCCTTCGATGTCAGAAAACAAAGATGCCCCTTGGCTCACCCGTCCGCGCCACCTGCATCTGTTTAGTTGCCGTGGCGGTTGCATCACTTGCCTGCATCACAGTATCGCTGTCGCTCTTTGATTACTACGAAACAAAGTCCGATCTCTCTGTCCTCATCGTAGTTCCGGGGCTCTGTCTTACTGTATCCATTGCCGCGTGCGTATCGCTCTGCTGCCGACGTCTCTCACTGTTCATATTGGAACTTGAACTCGATCAGCATCTTTGCTAAGCGGCTTTTCCCGTCTACCGCTGCCATCACCTCTGTTGCTGTCGAGTGTATCTGGACAACCTGTTTCGTATTATTCAACATGAGTAGGTCTATCGTGTCTGTCTGGGTGCGCTGGTTCTAACCGAGAATGTGCCGATTTACTCTCAAGTCCTAAGCCTATACAGCCTTGGAGTCGAAGGTGACGTCAAAAGAACAAGCGCGCGCATGCCCTTTCTGCTAGTCGAAATATGCTGCTGGTCCCTCACTGGGCTCAGTAAGTGTTGAACGTCCAACACGACTAGAACGTTTACAAAATGAGCCCAGTGTCCTCATACTCATCGCTTATCGTGATACTGTCCATCCTAACGGCAGCAACCGTGGACAAGGATGTCTGGTACCGAGACATCGCTGGCTCACCCTCGCCTTTCCCCATCGTGGCTTGCCTGTATTCGACTAAACTGTGGTTTATGGACATCTGTAGTGCACCATCCGAAATGGGCAGCAACACCGGAGAGCACCTTCATCATTGCCTTCCTGGTTGTTCGTGTAAGGAGAAGATTTCACCATCTTCGCCACTAACGGCTCTGCCTCCGCTGGGTATCCCATCCGACCGTCGGCTTGAAGGCTGTGCAAGTGCGCAAAGCATTGTGCCGGGGTTCCGTGTACCGACGGCTCTGGAGCGACACAACTCAATTTTCATTGGTCTCGAAGTATGACAGCCCTTTACTGCTTTCTGCATTGGCTTCACGACTCCCTGCCACTATGCCTACCCTTGCATTCACAGTATCCTTGACCTCTGCCAAATGTTCTTACGTGATATCCACTTTCTCCGAGTAATCTCCCCGTGTAGGCATTATTATTAGAACCTGGTTGAAGTGGCATTCCTCCTTGTCACAACCATGAGAAGCAGCTGACGGATAGACGAATGTATCAGTGTTTTAGTGTGTGTATATTTCGGCAATCGTAAGAGTTAATGGCGATGAGACATCTAATTGAGGGGGAGGGACAAAACAAAAATATCTGAGTGCATCAGCGAGTTGACGAGAAGTGTGGCAAAATGTCCTTTGCGCGGGCGCTGTCTGGAAATATATTGCAGGGGCGAGCGGGTTGCAATCAGGTGATACATAGCAATGCAAAGCTCTCTTAAGCTAAACATTCTCGCTGCCAAGAGGTGCAACTTGGATTGGTGGTTCTATAAAAACAAAAAGTAGAATATCTTGTTGGCCTATCATAGGTCAGCGCACCCTTACGGAGAAAGTCCGGGGTGTTTGTCGCACCGGTAGGAAGTAAACCTAATGGTGTTTATCCTCGACAGCCTGATGGTTCCCTTTTCCGAGGACGTTCTCCGCGAGGACATATACAGTGAATGCGACGACTGCAATGCCAAAGCCGGGGAAGAGGTTGGAGAACATTGCGCGGTTGGAGAACACTGGGTGTCTCCGCCAGGCATCACGCTTGGTCCATGGATCGAATAAAGACGGGAATTTTGACATGGAATGACTGCGGGTGGTTTAATATGATTAGAAAGGGAAGTTGGGGCTAGCTCCTAACCTTTGCCTGACAGAGAGACTTGTATGGGAGAGAGTGGTCGCTTGGTGGGAAGGATCGGACTGCCACGGGAATTGCCGAGTGTAGGGCAGGTGCCAAATCACCTTAACCACCCGAACAACGCTAAACACTACGTTGCGCTCTTATTTTCCAACTCCCATCTTGTCCTCGCCTCTTTGCAATCCCCCTCGACCCTCATGGCCGTCCTAGATAGCGAGCAATCAATGTTCTCTGACGACGACGACGACATGCCCCTTGCGTCACAGTCCTCTAATGGTATCACGACGAATGGCCACGTCGCTACCAATGGTATCGGAAACGGCAAAGGGCGCGTCCTTGATGCCGACGGTGACACGCCCATGAGCGATGTTGACGACGATGACGTGCCTCTCGTGGGTATTCCACCTGAAACATGCACGGGCTGATTGTATGCTCACTGACACTCGTTATTGTCTCGACAGTCCCAGGTCACGCGCTCGACCAATGCTCCTATTCCCCCCAAGCGAAAACGCCATCCTGCCCCCGTGTCTGAATCCAGTGATGACGAAGATCAGCCTCTCGCGCTCACATCCTCACCACCAAAGCATCGCCGCACACTGGCATCTGCAGCGCCCGGCGCACGTAAAAGTGTTGCAACGTCCTCTACTCCTGCAGTTAATACCAATGGAAAAATCAAGCCAGAAGACAGCGATTCGGATGACACGCCATTGAATAACCGCGTCGCGTCTTCTAGCAAGGGGCGCACCAAACCAAAGGGTACGCAGAAGCGCAAAGCTAAAGTCGGACAATCAGAAGAGGGTCTTCATTCCGAGGATGACGAGCCCGCTCCGAAAAAGAAAACCTCCCAACCTAAAAAGAAGCGGAAAGTGGCTGCTGCGGATAGTGAAGCCAACGGCCAATTGGTCAAGAAGGCTGCACCAAGAAAAGTGAAGAAGGAATCCGGTTCAGAAACGGAGACCGCGAAGCCCTTGGCTAAGAAGAAGGGCAAAGCCAAGAAAGAGGAGCCTGAGGAAAGCAGTCTGAAGAAGTCTTCCGAAGACGATGCAGGCGAGAACGGCTCCAAGAAGGGCAAGGGAAAGCAAAAGGAGAAGGAGGAGGAAATGGAGGACGCCTACAAATGGTGGGAACAAGACCCGGATCAGACTGTCGTTGGCGATGGTACTCAGAAATGGACGACCCTTGAACACAACGGCGTTATCTTTCCTCCCCCATATCAGCCGTTGCCTCGTCACGTCAAGATGAAGTACAACAGTTAGCAGATTAATTCACTCATTTGGTTTAGGCACTCAACGTATCCTATAGACAAACCCGTCGACCTTTCCCCGGAATCAGAAGAGGTCGCTGGGTTCTATAGCGCGATGCTGGAGACGGACCATGCGAAGGATGCGACGTTCAACAAGAACTTCTTCGATGACTGGTCGAAAGTACTCAAGAAGCACCCTCCAGTATGTTTTATCACATATTATTGACCCTCCCCGCTAATTCGTGTTCTAGCGTGATGGAATGATAATTAAAGAGTTCGAACGCTGTGATTTTCGTCCCATGTTCGAGTACTTCGAAGAAGAGAAGGCCAAGAAAAAGGCTCTCAGTTCCGCAGAGAAGAAGGAATTGAAGAAACAGAAAGACGAGATGGAAGCGAAATATGTGACTTGCACGCTTGACGGCCGTAAGGAGAAGGTCGGCAACTTCAGGGTCGAACCGCCAGGCCTATTCAGAGGACGCGGTGAACACCCTAAGAAGGGTGCACTCAAAGTCGGTCCCTTATTCGCCCATTCGTTGCTAACTTGCTTTGCTGACCTGCCTTAGCTGCGTGTCTATCCTGAGGACATCACAATTAACATAGGAGCGGATGCACCTATTCCAGTTCCCAATACCCCTGGAAAGTGGAAGGAGATCATTCATGATAACACGGTTACTTGGCTTGCGACGTGGACCGAGAACATCAATAGTAACCATAAGTATGTCTTCTTGGCAGCCGGGAGTTCGCTTAAGGGCCAGAGTGATATGTCCAAGTTCGAAAAGTCCCGTGAGCTTAAGGTCAGTCTCCTCTGTTCCTCTTTGCTCGCCGCTGAGAGCCCTTCAGAAACACGTTGAGGGCATCCGCGCGGACTATCAAGCAGATCTGAGAAACAAGACCACTCAGCTGCGAATGCGCGCGACGGCTATGTATTTCATTGATGTGTTGGCTCTTCGTGCTGGGAACGAGAAAGGTGAAGACGAAGCAGATACCGTTGGCTGTTGTTCATTGCGCTGCGAGCACGTCACACTTGAGCCGCCCAATTATGTCATCTTTGATTTCCTCGGCAAGGACTCGATCCGGTACTACAATAAAGTCACGGTAGACGAGCAAGTGTTTAAGAATATCAAGATCTTCAAGCGCGATAAACAAGACTCGGACGGGTTGTTTGATCGCGTAAACGTCAGTGTTCTAGCCGGCCTTCGCGTTGTCGACACTTATCCTGTTACTATCTTTCGGTTTACTTAGCCCGGCTATCTGAACAAACATTTGCAGTCGTATATGAAGGGTCTCAGCGCAAAAGTTTTCCGTACTTACAACGCCTCGATCACGTTTCAGAACCAGTTAGATGAAGGAACGCCAGAAAGTGGTACGCTGCAGGAAAAGCTGAACCACTATAATCACGCGAATCGCATGGTGGCTATTCTGTGTAACCATCAGCGTGCGGCGCCGAAGACGCATGATCAATCCATGGCGAAAATGAAGGAGAGGGTATGAGACAACCACCCTTGTACAAATGGGCTCTTTTATAACTCGACTGGTTACAGCTCCGTGGGTTCAAGTACGATCGCATGAAACTACGCCACGCGCTGCTCGCCGCAGACTCCAAGTTCAAGAAACAAAAGAAATATGCGGAGGACGAATCTGATCTGGATGAAGACGCTATGGCGGAGCACGAAGAAGGATGCAAGGCGCGCGAGATCGAGCGTGCAGAGAAGAAGTTTGCCAAGGAGAACGAGAAGTTGACGGAGGAGGGCAGGTCTGCCCAGGACGAGGAGGTGCTTAGCTCGCGGCTGAGCGCGATCGAGGATGAATTTTCGCGGCTGGAGAAGGAGCGCGGAACGGGCAAGGCGACACTTAAGCGCGACAAGGCCCCGGAGAAGCTCGTCGAGGCGATCGACCGACTCGAAGACAAGATAAAAGCGTTCAAATTGCAGATGGTCGATCGGGAGGCGGGGAAGGAAGTCGCGCTGGGCACGAGTAAGATCAACTATCTCGATCCTCGGTGTGTGATCTCGTCGCGCATTGCCTGTTTTGCTCGTTCTGATTCGATCCAATCTTCTTTTCTTTGTTTCCTGGGGATCGGCACTCCACGTAACGTAGGATCACCGCTGCTTGGTGCAAGAAGTACGATGTGCCGATCGAGAAGATCTTTTCAAAGACGCTGTTGAACAAATGTAAGTGGACAGCTTGTTTTTGGTTTGCGTTCGACCCTTTATGGGGCCGGCCTGACTGCTTTTCTTCTTGCCGTGACAGTCCCCTGGGCGATGGAAGTAGGTCCAAATTGGAAGTTCTGATTGATCTGTCTTTCCATAAAGGCATTAAACGGCACGGACGATAATCTCAGGGGACGAAGAGGACTAGTGCTCCGTGCTCCTACACGGGTGATGTTATTTTTAGAATAATTTTTGTAGCCCTTTTTCGTTTGGATGTGCTTATAGAGGTTGCTACGCTAACAAGCGCCGAATTGATTCACCAATCGGCAGCACGCATTACAATAACAATTCTCCAACTACTAGATCAAAGCGATCGTGAATTTATTCGTTCCGTGTTTTAAAGCATTGTGCAGTACTCTCCCAAACTTCCCTTGGCTCGTGACTATTAGCCGCGATCGCAAGAAACAAAAGATCCGAGTCCCCCAGTAAAATTCTTCGTATTTCACATTGGCATTAAAACCAAGCAGAGCCATGTTCCTGTCGGACAGCTCTCTGGGGTGATAGACGAACAATATCATACAACCCAATATGGGCCTCCATATCATGAGGCACACTTTACATTCGTGATAGAAAGGAAACATTGTATTTACTGAGCGCAGACCGAAAGATTCTCTGACGTAGCGTAGAGTGCACGGAGTGACAAATCGGTGTCGAATGCAGTACTAGTCGTGCCGGGATGAAGGGATATGAATCCAATTCCTCAAGTCCCCTATTGCGGCCCAATACATTCGCCCCCGTATGAGCCCGACTCATACGAGGGCGAATGTATCGGGCCACTGCGAGCACAAGTGAACGTCCAAATTGTATGGGGACTCGAGAGATCCCTACGTTCCCTACTCAACATATTCATTGTGTTCCCTGTGCCATTCCTCCAGCGATAGCTCTGGATACTCCTCGAAAATCTTTTTCTTTCCTTCTGGCAGACGCACATACGCCGGAGCAGAGTCCGTCATGAGCACCGTCTACACATGCACGGATGGATCCCCGTTCACACATGAGAAACCACTAGCAAGCTCGAAATGACACACGTACCATCTCTTCTGGAACCTCGAGCTGTGGCTCGTCGATCGCAGATGCAAACGGATGCAGAAGGTGAGGCCTGTACAAATAGTTGTGGCTTCATCAAAGGAAGGATGTGTGGGAAGTTGGGGTGCGCCCGCCTTACCAGGTCTCATCCCATAGCCAGAGCATCGCCGAGCACTTCGAGCAAAAGTGCCTCTCCGAAGTCGTCTGGATTTCCTGCGGCGTGTCACGGTTCAACACAGCTTTGTATACCCTGTCCGAGTCCTCCCCAACACATGGAGTTAGCCGTTGCCGAAAATTAAGGAGAAAGTCGTTCATACGAGATGTCTCCTTTTCCCTTTGTGATTTGAAGCGTTTCCGCATGCGCTCCTAGGTTGATCGATCCACTTGTACCGCCCACCTTGCGGCAGATTGAGCACATACAGAGCTGGTACGGCACCGGCGTGCTCGACTGGACTGTGAAAGCAACAGCACCACAATGACAACTTCCCTTGAGCTCGACTGGCATGGCTGTTGCGAACGAAAGATTGCGAACGAAAGAAACTGGGTCTCCTTCCGGGGTGGTTTAAGTGCTAGAATATCTGATTGATGACGTCACCACTAAAGGTACAAATATTGATTTACAATTACAGGGCTGCTTCCTAACGATAGGAGGCCTACCGACCTGCGTCTACGAATGATGATGAGGTCCAACCTACAGTCCCTTCCCCGGTGCCTTCTAGTTCTCGTTCGGGGGCAGCGTGTTTCAAAGCGCCCTGCCAGTGGACGCAGCTATGGGCGACCCGTGCTCGAGTTGTACCTCTCCCCTTCACCTACTTGCAACTTGAGAGGTTCTACGATCCTCGGTAGAGCGCCATAGAAACGCGTCATACAATATTCAGGACAAGACGGTTGGAGTGGCAATCCAGTCTGACCCGTACATAACTATAGATAGTGCATAGAGAATAGGTTTATTTCTTGTCTGACGCCAGGTCCCACAGCTTGGATACATCACGAAGCGGGCATAACAGTCTGAGGCCGTGCGGGGAGAACCGTCCTTCAATCCACGCTCTGCGGGCCTGGGGTCAGTGCATATCTCGCACCTAAGCCATTCATGTTTAGTCCAATGTTCACACCATATGTCCGAGTCGAAGAGGTCCATATTGGAGTCTGGCAGGGTGGGACGTCCTAATCTCCGGAACGCAAATTCATCGGAACTAGTTGTTGGCCGAGTCAATCGCAGGCAGCGCCCCGAGAACCAGTTACATGTGAGCTATTGAAGTGCGGTGGAGCACTAGAGCCCAACTTGTCCGGCTACATTTGGCCTGTGGGGACTCGACTTCCAAGGGAATCTCGGAAGCAAAGGCGGAGACTCGGACCCATGTCGCTTGCACGGAAATGCGCTGTTGTCGTAGCTGCAGCGTTACGACGGCCTAGCAAGCTAGTACCACATGACTGACATGAGCGGTTCGTCGTGAAAGAAATGGTTAGACACTCACCAAGTAGTGAAAACGTCTGATGGGGTAAATGTGATCTCTAAGGGCTCGGGAGAGAAGGTGACTTTGAAAATATGAGCCACTGGCACGAGGATATAAGACAAAATCGGCCAAAAGGTTCACACGTTGGCCAACGGCATCTTTAAGAAGCTCTTTTCGGTCATCACGCGAGAAGGTTGACTTGAAGCTTGAAGCTTGAAGGCCAATCGGTTGTTACGGACGCTCTCAAATGTGTTGATACCCTCCTCTGGTTTAACACTTCCAATCAGGTGAAATCTTTTCTCTGCCATCCACAATCCCCTAATTGAATCAGCCGAGAGTTACTTTCACGAGACAATAGATCTTCCCTCTTTACTTTGCAAGCTTCTCTTCTTCAATCCAACTGCCACAGGAGTTCGCGTTCCAATTCTGGAATGAGGACAAGACAACGAGTGTTGGTTTCATTCTTGAAGCTATCGGTCCGTTATTGGGATCCAAAGGACCCGGTGAAGGTTGCAATGGTGAGTGACCGTGTCCTGCCAGCATGATGAATATGATCAAGTACGATCAATAGAAATGGACTTGATGGTCAGTCCATTTGGATCCACAAACGCTGATCCGACTCAGGATTCTCGACCCAGAATGATGGACATCCACGAGAAATTCCGACCTTGATTGAGCTTGACCATACAGAGTCGGATATGATGGCCATGATGGCCATGACGCACGCGATCAAACCTGATATTTTCATTGCACTTTTTCTGATGGCAACGGCTGAGTTACGGCTTGTCATCGCATCATCGACCGACGACTAACTCAGGCTCAGCAACAGCATTCTCCGCCATTGAAGAATCGAGAACGATATATTGGCTTCCAGTGAGACCGTCTGTCTCTGTTTAATTTGCGTGCGCCTATCATGGTTCGAACTGAACGTACTCACTGGCAGGTTGTGCTTACCGTGACGACCCCCAATCGTCCTCTCTTATACGAACAACTCGACAACTGGCTTTCCCCTCCATGTCCCACGCAAACCCTACGGCTTCCTCCTCAACTAGCAACCAAGCCTCCAATTTCCAACTGATCATCAACAACGCCCTGGACGCATACAAGAAGCGCACAAAGAATGACCTACTCGCACATCCCCTCGTTAACGAGCTTCAATCTTGCAATTGTTCCAGTGCCATTCTCGCCGTCCTCCTGCAGCAACTCCAGGGGCTAGATCAGTCCCGAAGAAATGATGAACGATGGACGCGATGGCTTGACCCGACCGTGAATGTCCTCTACACACACTCTGGGACTCTTAAAGAGGGTGTTGGTTTGGTACGCCTCAGGACATGATCTCGTCTGAGATCTGCGTTCTTATATTCATCTGTCAGGTGTTCTCGCCAGCAAAGGTAATATTTGTTGGGGTCGGCGTCCTTCTTTCAGTGTGTATCCTTCTACTCTTCGATGAATTTGGGTCATTGTATCGCTTACATCCCCCAGGCAGCTAAGGATGCTCGTGCAAACCAAGAGAATCTTATCGACATCTTCGAGCGCATTGAGATGTTTTTCCGACGTCTCGAGACCTACACACAAGTGCCGCCGACCACGGAGATGATGGATATGGTCATTCAGATTATGGTCGAGGTTCTTTCTATTCTTGGGGTTGCGACAAAGGAAATCAAGCAAGGCCGACTGAGTACGTATCTCTTGTGGAAATATGACGTTGTTGACTGAAGGAAGGTCAGAAAAATATATGAAGAAGCTGGTTGGCATGACGGAGATGGAGGATGCGCTGAAGAGACTGGACAAGCTGACGCAAGAAGAAGCTCGAATGGCGGCTGCGCAAAATCTGAAGGCGACGCATACTGTTGACGAGAGAGTTAAGGGAGTTGCGGATACGGTGGAAGCCATCGATAATAAGGTGGCTGGCATCGAAAATCAAGTGGCTGGTGTCAATGACAAAGTGGCATCTGTCGACGACCAAGTGGCCAGCATCAACGAAAGGGTTGTCACCGTTGACGATAGAGTGAAAGTGGTCGACAACAACGTCATGCAAATCATCGCTTGTACGTAAAATATGTTCAGTCAATCCCTGAAGTCATACATAACGTCAAACTGCTCAGATGGAAAGCAAACAAAGGTATCCGTAAAACAAATGGCCAACGACGTAGATCAAGTCAAACGTTTGTCATCTAATCTTATCCGTGCTGATCATGAAGCCTTACCTATTCTCTCAGGGAACCAACTGCGGGAGAACATCCACAAATGGCTCTCCCCACCGGACCCCTCGACGAACCACAATATCGCATGTGCTACTCATCACAAGAAAACTGCAACGTGGTTTTTTCAAGGGAGCATCTATCAGGAGTGGAAGTCAACAGGGTCGCTCCTCTGGATCCACGGAAAACGTTTGTCCCGTCCTCTTTCCAGCTTGACTCCGTCTGATGCCATTTTGTCTTGTAGCTGGCTCGGGAAAAAGTGTTATCTGATTCGTAGATTATAAATAGTTCCTGTCCGAGGTGATTGATATCTCCTGTCAGTTCCACAGTGATCCAAGATATTGAAGCAATGTGCAAGGCGGGAAATGCGTCCATGGCCTATTTTTACTTCGACTTTCGGGACGCCAACAAACAAGGCTTGCGCCACATAGTCTCTTCTCTTCTCGCCCAACTTTCTTCTCGCTCAGGTCCTTGTTGCGACACTCTATGGGATCTTTATTCGATTCATGACAATGGCAAGAGCCAGCCAAGTGATGGTAGTTTGGCAGAATGCCTGAAAACGATGCTCACACTCCCTGATCAACGTTCAACCTACCTCATCATTGATGCGCTCGATGAGTCCCCAAACACGTCTGGGATTTCATCGCCCCGTGAAATGGTACTTCAGCTTCTGAAAGAGCTTGTCGAACTCTCCCTTCTAAACCTTCATATATGTGTTACGAGTCGACCAGAGTTCGACATACGAGATGTCCTTCAACCTTTGACCTCTCGCCGAGTATCGCTTCATGACCAAAGTGGACAAAAGCAAGATATTGAAGACTATGTTCGGTCTGTCGTTTACTCGGATTCGCAACGAATCATGAAGAGATGGAGGAAGGAGGACAAGGAGCTCGTGATCAAGACACTCTCTGAAAGAGCCGATGGCATGTGAGTTGAGTTAATTTACACTTGTGAGCTTGTTGAAACTTTAGAACAGGTTCCGGTGGGTGTTCTGTCAGTTGGAATGCCTCCGACATTGTCTTCCGCCAAGTGTCCGTCATACCCTGGACGAATTACCAGAGACTTTGGACGAGACGTACGAGCGTGTACTGAAGGAAATCAAGAAGCCTAACCGAGATCACGCGCGTCGTTTATTGCAGTGTCTCGTTGTAGCTATTCGGCCTCTTGAAGTGGAGGAGCTGGCAGAAGTCCTCGCCGTTGACTTCGATGATGCCGAAGGAATCCCCAGGTTGAATCCAAATTGGCGATGGGAGGATGAAGAACAAGCACTTTTGACATCGTGCTCCAGTTTAATCTCCATTGTCGAGACGGACGATCCTCGAGTCGTGCAGTTCTCTCATTTTTCGGTCAAAGAATTCCTGACCTCGACACGACTCGCCGATTCAAGTAAAGATGTCTCTCGTTATCATATCGATCTCGAGCCTGCGCATACGATACTGGCGCAAGCTTGCATGGGCGTTTTGCTCCAGCCAGACATTCATGTCGAAGAGAACAGCGCTGGGAAGAGCCTTCCCCTGGCTGGATATGCTGCTGAATATTGGGCCACGCATGCGCAATTCAAGAGCGTGTCATCATTCCTACGAAAGGCGATGGAATATCTCTTTGATCTGGAAGAGCCGTATTTTGCAGCTTGGCTCGAATTATACAACATAGACATCAGTCCACGTACGACTTCATCATCCCTTTTTTGGTTGGCTATCCCGTCATCCAACGCTTCTCCCCTCTATTACGCTGCGTTATGTGGGTTCCAAAATCTTGTAGAACATCTGGTTGTCAAGAATCCGCAACACCTGAACATCAACGGTGGCTACTATGTGACACCGTTGATCGCAGCATTGGCGGGAAGGCATTTTCAGACAGCAAGGTTTCTCCATCACAATGGTGCACACCTGGATGTTCATTCCGATTATGGGTATACCCCACTCCTTTCTGCAGCTTGGTATGGAGATCTCGAGATGGTTCAGGAGTTACTTGCCTATGAAGCAGATGTCAACGCCAAGAACGAGGACGGCTGGACTCCGTTACTCAACGCCGCGTGGGATGGTTCTCGCCATGCAAAAATTCACAATATAGTCCAATCGTCACCCGACGTCGCCCGAATATTGCTTGAACATGGCGCAGAGATAAACGCGCGGTCAACCGAGAGTGGCTCGACCCCGTTGCACGTTGCGGCAGAAAATGGAGGCGTCGAAACTGTACGCGTGCTGCTTGAGCATGGCGCGAATGTGAGTGCGGAGGACAAGGAAGGGAGAACCCCGTTGCACGAGGCGACAAATTATGGGAGTGTCGAGCTCGTGCGCATGCTGCTCGAGTATGATGCGGACGTAAACGCGCGGACCAAAGATAGCTCGACCCCGTTGCACATAATGGCAAGAAATGGAAACGTCGAGGTCCTTCGTGTGCTGCTCGAGCATGGCGCGAATGTGGCTGCGGAGGACGAGGGGAAGAGGACCCCATTACACGAAGCGTCAAAAAATTCGAGTAACGAACTCGTACGCATGCTGCTCGAGCATGGTGCAAACGTAAACGCACCGTCCGGTGACAACTCAACTCCATTGCACATAGCGGCCGGAAATGGAAGGGTCGAGGTCGTACGCGCCCTGCTCGAGCATGGCGCGAAAGTGGGTGTGGAGGACAAGGAAGGGAGAACCCCATTACACGCCGGAGCGACCAAAGAAGGGAGTGTCGGACTCGTACGCTTGCTGCTCGAGCATGGCGCCGACGTAAGCGCTCAGTATCGCAGCACGACCCCGTTGCACATAGCGGCGGCGAATGGAAACACAGAGGTCGTACGCGTGCTGCTCGAACATGGCATGAATATTGGTGCGGAGGACGAGAAAGGGAGAACCCCATTGCACGAAGCGGCAGGGTGTGTCACACAACCACACCGTTACGAGCACGACGCAGACATAAACGCGTGGGCCAACTACCGCCCGACCCCGTGGCACGTAGAGTGCGTCGAAGTTGTACGCATGCTGCTCGAGCAGGGTGCAGATATAAACGCGCGGGCCAAAGACCTCTCGACCCCATTGCACGTGGCGACGGCGGTTGGAAAGGTCAAAATCGTACGCATGCTGCTCGAGCATGGCGCGGATTTCGGTGCGGAGGACGAGAAAGGGAGAACCCCATTTCACGGAGCGGCAGAATATGGAAATGTCGGACTGATACTTGTGCTGCTCATGCACTGTGCAGACGTGAACATGCGGACCAAGGACCTCTCGACCGTGTTGCTCGCAGCGGCGAAATTCGGGAATGTCGAGGTCGTGCGCGTGCTCCTCGAGCATGGTGCAAATGTGGATGCGGAGGACAAGAAAGGCAGAACCCCATTCCAGATCGCGTCAGTGAGGGGGTATGATGATATTGTGGGACTTTTGTCAGATTATGGTGCAAAGGGCGTGTTCTCTGCAAGTACCAGTAGTCTATGTTTGCCTTGGTGAGCAAAAATCGACCCTTGTTTGGTGACAGTTTGAAATCACTGTACTATACGCAACAAGCCATCCTGGCATATAATGAGGGGGTGCCGTGTCGGGTGAGCATCGCCTTGGCCGTAAACTTCGCTTCAAGCCCCGCCGCACCTCCAGGGCTTCACCAGTCTTTTCGAAAGGCCTGAACAATGAGTGTGTTAACGTTAACTCTAGAACAGATTCAGCAGCCAACAAGTCCGACTCGCACTCTCATCCTCTGAGTCTTAACCGGGGCCGATCGGAGGTGTTTAATGATTTAATGATTTAGGGAATCGCCACTAATAAATGCATTGGGCCTTTCAAGTTGGTCTTTATGTAACACATTCGTACAAATAACATGGCTCGTGACGCTCGAGCAAGCCATCTTTTTTGAGGCCTCCCGTCCGCGTCAAGACTCGAGAGATGTTGCAGATGCTGGCGCAACTTGTTGATGGTCGCTAACCATTCTGCCGCGCCCAGATCGTTTATCTAGGCAGTCTCTTCCTTATCGTCATCAGCCCACAAAAAACATTATACTTTTCTCGCACGCAGGAACAGACTACGTGGGACCGACTACTTGCTCGGTGGGATTATCTGGGCGTGTATCCCCCACGTATTCAAGTGCTTGCGTCCTTAACGTCGTTATGTGCAGATAGAGAATTTCTTTTGGCCACGGCTCGTCGAGCAGGAGCATTTGTATGCTGCTACACCACAACACGGTTGCGGATACCGCCGTGAATGTAACCATAAACGCATCGCCTTCCGTTTTGACCTCGTGGCCACCAGATACGAACGTGGCGACGCAGCAACTGATGGTGGATGGTCACTGCCGTCCTCATCGCCGTCTCGTTGACGTCCCATAGGTGCGTCTAGTTAACAATATCCGTGACAGTGAGCACGACCTGGCCAACGGCCTGGAGAGGCAGGATTTCAGAGTCCAGCCTGCCGGTCTCATTGTCCCCGACTTCGTCTTGACAATTCCTGCGTGGTGGTGAAAACAGCTCGACGTCTTGTAGCGGGTTATCCTTCTCCTGTCCTCGCGGATGGTGGTCAAGAGGGGGGCGATGGATGAAAAATGAAAGTTGAACGCGTGGTTGACGGACGCCCCGATACAGCTGTTCCGCTCCGATCCGAGCGTGGATCCGAAGCGTACCTTACACTTGTCACCCCAGGACTATGATAGAAGGACTCGAGATCGATATGGAAGGCGTGCCTTCATGCCCAGAACTTGGAGGAAGAAGAGACCGATTTTCGGTGCCTGGGTGATCATGTAGCCTGCGCACAAAAACGTGAGATAGTGCTATGATAAGTGCCGTGGTTGAAGAGTCGCTCGCGATGACGCACGGAATGGCATCCCGACGCGATCGTTGGGAGATCCTCAAGCGGGGCGACGAATCCCCCGCATAATATAGTCAACCAGTTCTTGAGGGAATAGAGTGGGGAGAAGGAACAACCCCGATCGACGATGACACGCTTCGTCACGCCGAGTGCCGTATCCGTGGTCATCTGTTGGTGACCAAGACGACGCGTTGGGAAGCCGAGCGCGCTATGTTCTGTAGTACGGACTTGTCAGAGGGTTGTGGCCTGTTCATTCATCGTCACCATCATTAACAAACATCTAAGTTCTGATACGTACCGAAGATACCCTAATCTTCCCAACTAACCAAGCCTGCCAGAAAGAGAGATGAGATGAGATACCAGATGGCAGAAATGGGAAAGGAAAAGTGAGAAAAAAGGGAAGAAAAGGGGACGAGGGCGCACACTAAAAAGGATCCACGTAAATTTGCCCACGTTACCGTCGGAGGGAGTGTGCGTCAAAGCCACCTTGGGATCAAGGGGGATATCGAGTGATTGCATTAGCGGCTGGTAGCATTGTTGGTGAAGGTGACGGAAAGGCACGGGAAGGCACTCGCACTCGTCACGCTCGAGGGATCTGTGCAAGCGTGCACATCACCTACATTTATGATAGGACGCGTTGCGTGGGTACTTGTCAGGTTCAGGAGAGTGCTTACTCACCTCGTACTCGTGTTCCACCCTGCGTGGAGTGTCGGGTCATCCTCTTCTATGTGTTCTATGAGAAACCGATCATCATAACCCGTTTACCTTCACAGAATATAGAAAAAGGGAGCTCTTTGCGATGGCTGAGGTGAGTATAAGCATCCTTTGGAGGCGTTGGGGACGACGGCGATCTACAGCATGGAAAGGAAATTCGAGTTGTGAGAAAGACAACGAGCGTAGTAAACGAGGGCCGCTGGGTCACATACTGTACCATATTTATTTGGAAGGGACGAGTGTGATGGGCGGCACAGCCGCATCACTGCGCAACCCTCTCTCTGCAACCCAACACCGAATTCTCACCGCTCGATTGACCATTCACCCACGGAATTGATAAAGCAACTAACGAGGTCTCAAATAGCCCTGCTTGAAAGTGTGCCCATCTTCTGGTCTCCATGCCATACTCCCCACACCGCCCTCGCCTTTCCACCCTTCCTGGCTGCCCTGGGACATCGACCCAAATAGATCACCGTTTGGAAGGCTTGCAGATGGAAGACAATCGTCGCCGTACTCTAGAGAAAGGAACCGAACCAAGTCGACGTATGTCTTCCTCATGCAACGTCCCGCAATGACTGCTGACTGACGTGATGTGATGTAGGCAAGGTGATACGAATCGACGTACTCCCTGATGACGTCCTACTACAAATATTTGATTTTTACGTTAAGAATCGTATAGAGGCATGGCATATGCTGGTTCATGTGTGTCGGCGATGGAGAAGCCTAGATCTGCAACTTTTGTGTACACCCGAAAAACTCGCAAGGAATACACTGCATCAGTAAACCTGCATAAACCTTTTTTCGGCTTGTACAAGCAAAAAAAGCCGGAAAGTACCGAAAGTGCAAAAGCAACCTGTTTTTTTGCCAAAAGCTGTTGCCAAAAAGTTATCAAGCCGAAAAATTTGCCAAATTAATAGAAATTTGTAAATGGCTGCATTCCATATTAGGGTTAGACTTTATGATAAATGTCAACTTTTTCACTTTTTCACTTATTAACTTGCCCAAATAAGAAAGTGAAAAAGTTTTTGTACAATTTCCTGATGCTTCCAAACGGCTACTCTCTACTGCTTTTTCAATGGCGGTGTCGCGTTTGGCCTACAGTTCTACCTAGAGCACGCAAGTTTTTCGGCATGCTGCTTGGAGACTTCTTCGACTTCTTGCGCTTCGAGCTTTCGATCTCCTCCTTGAGCGATTGGAATTCCGTGCGGTCGGCGCGGTCATACTGCAACCCGTGAATCAGTACGCGTAGAAATAGCATAGGGAGTAAGAGCACACCTTGGTGAGTAGCTGGCTGTTACGCTCCTGCCCCCTATGGTTTTCCTCTTCCAGTCGTGTGACGTGTTCATTACTTGCATCAATTCTGCTCATATGGTGCGAGCGAGCTCACGTAACGGATCGAGCTCTTCGACGATGCCCTTCAACTTGGCGTCGAGCTCATGAGAGCATTTCCCATGGGCCTGGCGTAGCAGTAAGCAAGGGCAGAGTTGGTGAAGGTGCAGATACTGGAGCAGAACGCGGAGGAGATGGAGATGGAGTTATCTTGCATCGCTTTGGCGCGCTCCCGCCTTCGCCGCCCACTGTCTCTTCTTCCCTCCCACCCTAGCTCGCGGGGTTTGTTCGTAGTCATTTCAACAACGACGGGAGGGTTGGTGCAGCAGTGCAATCCTCGCCTTTGACGATGGACGGATTGGCGCTGGCACCGCTAGTGCATACAGTATATATAATCGCTACCGGCAGTCTACAATACAGCCGCCTTTTGAGCTCACTTTCTACTTTCTACCAGTGTGCCATTAGCGCAAGCGAACGGGCCGAAAATACGTCTTGCCCCTTTGTTGAACCCTAACTTCTGCCTTTTATCTCTCTCCTCTCGAGCTCACTCGCGCGATCCGACCGCGCTACACCGCTCCACCAGTTCCTAGCCACCCTGGGACATCGATCCCAATGGATCACCGTTTGGAAGGCTTGCAGATGGAAAACAATCGTCGCCGGACTCAGGAGAAACGAACCCAACCAACTCGGCGTATGTCTTCTTTATGCAACGTCCCGCAACGACTGCTGACTGACTTGATGTGATGTAGACCAGGTGATGCGAATCGACGTACTCCCTGACGATGTCCTACTAGAAATATTTGATTTCTGTATGGATGTACTAAATCGACGATTCAAACCGGGGACAGAGGCATGGCAGTTGCTGGTTCATGTGTGTCGAAGATGGAGAAGCCTTGTCTTTGAATCACCACGTCGCCTGAATCTGCGACTTTTTTGTACACCCAAAACACCGGCAAGGGACACACTGGACATCTGGCCAGCCTTGCCTCTCCTCATTGGGGGAGAAATGACCTCATCATCAGGCGCGGACAACATTGTTGTAGCACTTAAACAGAGCAATCGCGTATGTCAAGTCGACCTCTCGGACCTTGCAAATCGGGATTTGGAAAAAGTGTTTGCAGCGATGCAGGTGCCATTCCCGGAGCTGACACACCTGTCGCTCGCCTCAGGTGGCTTAACACCGCCGGTCACTCCCGATTTGTTCTTGGGCGGATCTGCCCCACGTCTGCAACACTTCTGGTTGTTGGCCATTCCATTTCCGGGATTGCCAAAGCTGCTTTTGTCCGCTACTCACCTTGTCTACCTCTCCCTTAGACATATTCCTCGTTCCGGGTACATTTCACCCGAGGCAATGGTCGCTCTCCTCTCCGCGTTGTCCAGCCTCGAAACACTTATCCTCAGGCTTCTATTCCAATACTCTCAATCTCGTCCTGACTGGGAAAGCCTCCATCCGCCTGCATCAAAACATTCTGTCATGCCCGCTCTCGAATATTTCGATTTCCAAGGGGTTATCGAATATTTTGAGGACCTCATAACCTTCATCGACGCCCCTCAACTCGATGACTTGAGAATATCCTTCATCAATTTAATCGATTTTGACTGCCCACGACTCAGTGGTCATCTGCTCTATCTTTGTTGCGGTGCAAAGCCCAAAAATGAGGAAGGCATCTGGGAAGTGACACTCATGGCGCTGCTCGGACCGCTCTGTGAATTTCAGTTGCACCCAATTCATCAGCCGTACACCAATACTCGCGGATTGCGATGCACATGTGGAATTCTGTGGTAACACCACCAGAGTCCAACACCAGTCCAGTTTGAAATTTTTTGAGATATGTATCCCAGGCATCGAACCAGATTGGCAGCTTTCGTCCGTCGCGCAGGTCTGTAACACCTGTTTGCCTCCCCTTTCCATGATAGAGGTCCTCTACATCGCGCATCTATCTTGGCAACTGGTTTGGAAGAGCGATGACGATGAGAACACCCTATGGTTGGAACTCTTACTTTCATTTCCTGCAGTAAAGAATCTCTATCTATCCAAAGAATTTGCGCCAGGTATCGCGGCCGCCTTCCAAGAAATCGTTGGGACAGAAGTGTTGCCCAGCCTGCAGAATATTTTTGTAGAGGGGCTCGAGTCATCGGGACTTTTCCGGGAAAACATTGGGCAGTTCGTTGCCGCGCGAGAGCTCTCCGGCCGCTCTATCACCATTTCTGTCTGGGATGGACGCCGGAATATGAGGAAGATACTAATACGTCAATGATCGATAGGTGTCCTTTGTTATCTGAATTCCGTCCCATCATTTCTTGTCGTCTGTTGATCTCGTGCTACTTTCCTTTCCACCTGTTCTCATGGTTCGTGACAGAAAGGCGTGTGACTGGCTAGCCATCTACTCAACCATCATGATGTCCGTATTCACTTGTGGTGTAATCTCATATTGCAGTTGGTTGACGAGCGTGACCGACGTACGGACCCGCCAGTCTTCCGTATCATCTGGGATATTCACAACAAGTGTCGTTGTAACGTCCATCAGTCCGAGCACATGGTGTTGGTTCAACTCTTCGAAGCCCGCGAGCAGCTCCAAGAGCTCATTACTGGCCCCTTCTTTGTCTCCGCACCGTTGCCAGGTCTGGATCCTCAGATGTTTGTTCCTGACGAATTGAGGTACTTGATATTTTTATTCAAGTTCCTATCATTAGAAACTGGTGAGGAAATCGCGTAGCCGGTCTGGTGTATATGGACTACTTCAGTTCCAATCGAACTGCCAGTTGCTTATATTGTATCTCAAACGGTTACTGCTAACGTCCCGTTGCACGTAGCAGCGGAAAATGGGGGCGTCGAAGCTGTACGCGTGCTGCTTGAGCACGGCGCGAATGTGAGTGCGGAGGACAAGGAAGGGAGGGCCCCGTTGCACGGAGCGACAAACGGTGGA
>WNFQ01000803.1_pt1 | contig 21499 bp, 21 predicted proteins | sample 5400171 | NCBI WGS metagenome assembly WNFQ01 (sample SAMN13153356, study PRJNA577476) | soil metagenome | isolation source: 20 cm soil under Madrone tree | place: USA:California | collected 2016-06-14 | reverse complement strand
AATTGCCAGCGCGGCCCATGTGCTCAGCGTGCCGTCGAGCGCGCTGATATTCGATGCCATGGGGCTCTCCATCGCCACGGTGGACGCCGCGAACCGCGTGCTGCTCAAGCCGGTGACGATCGAACGCGACTTGGGTGCGGTCGTCGAACTCGCTTCCGGGCTTTCGGCGAACGACCGCGTGATCCAAAACCCGCCCGACGGAATCGGCAACGGCACCGAGGTGCGCCTTGCCGGGCCGGCGCCGGGCGGCGCGCTCGCCAGCCAGGCGAAGAATAAAAATGAAAAGGGTTAGGAGCCTATGGTCCGGCGTGGGGCTGACGCTGCTGCTCGGCGCCTGCTCGCTTGCGCCGCCGCTGAAAACCCCGGTCGTTCCCACTGCGGATGCCTATAAGGAAATGGGGCCCTGGACGCGGGCAGAGCCGGCCGACCGTCTGCCGCGCGACAGCTGGTGGACGCTCTACGACAGCACGGAGCTCGACGAGCTGCAGAAAAGGGTGATCGACGGGAACCCGACCCTTGCCGCCGCGCTGGCCAATTACGCGCAGGCCAGGGCCCTCGCCGATCAGGCGCGCGCGGGGCTGTTTCCCACGCTGGGCCTGAGCGCCGGCGTCGCGCGCAATCGCGATTCGCTCAACCGGCCGCTCAGATTATCCACCGCGCCGGCCTACTACGATTCCAACTCGCTGGGCGGCAGCGTCAGTTATGAACTTGACCTGTGGGGGCAGATCCGCAACGAAGTCGCCGCCGGCGCGGCCAACGCCGCCGCGTCCGCCGCGGACCTCGAGAATGCCCGCCTGTCGCTGATCGCGCAGCTGGTCGACGATTACATTCAGCTGCGCAGCCTCGACCGCGACAGCTCGATTCTCGACGAGACTGTGCAGGCCTACACTCGCGCGCTCGGACTGACCCAACAACGCCATGACGCCGGCATCGCGCCCGGCCTCGACGTATCGCAGGCGCAGACTCAGCTCGATGCCGCACGCTCCCAGGCGGCGCAGACGCTCGCGCAGCGCGCCTTGATGGAACACGCCATTGCGGCGCTGCTGGGCGTGTCGGCCTCGACGTTCTCGATCAAGCCGCAGATCGTCGACCTCAAGCTCCCGCGGATCCCCACCGGCCTCCCGAGTACGTTGGTGCAGCGCCGTCCAGATATCGCAGGCGCGCAGCGGCGCATGATGGCGGCCAATGCCAACATCGGGGTTGCGCGTGCGGCGTATTTCCCATCCCTCACGCTCGGCGCTCAGGCCGGCTTCGAGAGCCAAGCCTTCTCGAACTGGCTGAGTGCGCCGAGCGCTTTCTGGGCGGTCGGACCGAACGCTCTGCTCAGCGTGTTCGACGGCGGCCTGCGCCGGGCGCAGGTCGCCCAGGCGCGCGCCGAGTTCGACGCCTCCGCCGCGAATTATCGCGGCTTCGTCGTCGCCGCCTTTCAACAGGTCGAAGACAGTCTCGCCACACTCAATCACTACCACGACGCCAGCGTCGATGAAAAAGCTGCCGTCGACGCCGCGCAGCGAACTCTGGACTTTTCCCTGGCGCTCTACAAGCAGGGTGCGACCGACTACCTGACCGTCGTCACCTCGCAGACCGCGCTCCTGCAGGCGCAGCTGCAGGCGCTCAATCTCGATACCCTCCAGCTGACTGCCAGCGTAGACCTCATCCGCGCGCTCGGCGGTGGCTGGCAGGATTCCGCCTCCGGCCAGGTGAACCAACTTGCGTCTCATTTCAAATGAAATGCCGGACTCTCATGGATGCAACACGCCGTCTACTGAAGCAGGCCACAATGTCCCTCGCATCTATTAACTGAAGACCCACGAGGAGACGAATATGAATGGTTACCGAATGATAGCCCTTGGTGCAGCAATTCTGATCACAATGTGCGAAGCTCTATTCTTCGTCGGGGCGACGACGGGACTGAACTAAGTTACAAAGGGTCGGTCTCGCGAGGAAGCTCAGCGGGATGCGTTGAGATTCTACCTCTTATGCTCGCGATCGTGATCGACGAGGAAGATGACCGCCACACGCTTCGCGCTGGATATCGGCCCTGCTCTCCTGCTATTACCCCCCTCCCCTGCCTCGCTCACATGTGCCATGGGAAATTGCGATCGAGAGCGATCGCGGTCGAATTCGTGCAAACCAATTTCAGCTGCAATATCCCGCGCGAGACACGAAATCAAATTGCGATTCTCAGCGGCCACACTCTCTGTCGAAACCGACGCAATTTCGCGGGCGGCTAAGAACAGGAGAATCGAAATGAGATATCGCAATGCGGCAGTGATGCTTCCGCTGCTTGTCGCTATGGCGGCTGGTTGCACTACGATGGGAACCGGGACTGGATCCACGCCGTCCGGTGCAAACGCGGCCACCTTTAACTGGAAGAGTTCCGACGGGGTTTCTGGGACCATCGACGCAACGCTGTCGGGCGGCAAGACGTACAGCGGACAGTATTTCCAGATCACCAAAGACACGACAGTTGATAGCATCGGGCCCCTCTGGGCCGGCTGGGGAGGCTGGGGCGGTCGAGGCGGCCGGGGCTGGGGTTACTGGGGGGTGGACCCGTCGCCGGACTTCATCACGCACTACACAGGACGTGTCGTCGCGAATCTCGCGGAACCAAGCGGCATGCACATGCGATGCCAGTTCCAGCTCGTACATCCGTCCTACGGTATGAATGGCGGGGGACTCGGTCAATGTCAGATGCCTGATGGAACATCCATTGATGCCAATTTTCCGAGAGGATGATAGGCGAGCGACGCACTCGGGCAAGGTTGTCGTGCACCCCACTTCTGCGGAGACCGCGCAATGTTTCTTTTCAGTCAACACAGAAATCCGGCGATGGTGATAGGCGCGCTCGGCGTCTGGTGCACACTCAGCGTGCCGGCATCCGCTCAAGCCCCGCCCGCGCAGCCATCGCCCACAAGCCGCGCAAACCGAGGTGAAGCCTTATACATCTCTCAGTGCGCGGCTTGCCATCAGGTCAATGGTAAGGGCGCGCCCGGTGTGTTTCCGCCGCTCGAGGCCAGTGGCGTCGTCAACAAGGACGATGGGGCGAAACACATGCAGGTAGTTCTCTACGGTATGCAGGGAGGCCGCGCGGGAGGGGTGGTCTACGCCGCCTCCATGCCGCCATTTGCCGGCATTTTGAGCGATGCCGATATCGCCGACATCATCGACTATGAACGCAGATCTTGGGGCAATCACGGCAAACCGGTGACGGCCGCGCAGGTGGCGGCCGAACGCTCAAGCCCCCAGTAAACGCATTCCCATACATTGATCCCGACTCAAGGCAACCTTATGAATACCATTCGCATGTTCGCATTCATCGCAGCTATCCTCATCACCGCTGTCATCTTTCGCGTGATCGCTGATGGCTTGAATGATGAGCCATCCATCCACGTCGCGACCGAAGCAAGCGCCAGTGATCACCCGCGAGCAGCGGCTTCTGATTCATTGTGAGCCACGAACTGTTGCCCAATCCGCCCCACCGAGCGTTCGATGACGTCTTTTTGCAATTGCGGCGTGCGGCCGCCACGTGAAGGGTCAGCAAGACGGCACCGTAACCTTGAGAAGGGCGCCGGGCTCGGCACCCTCCGCAATTTGGTATCGGAGCGCAGCCTACCGGCTGCCGCCCAGTTTGATCGACAGATTGTCGACCACGCGTCTGTCACCAGCCGCCTTGCTCGCGATGCGGATCGCGTCGCGCAGATCCCATTCGCTACTGACGAACCCATGCAACACGACGGCGCCATTCTCGACCGATACCGTGACATGTTCGTCGTAGAAATACGGGTCTGAGTGCAGCGCATCCTTCACGCGCTTCACCAACTTCTCGTCTGCGTTTGAGCCTGCGCTTTGCGTTGAGGGGTCCGTGAGGGAAGCCGATTGATTCAATGCCGGCGCGTCCACGTCCTGTGCGCCAGCCTGCGCTGCGAATCCAGTGGACCCGAAGGCGGTTGACCCAAGAAATGCGAAATTGATCAGAATTAGCTTTCTGCGTGAAATCTTCATGGTTCTCTCCTAAGAATCTACGGGCAATAGGGGATGCCGCAAATGACTGACGGCGACGCTCAACGGAGGGTCTCGAGAAGAAACCACGCGCGACGTTCCGCTTCGTCGGTCCAGATCTCGATCAGGCTTGCGCCGGCGATATCGCCCCCCTCATCACAAAGCGCGTGTACCCCTCGAAGGCTGATCGCCAATTGCCGATTATCTTCCAGAAGCTCCGTGAGCATGTCCTCGGGCGCGACATATCCCTCGTCGTTATCGGCGACGCGCTGAAGTCGGGCGATGTGCCCAATCGAGTGCAAGGTCGTTCCGCCGATCTTTCTCACCCGCTCCGCAATCGCATCGGTCGCAGCGAAAATCTGCTCACTCTGCTCATCGAGAAGAAGATGATAGTCGCGGAAATGCGGACCAGATACATGCCAATGAAAGTTCTTCGTCTTGATGTAAAGGGCGAACATGTCGGCCAAGATGCCCGTCAAGGCGGACGCGATATCCCCGACGACACGGGATTCAAGCCCTGGCGTTCCGTGGGTTGGTGCAAGCGTGCGACGGGCCGATTCTCGAGCATTCATCGTTTTAAATCTCCTGTAGGTTTTCGAGTGATGCGCGACGGGCGTAGATTTATGGCTCTTTGCTCGTCATATGTGAGGATGTTGTGCGAGCTTCATGTCTCGGGCATTGCCGCGCGGATCGTATCGGTTACGGATGAAACTCGGGCCGCACGGTCATACCCACGGAAACTGACGCGCCGCGAGATCTCGATGTCCGGCTCTCGAATTTCAAATGAAATGCGGGCCGAGCCATTCTATTTCAAAGGTAACCGTGGCGACATTGATTCTGAGGTCAACTATGGCTTTATGAGAGCGGCCGATATTTCCAACGACGCATGGGAGCAGTCATGTTCGGTATCGTTCGTTACTCGTTCACGATCGTTGCAGCGTTCTGTGTAGCGGCACTTTCCGGTGACCGCGCATTCGGGCAGGTGCTCAAGGGCGAAGCGGCCTACGGCAGCTGGAACGACGACAGACCAGGGCCACGTCGACTGCTCACGCCTCAGGATCTGCCGCCGATTGAAAAGCCCACTTATGGTCTCGCACAAGTTGTACCGATACCCACCGGTGCACGACCGCAAGTGCCGGACGGTTTCTCCGTGGAGCGGGTGACGTCGGCACCGCGCAAACCCCCGGTGATCCGCGAGGCACCCAACGGGGACCTATTCGTGGCCGATACGATGTTCGATGCGGTGCATGTATTGCGGATCGCACCCGGCAGCGCGCACGCTACCCGCGACGAAGTTTTTGCGAGTGGACTGAAACAGCCATTCGGTATTGCGTTTTATCCCCTCGGACCCAACCCGCGGTGGGTTTACATTGCCAACAGCGATGGAGTGGTCCGGTTCCGCTACAAGGCTGGCGATCTCAAGGCAACCGGAAAACCGGAGCAGATCATCGTTGGAATTCCGCCGTACATCGTTGGCGGACTCGCCGAGTGGTCGAAAACCGAACCTGCAGATGGTGTTTTATCGGGGCAATAACTTCCCGGGTGAGTACCGGGGCAGCGCCTTGCAGCCATGCATGGCATCCGATGGCCAGGTCTGGGGTCGACCGGTCGGCGTTGCGGTGACCAAGGACGGCTCGAACTCGACCTATAACCCGTTGTTTATTATGACTCTTCGCGACTGACCAGGACCAGCTTCCAATGCTGACCAGTCCTCAGATCCCCAAGTTCGCAGTCCGACCCGGGGTTAGAGTATCGTCGACATGACGCTCATGCTGGGAGGCCGCATGGATTCTAGGCCGCAGGCCATGCTGGAGCTTGCAGACGGGGCGCACCAAGCGCTTCACGACGATGGCGAGTTCGCACTTTACCGTGCCCAGTACCGGAACTCGACCACGGGTACTCTGCAGCCGGCGCTGGTGGTTGCACCTCTCCGGGAGCACACCGCTCCACGGAATCTCCACCGCATGGAGCACGAATATTCGTTGCGAGCCAAACTGGATCCCGCCTGGGCTGTCCGGCCTCTCGCGCTCGCAGTTCACCAGGGCCGCCCTGCGCTCGTGCTCGAGGACCCCGGAGGAGAACCTCTTGACCGTCTGGTTGGAACGCCGATGGACCTGCGACAATTCCTTCGTATCGCCATTGGGTTGTCGACCGCGCTCGGCCGGGTTCACCAGAACGGTCTCATCCACAAGGACATCAAGCCCGCCAACGCTCTCGTGAACCCTGAGACCGGCCGGGTGTGGCTGATGGGCTTCGGGATCGCATCGCGGCTGCAACGCGAGCGGCAGTCGCCCGACCCTCCGGAAATTCTCGCCGGGGCACTCGCCTACATGGCACCCGAACAGACCGGACGGATGAATCGTTCGATCGACTCCCGCAGCGACCTGTATTCACTTGGCGTCACGCTGTATGAAATTCTCACCGGCACCCTGCCTTTCAGCGCCTCCGATCCGATGGAGTGGGTGCACTGTCACATCGCAAGACAGCCAGTGGCGCCCGGCGTCCGGTCGAAGGAGGTTCCAGCCCCCGTCCTCCGCAATCATATTGAAGCTCCTCGCCAAAACCGCCGAGGAGCGCTATCAGACTGCGGCAGGTGTCGAAGCCGACCTCAGGCGGTGCCTCGCCGAATGGGAGGCCAGGAGACGCATCGACGCGTTCACCCTGGGCCCGCACGACATTTCAAACAGACTCCTGATGCCCGAGAAACTGTACGGGCGTGACCAGCATATCCCGCCTGTACTGGTCGAATTTCCCGGAAAGGAAGATTCCGCGAGGGAGGACGATCGCTTTGTCCAACTCATGGACTAGCGAGGACTTGCCGATCCCGGAATAACCCGAGACCAGAACCAGGACCGGTATTCCTGTGGCGATCACCCGATCGAAGGCAGCCAGCAGAGTCTCGCGTTGGCGCAGCGCGGACTTTTGATTATTCAGCACGGTGGCGCACAGCGGCTCGAGGCGGAAGCCACGACCAGCGGCAACGCCATTACTGTCCGCCTCCGCCAAGCAAGCGTCTCAGCGGCGGAGCTGCCTGACTCCGTCCTCCACTATGTCGCACGGACCCAGGAGAGTGTGATTCTGGACGATGCCTCCGCGCAGAACGCGTTTGCCGCCGATGAGTACATCCGCCGTCATCGCGTTCGTTCCGTTCTCTGCCTGCCTCTGATCAATCAGGCCACACTGATTGGTGTGCTTTACCTCGAGAATAACCTGGCCCCCCGCGTATTCACGCCTGCCCGGAGCGCGGTGCTGAAGCTGATCGCTTCCCAGGCCGCGACCGCGCTCGAGAATGCCCACCTCTATACGGATCTGAAGCAGGAGAACAGCGAGCGTCGGCGCGCCGAAGACGCCTTGCGGCGCAGCGAGGCCTACCTGGATCAAGCCCAGGCGGCGAGCCACACGGGCAGTTTCGGCTGGAATGCCGTTACCGATGAGATGTACTGGTCCGCGGAGACCTTTCGGATCCACGAATTTGACGGGACGGCTCCACCCGAGCTCGCGCAAATCGTTCGACAAACACATCCGGAGGATAGGGATTTCCATCAACAAATACTCGATCGCGCCCGACATGAGAGGAAGGATTTTGATCTGGAGTATCGGTTGCTGATGCGGGATGGTTCAATCAAGCATCTCCAGGTGGTGGCTCGTGCGTTCGCGGACGAATCAGGCGAGCTCAAGTTTGTCGGTGCGGTGATGGACGTCACCCGGCGCAAACGTGCGGAGGAAGCGCAACGAGTACAGGAACAGGAGCGCGAGGAGATGCAGCGGCAGCTGCAGCAGGCGGCCAAAATGGAGGCGGTCGGGCGCCTGGCCGGTGGCATAGCGCACGACTTCAACAACATCCTCGGCGCGATTCTCGGTTTCGGCGAACTCGCGCAGAACAACGTGGGCGAAGGCAACGCCGTGCGCCACCAGATTGATCAGGTGATGCATGCAGGCATGCGTGGGAAGGGACTCGTCGACCGCATTCTCGCTTTCAGCCGCAGCGGGATGGGCGAGCGCGAGCCGGTGCACGTACAGTCGGTCGTCGAAGAAACGCTCGAGTTACTTGCGGCATCATTGCCCTCTGACGCGCGTCTCGAGAGTCGACTCGATGCGGCCGACATGGCGGTGGTCGGTGACGCGACCCAGTTCCACCAAGTCATCATGAATCTCTGCACGAACGCGGTGCACGCAATGGGGCGGACCGGCTTGCTCACAGTGGTGCTTGAGCGTGTAACGGTCGGCGAACGCCGCATACTTTCGCACGGTATGCTAGGTATCGGCGGTTACGTGCGCCTCTCGGTGAGTGATACCGGCGGCGGCATTCCGCCCGCGGTGCTCAAGCGCATGTTCGATCCGTTTTTCACGACGAAACGTGTCGGCGATGGCACGGGCCTTGGCCTTGCGTTGGTGCATGGAATCGTCGCTGATTTCGGCGGTGTGATTGACGTGGCGACGCAGCTAGGCGCGGGCACCACCTTCACGATCTGGCTGCCGGCCGCTGGCCCAATGCCGAGGCTCCTGGCGGAATCCGCGGGCGAGCTACCGCGAGGTAACGGTGAGACCGTCATGATCGTAGACGACGAGCATGCACTTGTTGCGCTCGCGGAAGAGACGCTTGCCGAACTTGGCTACGAACCGGTGGGGTTTGCCTCGAGCCTCGCCGCCTTGCAGGCGTTTCGTGCGGAACCGAAGCGCTTCGATCTCGTGCTGACCGACGAGACGATGCCCGACCTCACGGGGACCGAGTTGGCGAGCGAGATCCGGCAGTTGCGACCAGAGATCTCGATCATACTAATGAGCGGCTACGGTGGTACGCAACTGGCCGAACGCGCGAAGGCCGCAGGGGTCATCGATGTGCTCCGCAAACCGCTTATCCGCCGTGATATCGCTGAACCGGTCGCGCGGGCGCTGCAGGCGCGCTACAACTGAAACATTCAGGGGAGCGCGGCGAAACTGAGCGGTAACTTTCCTCCGCCATGCTCAATTGGTGACCAGGGCAGCGATGGTGAATCTGATGACATTGACAGTGCAGGGGGTGAGCATTCCCGACAGCAAGCTCGCTCGCGAGATTGCCGAACTGGTCCGCGATACGGCATCGCCGCTGCTCTTCCACCACTCGAGCCGGGTTTATTATTTTGGTGCTCTGGCCGGAAAGCACCGGGGCTTGAGCTTCGATCAAGAGCTGCTGTATGCGGGAGCGATGTTCCATGACATAGGGCTTACCCCAAAGCACAGCAGTGCCCAAGAGCGCTTCGAGGTCGACGGCGCGAATGCGGCCCGTGATTTCCTGCGCAGCCGCGGCATCCTTCAAGCGGATGTCGACACGGTTTGGACGGCGATCGCATTGCACACGACGCCCGGCATTCCGCGACACATGCATCCTGTCGTTGCTTTAGTCACGGCAGGCGTCGAGATGGATGTACTCGGCCTGACCTATCCCGAGTACAGCGATGCCGAGCGAAATGCGGTGGTCCGGGCGTATCCGCGCGGCAATCACTTCAAGGAAGACATCATCCAGGCCTTCTACGACGGCATCAAGCGCAAGCCGGATACGACATTCGGAAACGTCAAGGCCGACGTTCTTGCGGATAAGGACCCCACATTCAAGCGCGGCAACTTCTGCAGCGTGATCCGCGGATCGGCCTGGCCGGCGTGACGGCGAACCACCGAGGAGTCACACTATGAAACGGAATCCCACCCCCCACACCTGACTCATGCGACGGGCGCGCCGGTCAGCGACAATCTCAATATCCAGACCGCTGGCCCTCGCGGCCCAACCCTGCTGCAGGACATCTGGCTGATCGAGAAACTCGCACACTTTGACAGGGAAGTGATCCCCGAGCGGCGCATGCACGCCCGTGTTGGCAGAATTGATTGCGCCCGTGAGAGAGGAACTGTCCGTAAGAATGTATATGGCCGCCGCCGTCGTGTACGCACCATTCGTGCTGTCCTGCAGCCCGCACGTTATCCCTGAGGTCGTGGTACTTTCCTTTGCGGCGGGGGTTGTCAATTTGCTGCTTGCGCCTCCGTAACAAATCGCCGATGACAGCACGCTAGCGAGAATTAATCGCCTTGCGATTTGAAAGGTTGCATATTTATTCCTCGCACAAGACATAAGCAAGATGTGATCTGCATATGGTTAGGTCAATTTCACGGTTCGCCGTCACCGCTGCAATGGCCGGACGCGTCTACGGCGTACGGTCCCAGACCCGATACATCGTGAATCCGTCCATATGCCCTTTGACACCTACGATCTCTACGAGACGCTCACGGTCCTCCGAGATGCGATAGTGCTGCTCGACGGGCAGCCGATCGTCCTCGGCGTCACCCACCAGGACGACCAAAGTCTTGGCCGACCAGCCACAGCGCGGCGGTGGTCCACCGCGGCGTGGTGCACCTTCACGATTGGCCGATGTTGGCTCGGATCCTTTTTTAGGACCAGAGGGGCGATATGTTCGACTCGTATTTTCGGACGTGAGTTCTACGGTGCCCGCGACCTGCTTGATCTGCAGATCATTGCCCGGCCAACGCAAGATCGACCCCAAGGCTAGCACCGTTGCGGATGATGGAGGTGCTTGGGCACTGGCTTCGCCCGTGCCACTACCGGAGCGTCCACCTCGTTTCCCGCCTCGCCCACCACCCGGTGGCCCCCCGCCGCCTGACGGCCCTCCACTAGTAGAACCGCCGCTACTCGCCTTAGCGCGACCGGGTTCGGTCTGATTCTGTAGCAATCGCTGTGGATCATCGCTATCGGCTTGGTTTAGCTTCCAAGTTCCGCTGAAATCCACGCCTGCAGGAGGCGCTAATGCGAGCTTCTCACTCGCGCACGCCGTCAGTAATATCACGCCCAGGGCGAGCACCGTTCGCATGAAGGGTCTTTATTCGATGGTAGCAAGGCAATCCGAAGCAGTGAATGTCAGCCAGCCGTACCACCACCGAGAACCTAACGGCTGCCGGGTGCAACAGATGAGGACATGGTTGATCGCAAAGTCGACCTTCGCCGCGCCGAGCGTCGCTATCGCCTGCCTCTGAATGAAAGTGCTTTGCATACTCCGCCGTTCGTACATGACAGCACTTTAGACCTGCACGATGCAAACATGTGTCACGGCAATCTGAAGACTATGCAAAGTTATGCGAATCCCAGTAGGGACCCCGTATCCGCGCAACTTATTTCAGAATTACTGGTCCGTCCTGATCAGGATCGGGGCTCGGATCGCGTCAAGGACCGATTGATGATGACGCCACAGATGCAGAACCAAGCCGTCAAGCTTGCCTACGGACTAATGCTCACGGTTGCGATCGCCGCACTCGCCCTCGCTCAGGAAAGTGCGCAGCAGCCCTCAGCACGTCAGCAACTTGAGCATATCCATATACCCCAGTCGATCGACCAGGAGCTCGCTCGTCTGACAAAAGATCTCGAGTTAACTCAGGAACAGCAGCAACAGGTGGGGCCTCTGCTTCAAGATCACCACAACAGGATTCAGGCGCTGCTCGATAAGAATCCGAACGCTTCGCGCCAAAACCTCGGTCAGCGGATACACGCTATCAGCGAGGAAACGCATCGTGAAATCCATGCCCTGCTTGACGATCACCAGAAGGAGTTGGAAAGGGCCATGCAGCAACGCGCGCGTTTCGACTGAAATACCCGCCGAACGCCGTGCAATCGACCGGTAATCTGTTCTCGCCACTCTCGCTGTTGGGACGGCAGCACATGGGCCAGCGGTATATGCACAGGAGAAACGGCATGATTCATTCGGTTTTGAAACGGACCTTTCTGACCCCGCTCGCTCTTGCGACGGGTTGCACCACCATGGTTCGCCCTGTTGCCTGAGACCGCGGCATGCCCCATAACCCTTTACCGGCGGGCGATGCCCCGACGATGACGTCGATGTATCGGCTGAACGCGGCGACGCGGCTGCGGGTGAGCGTGAAGTGGCTGCGCCGACGTCTTCTTTGGCTGGCCGCCGCCGCCGCGGCCGCTCTCGCGGCTGCCGGCGCCGAGCACTACTGGTCGTCCGCGCGCTTCCTGGTATCGACCGACGACGCGTATGTGCAAGCCGATTCGACCATCGTGGCCTCCCGAGTCTCGGGCTATGTCGCGGCGGTGCTGATCGAGGATCATCAGCAGGTGCCGGCCGGCAAGGTACTGGCGCGCATTGACGATCGGGACTTTCGCGCAAGCCTGGACCAGGCGCACGCCGATGTTCGAGCCAGCCAGGCCGCGGTCGATGACCTTCAGGCACAACTCGTCGAACAAAACACACTCATCGCCAGGGCGCGCGCGGGCGTTTCAGCGAGTCAAGCGGCACTTGACTTGGCGAATCTCAATCGCGTGCGCTACCAGAAAATGGCCGGGATCGGCTTCGGGTCCGAGCAGCAGTCGCAGGAAGCCGAAGCTCAAGCCCGCGAGCGCGCCGCCGATCTTGACCGAGACCGGGCTGCGCTTGCCGCGTCCCAGAGCCAAGTGCAGGTGCTGCAGGCGAAACTCGCGCAAGCACTGGCTCTGCACGATCGTTCGCAGGCCATCGAACGTCGCGCGGCTCTCGAACTCGACTATACAACCATCACCGCGCCCATTGATGGCGTCGTCGCTGCGCGCACGGTCCGCCTCGGCCAATTCGTCCAGGCCGGCACCCAGTTGACGGCGCTGGTGCCGCTGCGCGAGGTATACATCATGGCCAATTTCAAGGAGACGCAACTGAAGAGTGTGCGCGCCGGCGAGCCGGTACGGGTGCGCGTGGACAGTTTTCCGGGCACCTACATGCGTGCCTGCGTCGACAGCCTTGCGCCGGCCAGCGGACTGGAATTCAGCTTGCTGCCGCCCGACAACGCGACCGGAAATTTCACCAAAATCGTGCAGCGCGTCCCAGTCAAGATCCGCCTCGATTCGAGCCAGCCGCTGATCGGTCAGCTGCGGCCGGGAATGTCGGTGGAGGCCTCGATCGATACCAGGCCGGCTGAGCGGCGCAGTGCCTCATGTCGAGCACCACAGCTCTAGTCCCCGACCCGCCGGTGGCGCACGGTGCGCCGGGTACGGACATGCAGGGCAACTCGGCGAGCTCGACGTCGCCTCCCCTGGAGCAGGTGTCGCTGAAAACCTGGGTGGCGGTGGTCGGCTCGACGATCGGCGCGTTCCTGGCCATTCTCAATATCCAGGTCGTCGGCGCATCGCTGGCCGATATTCAAGGCGGAATCGGCGCCGGAATCGACGATGGCGGCTGGATCACGACCTCCTATCTCATCGCCGAGATCATCGTCATTCCCTTGAGCGGCTGGCTCGCGAGCGTGTTCTCGTTGCGGACGTACTTGCTGACCAGCACGGCACTGTTCCTGGCGTTGACCGCGGCCTGCGCGTTCGCCCAGACTCTGGGTCAGATGATCGTGATTCGGGCCGCACAGGGATTCGCGGGCGGCGTGCTCATCCCGCTCGCCTTTACCATCATCATGACCCGACTGCCGCGCTCCAAGCATCCGATCGGTCTTGCAATTTATTCTATCGCCGTGGTTTTCGCGCCGTCGATCGGACCCGCGCTCGGCGGCTATTTCAGCGACAATTTCGGCTGGCAGTCGATCTTCTTCCTGAGCCTGCCGCCCGGCGTGGTGATGATTGCCATGCTGTGGTATGCACTCGAACCCGCGCCCCGCCGGTTCAATCTGTTGGCAACAGGCGATTGGTTGGGGATACTCACCATGGCGCTCGGTCTCGGCTGTCTGGAGACGGTACTCGAGGAAGGAAACAAGGACGATTGGTTCGGCTCACCGTTCATCCTGCGCCTTGCCGTGGTCGGGGTCGTAAGTTTGGCGGCCTTCATCTACGTGGAGCTGAAGAGCTCGGCTCCGCTATTGAATCTGCGATTGCTGACTCGCCGCAACTTCGGACTCGGCACCTGCGCGAATTTCGTATTCGGGTTCTCGATGTTCGGCTGGATCTATCTCATTCCCCAATATTTGTCGCGCCTGCAGGGCTATAGCTCCCAGGAAATAGGCGGCGTGATGGTCTGGCTCGGACTGCCGCAATTGTTCCTGATCCCGTTCATACCCAAAATCATGCAACGCGTTCAGGCACGCGCGCTGGTGATTGCCGGATACTCGTTGTTTATCGGCGGCAGCTTGCTCGCGATGTCCCTCTCCGATGACTTTTCCGGCCCCGAATTTCTGGGCTCGAGCCTGGTGCGTGCCCTGGCACAAGCGATGACCATGGCGCCGCTGTCGGCCATCGCCATCGCCGGAATCGAACCGCAACACGCAGGCTCTGCCTCTGCGCTGTTCAACGCGATGCGCAATTTGGGCGGCGCCGTCGGAATCGCGCTGCTGCAAACCCTCCTCACCAAGCGGGAGCAGTTTCACTCCGACATGCTGTCCTCGCAAGTGACCCTGCTTGCCGCGGGCACACGGCAGCGGCTCGACCGCCTCGTCGATTATTTCCTGGCGCATGGTGCGAGCGACCGTACTTTTGCGCATCGGGAAGCGGTGGTGGCAATAGGCCGCGCGGTCCGGCATCAGGCATTCATGCTGGGATTCAGCGACGCCATCATCATTCAAAGCGCGGTATTGGGTCTGGGGCTGGCGGCCGTGCTATTCCTGCGTGGCGCCACGCAGTCCCCCCCTCCGGGAGGACTCCATTGAGCGCGCCTCGGCCACGGATCAAGCCTGTCGCTGTACTTGTGTGGTCGCTGGCGGTGTGGTCCGCGAGCGGCTGCGCAACCGGCACTCGCTACGTTCGGCCCGCGGCTCCGACGCAAACTGAGTACCTCCCGCCGGCGACCGCGCGACTCGCCAGAAAAGCTGCTGCTGCCGCCCCGCATGTAACTATGGGTAGCGGTCCGCCGCAGCGCTGGTGGACTCTGCTCGGCTCCGCTGACATCGATCGACTGGTGATGCGGGCATTGCAAAACAATCAATCGCTGGCCGGCGCAAAGGCACATCTGGCGGCCGCGCGCGAGCGTTTACGCGCGGCCCGCGGCGCTTGGTATCCCCAGGTCAACGCGGCTGCCGGGGCGCAGCGGACCCGCTTTGGCGCCCCGGTGCTCGGGCCCCTGGCAAAGGATTTCCCGCCATTCTCCGCCTACGCCGCGGGTGCGGAGGTGAGTTACGACATTGATCTTTTCGGCGGCACGAGATCGCACGTCGAACAGGCCGCCGCCGCCGCGCAGTATCGCTCGGCGCAGCTTGGAGCCGTCGCGCTCAGCGTCAGCGGCAATGTCGTCATCCAAGCTCTGCAGATTGCTACGCTGCGGGCGCAGATCCGGGTCGTAGAGCAGATTGTGGCTGACGATGAGCACACGCTCGTCTTGCTGCGCGCAGCCCGCGAAGCGGGCGCCGTATCGGGGATGGATGTGCTCAGCTCACAAAGCCAACTCGACCATGATCGCACGCTGCTGCCACCCCTGCACCAAGCACTGAGCGAGGCGCAGGATGCGCTAGCGGTGCTGCTCGGGGTGGCTCCGTCCGATGCAGCAGTCACCAACGTGGAGTTGGACGCGCTCAAATTGGCGGATGAACTGCCGCTGGCAGTACCATCCGAACTCGTGCGCCGCCGGCCGGACATCGGCGCGGCCGAGGCGCAGCTGCACGCGGCGGGCGCCTCAGTCGGCCTTGCCACGGCCAACCTGTATCCGAAGCTCACGCTGACCGCCAGTCTCGGCGGGGAAGGGCTGCTCGGCGGTGGGCCGTCGGAGACCGCCTGGAATCTCTTGGGAGGACTGACGGCGCCAATTTTCCACGGCGGCGCGCTCAAGGCCGAACGACGAGCCGCGCAAGATGAATTCCAGGCCGCCTTTGCCGCATATCAGCAGACGGTGCTGGTTGCCTTCAGTCAAGTTGCGTCGACCTTGCAGGCGGTCGGCAATGATGCGGATTCACTGAACGCGCAGCAGCTGGCTCTTGATTCCGCGGGCGCATCACTGGCCCTCACCCGGCAAGCGTATGCATCCGGCAATGCCGGCTATCTACAAGTGCTGGACGCCGAGCGGCTTCATCAGCAAGCGCAGCTGGGTCGGGTGCAAGCCGATGGCCAGCGCTACATCGATGTGGTCAAGCTGATGCTGGCGGCGGGCGGCCGCACCGATGTCCCTTCGGACGACGCTTTGCAAAAGGGTCAGGGTGGCGACCCTTGATCGTGCCCTTATGCGTGACGAGCCGCTCTCTGTGGATGCGATCGAGCTAATCTCCGATGTAGGTTACATGCGCATAAGTGCGCGGTCGTACGTTGCAGGCATGGCACCAACCTGGCGTGGACCGGCTTGGTGCTTTTCAACCTGGCGGGGGGGTGGGCCGATCGTCACATCACAGGCCGCTGGCCGGCGTCAGCGAACTGAGCCATGCCGCGATGGTCTGAATCGACTCATCGTCGAGGGTCTGCGCCACGCCGCCCATGATGAAGTCGTTGGTCGTGTCATGCGGCAGGTTTTTGCGGAAGCTCGTGAGCCGCGCACTGAGATACGGCGCGTACTGTCCGCGCAGCGACGGATAGGCGGCATATTGACCGGTGCTGATCGAGGGCCCGCCGGCCTCGGCGCCGTGGCAGCCCTGACAGGGCGGGATGCCACGCGCAGAATCGCCCGCGAGAAACAGCGCCTCGCCCTTACCGGGCGCCGTCGCGGCGGCGGCGGTCGCCGGCGGCGTCTGGGCCGAGAAGTACGAGGCCAGATCGCGCATGTCAGTGTCGCTCAAGCTGGCAACGTTCGGCGTCATGGGCGACACGGAATAGTACGGATCCTTCGGATCGGCCCGTTTGAAGGAAACGAGCCGGTGATACAGATAATCGGCCCGCTGGCCCGCCAGGCGCGGAAACGTGGGGGCCACGGATACCCCGCTCGCCCCATGGCAGGCAAAGCACACGGTCGCCTTTTTAGCGCCGGCCGCCGCATCGCCGTGGACCGGATCGAGGTGCCGCAGGTCCGCATAGCGCGGCGCAGCCGCCAGCTCGCTCGCCGCCATCAGGAGTAACGCACCCACGGCAACGCCTCCGACCGGTGAGCGGAACATGCGGCTGGATTTTCTCACCGCGCGCCTCATAGCTTGACGTTGACGAACAGGCCGACCATGTTCGTGTTGTATCCCTGAGGGCCGCCGTCGGTATACACGCTGTTGCCGTACACCAAGGTGGTGTTAAATCCGGCGTAGTGCCAATCGCTGATCTGGCCGTGCTCGTAGTAGTCATAGAGGCGCACCGTCGCGCGATCACTCAACGGCACGGTGAAACTCATCGTCAAGGAATTGACAATGTTGGTCATCGCGGGAAACTGGCTGCCCGCCGTGGGGGCGACGGAGGCATATGTGAGAGCGCCAGGCGAGGCAAAGTTGTAGCTCGTTATGCCGCGCGACGCCTCATAGTTCCAACTGAGATCCAAACGCGTGGGCCCGACATAGCGCGTGGCGCCGAAATAGTGAGTCAGTGAGGCGCCGCCCGACCAGTTTCGCTGTTTATCGGCCGCCCACCATTGGTCCGCGAGCGGATACGTGGGCCCGCCAAGCGCGGCATTCGGGGTATCCGTTGCCAAAGGGGCGCCCGCATCATTGACGTTCGCCATGTGCATGCTCGAACGATCGAGACCGACCCATGCACTCATGCTGGAGAGTGTCTGGAACTGCCACTCCCATTGCAACATGGCCGCGGAAGTGTTGTAGCCCTGGCGGCCGATCTGCGTCGGATACTGATTCCAATCGCCGCGCACAGAGGCTGTGACGGTCATGTCGGGACGCGGCATGAGGGTCGCCATCAAATTGATTTTGTTTTCCGTGCGATCCGAAATGTCGTACTTGCGCTGCGCATCGACCGTCCAAGCCGTGGGCGTGTTATCCGACGGTACGAATCCCGGCAGGTTCTGGAAGAAAGCGAAGGCATACGGGTCGGAGTTGTAGACGCTCCCCGATTGCTTCAAATGCGTGTAATTCAGCCGGAACGTGAGCCAGCTGAGACTTTTATCCGTCCAATTGAGCTTGATGGTGTTGTCATCGACATAGCTCACTTCTCGATGCGCCGGGCTGTAGTGGTCGAAGGTGTACGTCAGGCCCACCGTATCGTGCCGCGAGAATTTCCAGTCGGCGCCGCCGTACGCTTCGATCGTCTGCCAGCTATAGGGGATGCTCCTCACCTGCACATCGCTGGTCACGGGATACGTCACCGGATTCCAGATGCCCGGACCGGGGACGATGCTGCCCTGCGCGCCATTTTCGGCCACATAGCCATAAGAGCCGTTCTGCGGGTTGTACATCAGGTACTGATTGCGATAGTCCTCGCGATAGTACTTCGCACCGGCGCGGACGCTCACGTCGCTGGTCGGCTGCAGCACCAGCGTGCCTTGGGTCAAGGTCGTGACGATGGCCATGTCAGCCGTTGTCCGCGACAGCGCCGCCGTCGTATTCCATTGACTGCAGGGGAACAGTTGGGGATTTTGCGGCCCGATGGCGAATGTGCCGGTGGAGGAGAACCCGAACGTACCCTGGCAATTGGTGGGAGGAATGAGATTGTCGTTTTGGTTCATTTCCCCGACACCCGCGGTCAGCGACGCCTCGCCGTTCATCGGCAGCAGTCGGGTGATTGTCGCGTGCAGATTGTGATAATCGTTATCCGGCTCCATCGACATCTGGCCCTGGGTGAGGGGCGAGGACACGGCTCCCGGCACGAGCGGCGGCCCTAGTACGAAAGGGTCCTGGAACGTATAGGAAAGATAGCGGTCGCGATAGATCGATCCCGAATAGCCGATATCGAAGCGCCATTCGGAGCCGGCATAGCGCGCGCCCGCGTTGATATTGACGGTGCTGTCGTCGATCGGCTTGACCGTTTCCAAAACAGAGCCGCCGATGTTGTCGAAATCGAAGAAGAAAGGTCCGCCGTAGGGCCGGGTACCCTTGCGCTGTTCGTCGCTGGCATTGAGGTACACGGTCCAATGCGGCGTGAGATAGGCGGAGAGTGCGATGCCCTGCTTGTTGCGCTGCGTTCCGAGCCAGGACTCAGGTGCAGCGGCCGAGGCGGCTGCGACTTGAGCCTGCGTGCTGCCGCCGGGAACGAGACCGCCGGCCAGCGTGAGAGTATTAGTTCCCACCCCGTTGACGATCGACTTCGCGTCGGTCGACAAGAGATTCGGCATGTCTCGTACGAAGACCTCTGCTTTGTAAGCACCGGCCTTGCCGTACACGGCTTCGTAATATTGATCCTCGGCGCTGATCCGGCTTCCGCGTGCCTCGGCGTAGCTGCCGTCGGACGGCCGCTCGGCGTTGACGTCGAAGTCGAACGCCGGACCGTTGGTCGGCCATCGCGTATAGCGATCGTAGAGCGCGGTTTTCGTGCCGGTCGTGTGCAAGTAGCCAATATCGAAGGTTCCGTAAATCTGCCAGACGCTCAAGGTTTCAGGATGCGGTTCTTCCGTGGGAGTCCCATACAAGTTTCCCGTCGGCGAGCGATGCTGGCCGGGCTCGAGCCAGCTCGTTCCGTCCAAATCGAGAGGTTTGGTCGCTTGGCCACCCGTGGGGTCAAGCTTGTTCGCGAGCCAGGTGTCGACGCCAACGCCGCTGTCAGCCCACACGGATGCGGACACCGCCAAAAAAGCCAAGGCGGTGGTGAATCTCAGTTTTCGCATGGTAAGCACCCTAGTCAGTCCCTCTGCGCTACTCGTGGAGTCTCACGCCCGAAGGAGCATTCGATCCATGGATGTTGGCATGACAGGTGAGGCAGCCTCGCCCCATGATGCGTTCATCCGGATTTGAGCCGGTCCCCAAGGCCTGCCGCGTCTGCAAGTCGTTCGGGTGCAGGAAATTCGTATGACACTGCTGGCACAGAAACGGAATCGGTGCGACCAACAACGTGCTCTGATTAGAACCGTGCGGCGTGTGGCAATTGAGGCAGTTCTCGCGAACGGGCGCATGCTCGAACAAGAACGGACCGCGCTTCTCCGCATGGCACTGGTAGCACGTCTCGTTGACCGTATTGGTCTTGAGCAGCGGATTGGTCAAGGTGCCGTGCGGATTATGGCAGTCGTCGCAGCTCATCTGCCCTTCGGGCAGCGGCATATGCGAGCGGCGATTGAATTGCTGGCGGATGTCCCGGTGACACTGTGCACAGGTGTCGTTGATCGACGCCTTCGCCATCAACCCTTGCACTGAGAATTTCGCCATGGGGTTGTGACAGTCGCTGCAGGACAAGTCGTTGCGCTGGTGGACCGATCCCTGCCAGTGGTCGCGCGGCCCGCCCGCGTGACAGGTCAGGCAGGTTTTCGTCTGAACGTCGATCGGGGTACCGGAATTCTTGGTATATCCGATGATCAGTCCTTTGATTTGCGGCTTGGCGGCATGTTCCGAGCCGGGCCCATGACAGGCTTCACACACGGGAATGGCCGGATCCGATCGATTGGCGACGTGCAGTCCCAAGGAATGCAGGGTGTGCGTAAAATGATCGGCTTCCAGTGTATGGCAGGCGACACAGGTCTTTTCCCCAACCACTTTCGCGTCGGGCGCCTGCGGATTCGATGCCACGTGGGCATTGGCGAATCCCGGCGCCGGCCTCGGGAGCCCGCTGCGATCGACCGTCCGGTCGGCGGAGAAGTTCGTCGAGGGTAGCGAGTTAGCGATGCCGTTCTGAGAAGGTTGGGATTGACCCAGCGCCGGCGTACACGCCGGGAGCACGATACCGAGCGTTATCGCGATCAGCACGCTCCATCGACCTAAAGTCATTCTTACTCCCGACGGTCCGAAGTCCTCGTTCCTTTACGCAGGTGACCGGTCAATGGTTCGGCCTCCCATTGGTTGAATCGCAGGCTCCGTCCCCCGGGTCACAGGTTTATCTCGGGAATCGTAAATCCGGTTACATCGGTGACCTTCAGCCGGATGCGGGTGCGCGATTCGAGGCAAGCCGGCCGCCTAGCGGGAACCCGGCAGGACGCCGCTCTAGTAGATGATGTCGACCCGGGCGTTGAACACGTACCCCGCGCCGCGCTCCGTGCAGATGTAGCGCGGTTTCGCCGGATCGGCCTCCAGATTACGCCGCATCCGCAGGATTTGCGTGTTGTGCTGCTCGAAGCGGCGGTCGAGCCCATGACTCCGGAGACCGGAATGATGTACCTTAGGTTGTCAATCCGCGGGCGTGTCGTCCACTGGTCTCTGTTCTAAAATTAGGACCGTCCCGATGGTCGTTACCGGAACATACAATCCGCATCTCGTCGCGCTGTCCATTCTGGTCGCCGCCTTTGCATCTTATACCGCCCTCGATCTCGGCGGGCGCGTGGCGGCCACCCGAGGAGTTGCGCCTCGCGTGTGGCTGGTGGCGGCCGCGATCGCAATGGGTGGCGGAATATGGTCGATGCACTTCATCGCCATGCTCGCCTTCAACATACCGATACCGATGTCCTACGACATCGGATTAACCACGCTTTCGCTAGTTGTGGCGATCTTCGTAACCGGCGCCGGCTTTTATTTCTTCAATCGTCAGAGCGCACCGCCGCTTTCCCTCGTATTCAGCGGCATCTTCATGGGACTTGGGATTGCCGCCATGCATTACATCGGCATGGCGGCAATG
>WNFQ01001202.1_pt1 | contig 21509 bp, 21 predicted proteins | sample 5400171 | NCBI WGS metagenome assembly WNFQ01 (sample SAMN13153356, study PRJNA577476) | soil metagenome | isolation source: 20 cm soil under Madrone tree | place: USA:California | collected 2016-06-14 | reverse complement strand
CCGGATGACCCCTTCGCAGCGGGGAAACGGGCCTTGAGACGTTGGAGGAGGTAGAGTGCGGCAAATGTCACGGATGAGTGTAGCCGCGTGCGGTGAAGGGCATAGGCGATAAAATGGTCCAGCCGCGGGGTTTGGGTAGTGGAAGGCGGTGCGGGGGGAGGGGGCATGTCTGGACATGCGAATAAGTGGGAGACGAAGCGAGCACAGAGTTTGGCTGTGGGCTCGTGTCCATGATACGGGTCGCTCCCACCAGCACCCTGGATTTTATGAGGCGTGAGAAAGTGTCAGAATAAGGTTCTGAGAAGCGCGCTAACCGATGAAGGGATGTGGGCTGTGGTCGCAGCGGAGGGCCTAGATATTTTCTGGGCCTTTCGGAAGGGCGAGGGGTGCCTGGGAGGGACGGGACCAGATACAGCAGCCATTGGGGGGATAGGATGGGAGAGACCGATATCGATGGGAGAAAACGTTGGGGAGAGGGCTATAGAAGGGACGGGGGAAGCGTAAGTGAACGGAGACAAATGGGGGGCTCATTACTTATAGAGAAGAAGGGCGAGGGGAGGGAATGGGCACGAGGCACAGAAACCTCTCACGGGGAACCCATTTCGTTTTTTTGGCGTGACAGGCGGGAGCCAGCCGGTCAAACCCGTTACGCCTCGTTTTATCCATTCAGCCCGCCTCGAGGCTTCCAAGCGCAAGCAGACCCCACATCACAGCCCTCTCGAATGGGGTCATGACAGCTCACTGGCCTGCGGGCGGGCCAATGCCTTGACTCCCCTCAATCAGAAAAAAATAGACAAATCGGGCCGCGATCACCGAGGGCGCTCCTCCATGCCAGGTGGCTCATAAAGGGAATGATGGATCGATCGCTCACCTCTCGAACGACGAAACACTCGACGAAAAACTGGGAACGTTGCGAAAGCGCTGGAGCAGTAGGGGGGAGTAGGGGGGAATGTAGGACGAGGATCAGGGTCGGAGGGGAGGGTGGAGATGAATTATATATCACGGCTGCCACAGTCATCATTCAGTGCAAAAATTTTATGCAGGGCCCTGCCCGTTTCCATTTCCAATTCCGCTCCCTCGGGGCCCCCTAAGCGCCGCCACGCTCAGATCTCCAGATCCCGGACCTTCCCACTCTCGACGGTCTCACTTCCTCTTTTGCCTCTCTTCTTCTCTCTCCCGGCCCGCCCACTCCCCTCCGACTCACCCGCACCGCCCACTGACCTCGACCAGGCGATGCTTTGCTGTTCGTCATCCAGGCCTTGCCACTCCGAACATGACACACTTGTCTTCATGTCGGCGCCACAGTTATCTTGTTTGTCTAGTAGTCCCGCCCATCCAGTGTAGTGTAGATCAACCACCTACGGCGGGCGCATTTACACATACACCGCGTACCTGACTGTAATCGCCCTACCTGATCTGCACGCCATCACCAAATTTTAACAATGTTGATGTACCACGCTGTCTCACTTCTTGGTTTCTTTTTTGCGTGGCCGCATTCCGTATCCAAAAGAGGAATGATTCACGCCATGGTCCGCCTCGCCCGGGCACTGACAACCACAACTGAGCAGTCTACCTTGGGATCGGTGCCAAGACCCCTAGATGCTGTGCAGGCCGTTAAAGCCTGCCGGCCTGACTCTCCATCAAAACTCATCGCCTGTGCGACGCCCGGTCAATACCTAGATGATGTATATCTATCATCATACGTAGTTATGCACATGAAACCCAACGTAGCTCACCGCGATACATATGCACGGACGCTTCACACAAGCGATCTTGACCAGGTAACTTTGAACAAGCCAACAAAAAGGCCACGGAAATTACCAAGGACCCGTGTATTCGTTCAAGATAACAATTCTATGACATTTGCACATCTTTCACAGCCTCTGTCCTCGCCATCCGGCGTCTTGTGCATCCGTAAGAAGAAAATCATACCACAGCACAGCTAGGGGCGCCGTTGCGAGATGCCACAACGCATGGGCATCGACGACACGGGCCCACGGAGGAAAGTCGAATAACTCGAACGCAGTGGCCGCCGTCGTCAATGCAACCGTCAGGGCGGCTGTGCCAGCATGTGCTGGACGGTAGCTGCCCGGCATTGCCGCGTAGCGGGCAAATGGGGGACCACCTGGCAAAGCGAACATAAGCCACAGCACGTGGTGGACGACGCCGAGGATGACATTGAATATGACGTTGTATGTGTAGTCGAAGCGTGGTGCAAGGCCGAGGTAGGAAACATGCCCGACGTATGCAACCGCCGCTATGGCGCGCCATGCGTGGAAGAGGGCGCGTCTTCCTGGCCGACTTGGAAAGGCAGGCGTGCCTGGGTACAGGTGGAAGAGTCGCACGGCGGTCATGTAGAGCGCGTACAGGATCGCGAGTGCAGCCGAAAAGTAGTCCAATTTCTCTGTTAGTGGCGTGTCTGCATGTATGCGCAAAGCGCCCAAACAGGCGGCGCACATCAGTCATTCGAAAACTCGTTTCTTGTGCATCAGATGGAAATAAAAGGGGTTCATGGAAGGTCCCCAATGTGGAAAGGAGAGTATAAAGCGGATGGGAACGAATGAGGAGAAAGGGGGGAGGTGAGGAGATGGATACCCACCACGGGTGTGAAAGACGGCCGACCAAATCCACGCGTTGATGCTCAGGTAGGCCCAAGTGATGTAGAAGGGCTTCATCGGGTGCGCAGGATGAACGCCGCGGTGCAGCCAATCCAGACCGAGGACGTGCATGAGCAAATTGGCGAGGGAGAACGCGACCGACGCGGGCTCCTGCATACCCGCGTAACGCCAGAATGGCCACTTGCCATAGTACTGCTCCATCCGCACACCGCTCTCCAACGCCAAGTCGGTCAGCGTGTGCATGCATGTGTACTTGCAGTTATCCGCGCACGACCATCGCGTGAGCCGCAGGGCGAGGGGAGGCGGATGCTCCTGCTGCGCATGCATCGGGCGGGTGCGACTGTCGCCGCCATCGTCGTTCGTGGCTGTGCAGGACTGCCTTGTGCATCTGTCGAGGCATCGCTGGAATGCGTCCGAGCGATCCCCGGACGAGGCATACGCGATGGTACAGGTTTGTGCGATCACGAGGACGAAAAGCGGAAGAAAGTGCAAGCGCATTCGCATCTTTCGATGGATAGATTGCCCGGTTTGATTTTTTGACAAAACCCGAAAAAAAAATTTCCCCACTCCTCTTCTCTTGGATTCGTGCCTGTGGGGTAGAGGTGGATTGACTCGTTTTTTTTTCTTTTCCGAACGAACGAGGAATTCGCGGCGGGAAATTGGACCGGGTGGGGATGACTAAGTTGCTGTGTGTCTCCCTTCCGAGTCGGGTCGGTCAGCGCGGTCAGCAATCCCGCGTCCCCGCATCTTATCCGACGGGATCTCCAGGTCACCTGTTCCCGTTCTCGGTACTCTTTATCGTTTCAACACGATCCACCATCACCAGGTGAGTTCCGAGAAACGTCGAGTAACCACCGCGTGACCATTTGACTCGTGCCTACGCGTCGCCACTACACACACAGGGTTTCGTTTTGATAAGAACGAGTCAAATTTCTACGCCGCCATGCGTAAATATGAAACCTATACCTTTTCGGCCGCAAAATGTTTTGCGGACAGGGGTGCCGAGGGTGTCGCACAGCCCCTGACAGATAGAATCAACGTGAGTACAAGACCCAAAGCGATGATCATCAAGGCATCCCAGTCGTCCTGACTGAGAGTTCAAAGCCCCATTCGCGTCCAATTGTGTCCTATTATTTTCCCAAAGGTGTCGGCGAACACCATTATGGGGTAATTGTCACCACAGAGTCGTGTATGTTCCGTCCATGTGCCCACCTGTACCGCGATGCGTAGGAACGTCATCCGATGAAACCGCACAGGCTTTCCCTGACCAACGCGTTGGTCATGGGGTATGGCCTCGACAAACAGATCCACCACATCTACAATCCGCGACTGGCTACCCGCGAGGAGCTAGAGGCTTACCACGATCCTCAATACATCGATTTTCTTTCCAAGCAAGTATGTCCCATCTGACCATGTCTACGTACTGACCAAGTCATTGTCTGCAGGGTGACACCTGGGAACCAGGATGAAATGAAGCACCTTATTGATACCTTCAACTGTGTTGAAGATTGTCCAATATTCGCAGATATGTTTGAGTTCTGTAAGATGTACACCGGTGGTTCGCTCGCCGGTGCGCGCAAGCTTTCCGCTGGCACGACGGACACTGCAATCAATTGGTCCGGAGGTCTTCACCACGCCAAGCGTGGCGAGGCAAATGGATTTTGCTACATTAACGACGCTGTGCTGGCCATTTTGGAGATGCTCAAGTGCGTAGCCGTGCCGACTGATCCAACTCGCAGAACTGAACCGGTTCTTACAGGTACCATCCTCGCGTGTTGTACGTCGACATCGACATCCATCATGGCGATGGTGTCGAGCTCGCGTTCTACCATTCGAACCGCGTCATGACTGTCTCTTTTCACAAGTATACTGGCGACTTTTTCCCAGGAACGGGAAAGCTGGACGATAATGGCGCCGGGCTGGGAAAGTACTTTTGTCTCAACGTACCCCTGCAGGACGGCATCGACGACGACATGTACCTGACAGTGTTCAAAACTGTTGTCGGTGACACTGTCACACATTTTCAACCAACGAGCATCGTTTTGCAGTGTGGTGCCGACTCGTTGGGCCTCGACCGGCTCGGGGCATTTAATCTGTCCATTGCTGCTCATGGAGAGTGCGTAAACTACGTGCGCACCTTTGGTGTACCACTATTAGTCGTTGGCGGAGGCGGATACACGGTCAAAAACGTATCGCGATGCTGGGCATACGAGACCGCTGTACTGGTCGGCGCAGACATCCCTGACACACTCCCCGCGACGATTTACGACGCGTACTTTGCGGATTCAGGCTGGAAGCTGCATCCACCACTCACGGGCAAAGTTGACAACCTCAACTCGCCAGCAGGCTTACAGCGCATCACGGTTAGCATCCGCGAGAAATTACGTTATCTTGGTGGTGCACCGAGCGTGGCGATGCGCGAGATCCCACCAGGGTTGGAAGAATGGCTCGCTGCCGAAGAAGCTGCCGCCGAAGCGGAACAGGAAGTGGAGGCTGACGTGAGTCCGACCATGAGCACGGGCCGGGACATTAGCGCACGCTCGACGCGCAGACGGCCAGCCCAAAATGAGTTCTATGCGGGTGATGATGACGTCGATGCGGACGAAGAAGTCGACGCAACCGCCCATGGCGCTAATAATGGTGATGGAGACGCCGGCGACGAAACGCCTGTGCGACGCGCACCCTCGCGTCGTGCTGCAGGGCGTGGCTCCCGGCGCGGAGGCCGGCGTTCTTATGGGCGGGGCCGTGCACTCGCGGTCGCACCGGGTGTCACTGTCACGAAAGAGGAAGGTGAAGCGGAAAAAGAGGCGGAGGACGGTGAGCAAGGAGTAACAGAAGATGCAAGCGGCGCTCCGACGACAATGTCGGAATCCACTCCCGCTTCGGTAGCGCCCCAACAACCGACAACGCGCGCGAGCCGCTCGCGACGTGGGAATCCGCGTACAACACGTACTCGGCCACGTGCCAAAGAGAAGGAGCAACAACAGGAACAGCCTGAGGGCGACCATGATTCGCCACCGCCGCCGCCGCCACCACCAACGCAAACTATCGAGGAAGTTCAACAAGAGTCCGTGTCCGTTCCGATGGACCTTGATGTAGAGGTGCAGTAGGTGTACTGTAGAACACCGAATCGGATCGGATCGAATCGTTGGCATCATGCAGTACAGCACTACAGCACATATAGCGCTACAGTAGTCGTCACGATGCCCCGAATATGCCCTTTCTGGCACCACGTTTGGGTTTGTCATGTGGGAAATCGGAAAATAAGGTGTGTCTCAGGATGAGAGACTGCCGCCCATCTGTCTATCAAACGCATCAGACCCTGTATTTATCAACGTAACTGAACTGAATCACATCCACATCCTTATATTGCAATTGGTGTCCTTGTCTTCCTTTATGCATGTATGTGCCTCTCGCGTACAGTATTAGGATTGATGGTCGGCCGCCCTCATTGCGCTCCTTGCCTGTTCCTCTCTCTTCACATGGTGTTGAGCGCAAGCACTGTGATGCTAATATAGTATAGCCCCTGTTCTGTTCTGATCGCTTCGATGTTCGATGTTCGATGTTCGATGGGACCATTATGTGCAGCATGCATCATCATCATCTCATATACAGTTACAGTACAATAGGCCTGAGAAATGATTGAAAAGGCGCTCCGCATAAACGCCCCTGCTCGTTGCCTACCTGCCTGCCAAGGCGTGAACGAAAAATGATATCTCCACCAGGGGCAGCATCCATTAATAAGAAGCTGCTGCTTCCTGGAAAGTACCCACGGTGTTACCCGTTATCTTATATTGGTATCTTTGTATGTCTTTTGCTTTGCCCTTGCCTTTGCAGGGCAGGCAGGAGGGCACGCTCGGACGCGTCCGTTCTCGGTGCGGTCCCGCGTATCGGAATTCGGAATCGGGAACGATCTAGCCCCTAATATACAGTACATATCGGTCGGTCACACCTCTTTCACACCTCTTTCACTGCAAACCTTCGAATGGCAGCCTTCTTCCACACAGCAGATGTCAAAGACAAGGTCCAGGAGAGGGGCAAAACGTTTACGCAAAAGAAACGGATCTTGGCGGCTCTAATAGTAGTAAGAGTAAGGGACTATCATCTCTATCTGTCTGGTCGCGTGGACGGCTCTGCCTCTCTCCTATGTCAAAAAGGGGTACACTGCCTCGTGGTGGTGGTGACAGTAACGGTAACAGGACGCAAGACCCTTTTACTTTTTCCTTCTTCAACTTTGCGCCAGGCGCCATGATGGGCCAGCGACTCGAGACAGGGCGGGCAATGCAAGGCACAGCAGTTACGAGTACGAGTAACTTACCAAGTAGAGTAGATCCATACGGTAACGTAACGGCATGCCGATTGCCGAATCCGACTCGGACCAGATATGTTGATCTGATCAGAAGCAACATCAACCGAAGTGGGAGCGATACACGTGCGAGGGTATACTATACAACGTGAACGTTCCTTCCTTCGTTTCGTTCCTTCAGGGCTCTGTGGCACACTAAGTTACTGGCACACTCTGTAGGTAGTAATTTCCGGCGAAACAGCCCACTCCAACCCCGCACGCCTACCGCACTATTCAAATATTTCCAAATACACAAATACTAATACCCAGCTACAGGAAAGCGTCCGCTGCAAGTTGCCAATCACCAAGGATGGGCAGCGCCACAGGACCGCGTCAAAGACGTAATCTCCAATTGTCCGCGATTTCACCCACTCCATCCCCCCAAGGATATAAAAATGGTCAAAGTCAAGTCACGGTAGACGCCTTTGGCGCCTATCACACAACGCCGAAAGAAAAATGGAACCCGAGCATGTGTGCGGGCGTGCAATGGAAAGAGCCAAACGGCCAGGGTTTCCTCCGGCTAGCACCAGTATAGTAGTATCATAGTAATGCAGAGATACATTCCGAACGTTCGCACAAGATTCGGAATTCGTACAGTAAGCTATCGTGAATGGTGAATGTTATAACACAAGTGATGGCAGGGGGTTTAGAATGTAACGCTCACACAGGATACAAAAGAGTTTTTCAGAGTCCGCCCTACAGAAACACAAGGGAAAAAACAAAGGGAAGTGCGGTGAAGGATCAAGAGTCGTTAAGTCGTCATATAAAGAGAACAAAAGATGAAAAGCCATTGACAACGTTCGGCCGCCAGGGTCGCCACCTACATTCTGTTAGTCTCGGAATGGTGTGCTGCCCGCAAACAGCGGAATATTGTGTCCTGAGTCTTCCCGACGCGGCTCTGGCGTTGAATAACCCAGGGGGTTAGCAACACGGCTGCTATTGTCGGCGCCACTCCTAGTATCACGGGCGTTGAGCCATTCCTCATCTGGCTTCCGGGATAACGCGTCCGAAGTACCACCTCGGCCGAAACTCTCTGGAAAAGATGAGTTGTCGCCGGCGTCGACGTGAGATGCCGAGCGGGATTGGTGTTCGCCACTCTCCGTAGGCGGTTCCGTCAGACTTGCGTGACGCGACGCGAAAGAGGTGCCAACGCGCGGATATTCGTCCCCAACGGGTTGTTCATACGCCGACACATCACCGTGGCGATCAAGCTCACGCTCGCGCACACGCAGAGGCTCGTCCGTAGAGTCCCATTCACCGCCCGCGTAGAGGTCATCGTCGTCGTCGTCGAAGTCTCTCGCGGGCATCCAGCCACCACCACTACCGGCACGGCGGCCCTTAAACACGCTACCGATTTTCTCGCTGAATGAGCCTGGAAGACCTATGGGAAGCGGGTGCGAGCGCACGCCATGCCGACGGATGGAGTATTTACGACGTGCAGCGCGGTCTGCGGGTGAGGGCTCGCCGTTGCGTAGGAGGAAATAAATGCCGGAACTTGCGGAGATGACGATAACTGCGAGAAGAATCACGAGCACGATGAAGGCTCAAGTAAAAAGAAAATTGGGCGTGTTGGCTCGACTGGGTTTGTTCAAGTGTTTTGAAGGAATGGGGTAAACTTACCGGCCTCTGATCCGCCAATCTTTGGTTCATGAGAAACGTGCTCGGTCACGGTTGGCGTTGCTATCTGAACCACATTAAAAGGTGATGTTGTGTTATGCTGGTGGCTAGTTATAAAGAGATAAGTGAATGCTTGCCGAGGGTTGAGTGGTGCTGTCTTGCCGTCCTCGCAGTACTGGATAGGGTGCCATGTAGGGTGCTGCCATAATTGGGCGTCAATTTGGACAGAGGCACAGGCGCTGTCACTGGGGTGAAAATTTCTGTTTATCTATGACGCGTGCGTGTACTGTAATGGATAGAGAAATGGAGGATAAAACACACAATTGCAAAGGGCAGGGGTACGTGGAGTATGCGGAGTATGGTGGAAAATCTCGTGGAGTGGGTTCAAGGCGGACCTGGAGCGTGACACCATCGGTGGCAACAGCTCCCCGGGCCGCGCAATTCTGACGATGCGATACGTGCGCGGAGACGGAAGAAGAATTCGCTGGTGAGCAACGTCAAACTCTATCAGTGGACTCATCCAGCAAGAATGTTCTTTTTTGTCCCAGACACAAGCAAATGAATAGTTGAAGACGTGTGAGTTCATCGATTAGAAGAAAGTTGTTCGAAGGAGAACGGTCATATGAGACTCGAGACTCGATTTTTCGCAAAATGCTATCACGTGGAGGTGCGGTCATTGTGCTGTTGGTTCGCCTGTCCCGTTGATCGTAAAGCAAAGTTTCATGGACGCTAACGCGTCGTCGATTGTGGGGTAACGGAGCTCGCCTCGCTGAGGCTTTTATTCACCGACGACGTCCCGTCTGCCGATCTTCATCCCCCTGTTTATCATGGACACCCACTTGTCAGATCCAGAAAAGTCCCCCGACCTCGACAAGGACGTCCAGGCTATTCCCGTCCGCACCGTTGCCTTTCCTGATGACGAACATCATCCTCGAGATGAGAAGCAACGTCCTGCTGGCGTGGAGATGAGGCGTCAGATGACAGAAGAGGATGTCCGTCTTGCTGCTGCCGGCTATGAGCACCTCACAAAGGAGAAACCTGGCCCTGGGGACACAAAGTTCGGCGATGTTGACATCACCGAGCACAGACTACCTATTCATGAGATAGAGGGCTTACTCCACACACCCTTCAACTGGAACGATCCTGCCCGGTCTTCCGGTCTTCCTACTGCCGAGGCAGAAGCGCGTCTCAAGCGTGATGGACCAAACGCCCTCACACCGCCCAAGAAGAAGTCGGCTTTGCAGAAGGTGTGTATATGCGCAAGGTTCCAACTATTTGACTTTTTGAATGTTCCGTAGTACCTCGATTGTCTCAAGTCCATGTTCAACGTCATCCTGATCATTTCCGGTGTTCTTGAGTACATACTCCTCGGTATCGACTTTCATGTCAGCCTTTACGAAATTTTCTATATTTTGCATTTGTCGACATTGCCTCTGCGCAGGATAACACACAGAACACATATCTTGGTGGTATTCTCATCGGAGTCGCGTTTCTCAACGCATTCATCGAGTTCTACCAGTTGCAGAAGTCTGAAGCGATCCTTGCGTCCTTCCTCGCCATGATTCCACCATCGTGTCGCGTCGTACGTGACGGAACCATCCAGAACATTCCTGCTTCTGGCCTCGTGAGAGGCGATATTGTGCTTTTGGTACGTGCCATTTCGTGCCAGTTTCTCCAGCCAAACATCCGACCATATTTGTTCAGCGTATCGGAGACAAGACACCAGCAGATCTCCTGATCTTTTCCGCAAATGATCTCAAACTTGACAACAGTAGCCTCACTGGCGAGTCTGAACCTCAGGAGCGTGGGCCCAATCACAAGGGATCGGGACTGCGGCCAGTCGATGCTGAGAACTTAGTACGTCCTATTTTTCTTGCAATCTCTGCCACCCAACAGGAGGCCATAGGCTTTCAACTCGACTCTTGTTGTGAATGGTGAAGCGTGGGGAAGTATGTATCAAGACCGCTTATGATAGGGACATGAGCTTAACTGAACTTCTTAGTCGTCGTACGGACCGGAGATAATACATTCATTGGTAAGCTATCTTCCTTGACGCCTGGACTCTTCACCGGACATGTTTTCTATAGGTCAGATTGCTCAGCTCACTGGCGGCGAGACTGGTAACAAGTCACCGCTGGCAGTAGAAATGTACGTTTCTACCATTTGCCTCGATTTCGCGCGAGATGGGATTGGAGCTGACCAAATGTATATAAAAACTCTAGTGCCCACTTTGTGATGATACTTTCTACCGTCGCAATCATCTTCGCTATTGTTTTCCTCATTGTTGGCGTCACAACCGCCTACAAGGGCAAGGCAACCCAGACATTCACCTTCGCCGTCTCGATTCTTGTGGCATTCGTTCCCGAGGGCTTGCCGTCTACAGTGACGCTACTGTGTGTACATCGTGTTGGCTCCCTTCCTCGTCACTCAACGACTTCAGGCTGTCTATTGCTGCGAAGCGCATGGCTGCTCAGAACGTACTGGTCAAGGATCTACAAGGGGTGGAGACTTTAGGTAATTCTCAGTATTCTTCTATAACTCCGCCAACCCTGACGCGCCTTTTTTTCAGGCTCGGTGAGTAGTCTAATTACTGAGCCCTGGACCTGGCTCATCTTTTCTGCTAGTTAACTTTGCTAGCCACTGACAAGACTGGCACCCTCACCCGGAATCAGATGACGGTACAGACCAAAGGCTTAATGTCCGATTTGAGACTCACGCGCATCTATATCAGGTGACTAACCTGTGGAGCGGCGACAAGATGTTCTCAGCATTCCAATCGAACAATGACGAGCAAGAAACCGAAAATTTCTCTCTCGCTGCCCCTGGAATGGATGAACTTGTGGCTACTGCTGTCCTCAACTCGCGTATCAAGTTTGATCGCACCGACATCGAGTTCACGAAACGTGAGATTATGGGCGACGCAACAGAGACTGGCCTCGCGCGCTTTGCAGGTCGTTGCTTGACGGACTACGATGCGTATCTGTCCGAATTCCCTAAGGTATTTGAAGTACCCTTCAACTCGATGAACAAATGGGCTCTGGTTATCGTGAACAAACCCCATGACACTGGCCGGCTTACGTCGTACATCAAAGGAGCACCAGAGCGCGTCCTGGCGAAGAGCACGACTTATCTGAGGTACGGGAAAGTCTTACCTATAGACGATGCATTTAAGGAGAGCTATGAGGCTGCATATAACGTCAGTTACCTTTGCGGTACCGGTGGATTGTCACTTATCTCCAATTTGTAGTACATGGCGTCACGCGGTCACCGAGTAATTGGTTGTGCGCAATACCTCCTTCCGGAAGATAAATACCCTACGGATTATACCTTCTCGAAGAAGGATAAGAATTACCCTGACTCTGAATACTGTTTCTTGGGTTTGATATCACTCGAGGATCCACCTAAGCATGGAGTACGCGAAGCCATTGGTACACTACGCCTGGCTGGCATTAGGGTTATGATGGTGACTGGTGAGTTGCCCATGCGCAATAATCTATCATTCTCGCCCCGCTCACTCGTCGTGTGCAAATTTGCGAAGGTGATCATCCTAAGACCGCAGAGGCAATTGCTCGTAAAATCAATCTCATGATTGGTGATACGAAAGAAACTCTCAGCGCGAAGACGGGACAACCTGTTGAAACAATATACGACAACGATGTATCGGCTGTGGTCGTCCATGGTGATGACATCGACTCGCTGGAAGGCTGGCAATGGGATCTAAGTACGCCATAAGCATCACTTTGTGTTGCATGTTATACTGATCCTTACGTCGTTTCAGTCTTCGAGAAGCAAGAGATTGTGTTTGCGCGAACATCACCTCAACACAAGCTAGAAATAGGTACTTTCGTGTGTTCATGAGCAAAGTGCTAGATCTAACCTTTACCAGTTAAACGTGCCCAGGCTCTTGGACATATCGTTGGAGTGTAAGCGCTTTCCACTATCCATTATTGCTGTGTTCAACATAGTGTTGCAGGACTGGTGATGGTGTCAATGACTCCCCAGCTCTGAAGCGCGCGGACCTCGGTATCGCCATGAACATTTCGGGCTCGGACGTATCTAAGGAAGCCGCGAATATGATTCTCCTCGATGATAACTTTGCTTCCACTGTGAAAGGCGTCCAAGAAGGTCGTCAAATATTCGTAAATTTGAAGCGATCCATCCAGTATACGATCACCCACACCACACCTGAGGTCATCCCTCAGCTTCTTTGTACGTCCCTGATAAATCTATTAACGCAGTCCGGATATCCATCTTCGTGTAGATGTGATCATCCCCATCCCTTTGCCGCTGTCGGCAATCCTGATTCTTGTGATAGGTGAGTCTAATGAGGTCGTAAGTTCTTCCTTGTTTGATTGGGACCACTTCAGATCTTGGTTTCGAGCTTCTTGTTGCTGTATGTGCTGCCTTACTGCTGTTCTTGCTACTTCACGTGATACGGTCTGATGACACTGAGCCGGCACGCAGTTATCATTTGCTTGGGACAAACCCGAGACACCGGATGCCGTGATGCGGATGCCTCCAAGAAAGCCTGGTGCGTATTCACACTGCTTCTACTGCGCACCTTTCTCATGTATGAAATGCAGTTAATGAACGTTCAGTCATGAATCGCAAACGCCGTGCGCTACGTCGTAGCAAGACCTTAGGCCATGATTCCGAGTCGCAAACGGCTACCGGGCCCAGCCGCTTAGCTCGCCTCATGCGAAAACTCAAAGCCCCTTTCACTCGCGAGTTTTGGCTGGATCGGTTCGAGTCGTCCGACGATGAAACCCTTGTCGATAATAGGGTCCTTAGCTATTCGTACCTCGAAGTGGGGTTGATTGAGACGATAGCATCGTATGTGACACGATGGTGTATTGTTTGCGCCGCTAATACGTAGCTCTCAGGATGCTGGCGTACTTTGTTGTCTTTCATAAGAATGGCTTTTCGCCAAATGACCTTCGAAAGGCGCAGAAAAATGGCGGTAAATTGTAACTTACTCAATCTGGCGATGCCGTTCACTTACTCGATCCTAGGCTACTTCAAGAGAGGTAGCCCCGACTTCATCAACTACAAGGGGCAGTCCCTTACTGGACCGCAACAAGTTGAGGCATTTGCTCAAGCTCAATCTATCGGTACGTACGACCAGCGTGGCTAGGCGGTCCCAATGACAACTGTTGTGTATAGTATACTTGTCTATCTTCTTGACCCAGTGCTTCAACGTAAGTGGCAACTTTGTTATCGGTTTGACGTTCACCCAACTGCCTTGCGTAGGTCTTTGCTGTCAAGGCAAGAGTTCGTCTTCCGTTTGGGAAGAGCATAGTTAACAACAAGTACAACTTCATTGGGATCATTGCCGGAGGCGCTCTTGTCATGTTCGTCATCTACACACCGCCATTCCACTCCGTTTTCGGCGGTTCCCACAAGCTGCTCCCCCTCTACTGGCTCATCCCGATCGCCTTTGGCTTTTTGATTCTCCTTTGGGCAAGTATCCGCGTTCTCCTAGCGCGCAGGTCGATAGAGCGGACACGTGTCAAGGATATCCATGGTCTCAAGATGTGTAAGTGCCCTTTCAAGGCTGTCCCTGAATCGTTCATCATACTGACCCTTTTTCTCAAGTCCCTACGATGCGTACCAACAGTATGCGCTCGCGGCATTGAGCGTTTTTATGAGCAGGGAGGGTCTGCCCGACTCGGCCGGAAGGCCGGAAATGGGAACACACGTTATGATGCTTTACGACCATTTACGTTCGACTCGGTTTGGAAGTTTAAATGAGAACTGCCAGTGTACTACTGTATAGTGTTGCCGCAAGTTCAAGTTGACACCGGTACTTTCACCTCTAATAACGGTTGCATTTCAAACCATGGTCCTGCACTCTGATTGGCCAGTAGTCGCCAAGTTGCACCGGTGTGCACCGGTGTGAACTTGTTTAGCACAAGTTGACAGCAAGTTTCAACTTGGACCGGACTGGACCGCGGCAACACTACTACTGTACTACTGTACTGTATTGATCGGCCATACCTGCCAGTGACAATTTGGCACTTCGGCACTTACCGTATCCGGACTGTCTCGATTTATCGCCATGTGGACGCCGGTCAGCGACGCCCTTACTGTTTCAAAATGAGCTACTAGTGCCGTGTTGTTCCCCGGCTGTCAAGGTTCTTGAGTTATCGACGTCTAGTTGTATGACCGGGTTCATATCTCCGACACTTATGGACCACGATGAGCTGACCGCAGGTTTACCGTGATCCTGCTGTAGTCTGATATCGGCCTGACAAAGGTTGCTACGATAGCTTGATCGACTTTGATCGACCGATTAGCAAAACTCTATGACTGACAACAATTCCCTCCCTGAACTACGATACGGGAGTCTCCAAATCAATTTGTCGGCCCCGTTCGGCCCCGTTCATCATAACGTTACCTTCTGCCAAACCTGCCAATGCGTTCATTTATGGCATGGCACCACACGTTATCATCGCGTGAACTTGGAAACAGAACGGCGTTCCCTATAATGCTGCGTCTTTCCGAGATATCGGACCCTCGTTGCTTGTACTAGTAGGTTGACGCTCGTCCTGGCTCTCCCTTGCGCCAAGAAGGCGTGATAAGGTGATAACATGGCGTCCTCATCCACTCGCCGTGTGAGCCTTCCCGGGATCGGATATGGTCGCCCTCGTTGTCTAGTCCATTGGTGGTGGTACGGTATGTATCTGGGATAATATAGACAGATACGATGCATTCGCCAGATCGGCCTCCTTTTCCCTCCTATCGCATGACGCGGCAGTGGAGGCGCCAACTTGAACAAAAATGTATGTTACTGTAATCGTACTTGCTGTAAACTTCCACTTCCAGGAGGATATACGACGAGCAACCAAAACCGATTGCTTACTTGTATCCGAGTCATGCCGTATGTACTACATATGTCTCCAGTTGGGGGTATCAAGACGCAACGGCTGCGCTGGCCATCTGCCGAGTGCTTTGCGCCCGCTTCCTTTCCTAGGTTTTCCCTAGGAATGAAAATCATCCTCGGGACGAAGAGCCGCGTTCTTCCTGGCGTTGAGATAATGGATCATGATGCGACCAAAAACTGAAAAGAAAAAAAAAAAGAAGGGATGGTTGATGTGTTCTTGCTGCCGACTGCCGACAAGGCTGGGGCTGAGTCAACAATCACCGAGGAACATCCACTTATTGATGATCGACGAAAGGGGGATAAAAAGAGCGTGCATCGGCATCCTTTTCGCTGGATCAATCCTGCCCAATCTAGTGGCCTTACCGTGGCTAGTACATGTGGCAGCGACAAATACAGGCTGATCTCCGTGGGCTTTCCATTTGATCACGCACGTACGAGAGCCGTTCAGATCCTGGTTCGAACCCTTGGGTCTCATGCGTCTTTACCACTCTTCCACTTGTGTTTACGGCCCTGTGACGGAGTTGGTGTCGGATACTGGCCATATCCACCATTTGTGCGGGAAAATACGGAGATAAGGACGTGTTGGAGGAGGTCACAGCACAACCGTCATCAGGCCGAGGCCGATAATCGGTCGGATTTTGGATTTTGCCGGAACTACTTGCCGACCCGTCGCGCCAATGCGGGCGTCGGTTCGAAAGACAGGCATTCGCGTGGGTTCCGAGTCATCTCGCCATTAAGTTTTTTATACGTCCTTGGGCTGCCATTTCGAAATGGGACTCGCAGTGCTATTCTCCATGCGGCGTTTTCGTTTCTCAAGCTCAGAGACTGAAGTACTGAAGCCTGTTGTCACGGTGTTGGTCACGGTGGCCTGAATCATGACGTTCTTCGCTCAACATCACGGTCATGTTGCATCCGGTACTTCTTTCTACAGCCCAAAGTTATATCAGTATTGATGTTGATGTCTCCATGGTTCGGAAGCCTTGTTTGTTCTTCCTCTGACGTACTCACTCGCTATTTTCACGTTTTCGATGCAGTTGTCGAGCATCTAACGTTCAACAGTGAACTACAAACCGTGACATCGTTCTATGCGGTAATATCGTAACAACCGTTATTGCAAGGTACTGTCCTTGCGGGTGTGCAGAAGAGGGATTGCTGGTTCATTTATCGTGCAAGAGCTTAATCTCCCTCCACATGAAGGTAATGGTAGGGTCGTCTGACAATGAGCCTCAGGCTGTACCTGTACAGCAGTGCGTTCAATGCGCGCGTTGTCACACGTTGCATCAGACAAGAAAAGGTTGATGCATGTTGAGAGGAGTAAGAAGTTACCCGTTTAGTGCACATCATGCGTCATGCATGTTCAATCAAGTCGGCATCTCTACACCTGAAACCACCCAATTCTAGCTGTGTTGCACGTGCTCACATTTTGTGATAGTGATGATGGATCACTAATATCAAGTTTCGATGCAATGCGATGATATGGGCACCGACATCTTTGGACTATAAAAATGAATTGCCATCTGGAGAGCGACCCCTTGACGCTTAGCTCTCGTCCCGCTATTATTTTTTTTCGAGGCACTGGCTGGTGAGTGTCATTCCTCAATCTCGGTTGTTTTGCGCTACACGATGCTAATCCTGCCGGTCTATAGCCCACATATTTTGTTTACACATTCATTGCGTTCAAGTCTCCGATATCTCTAATTAACTATGCCATCTTATACAACTCTCGCTATCCTTGCCCTCGCTGCATCTACTGTATCCCCTGCTCTGTCTGCACCAATTCAGTATGGCAGCCTTCATTCTAAATATTAGGAGTTCGCGTCTTCCTGACAATGTTCGATTCTTCCAGGGAAATTCGGGAGCAGACTCTCAGTCACCGAGTGGTCGAGGCAGGAGCAGTCGAGGGAGAGGCCCTCGTGGGAGCCGCCGAGAAAGCCGTCAAGCCGGGCTGGGGCCAGAAATTGAAGAGCTTCGCGTTGAATACGGTCGTCGGTGGCGCGTCAGCCATTCTTGGGACTGACATTTATTCCTCTATGAAATCCAAGCCAGCGTCGACTAGTACTGACAGTACCTATGCCCCTACCAGTTCGAGCGGCTCGAATACTGTTCCGCCGGCGACCGGTGGGACCCCGACTTATGTGACTGGGCCTGGTGGGACCGCAAGTTATGGGACCTCGAGTTATGGGACTGGGACTGGTGGGACCACGACTTATGGGACCTCAACTTATGGGACTGGGCCTGGTGGGACCTCGACTTATGGGACCGGGACCGGTGGGCCTGCTTATGCCCGGGCTATTGCCAGGCGGGCCCGGAAGAAACGCGCTCTTGATCGTAGCTTGCCAGAGGATATCTTCAGTGAGTCCTCCACCCAAAGTCACGTCTAAACCACGTCGCTGATGGCGTCGTCACTACCACGAAGCCAGATCCAATTCGGGTGACAATAAGCTGAATAGGTGAGGAACAAGTCGGGGTAGAATGCCTTCGATCACTCACACGAAATACAATCACAGGAGTACATCTTCGCACCTGGGCTTGTCGAGTCGTGCCGATTTGGAGAGGGCGATCAGACTCTTCGGTCGCATGCTCGATGAGCTTGACTAAGTGCGCTTTGGCCTCATCAGCAGGATGACATCTGCTGGGATGCCCGGCACAACTGGCGTCACTGATGCTGGTCATCTTAGACATGCCAGTAGCACAAGCTGTCTCTAATGATATGCAAGGGGCGGTTGTATTGGATACACTTTGATACACCTTCGAACCCTTAGAAGGCGCATTTACCTTGTGCCTCACAAGCGTACCCCACAAAGCCACCTACATCTCTTATCTCACTTAGATCACGTATGATATAAGCCGAGCACATCTTTCGTGACTAGTGTTCATGTACCATGTAATACATGCTGCGCCATGCCGTGACAAATGCAGAATCCAAAGAGAAAAAAAAAGGGATCGAAGCATGCGGGTATCCATTGTCACTATCCAATGGTCCGACAGTTCAGTGCCACCTTACAACACTGTGGGCATTTTACAATGTAAAACCAATTCAGTCAGCTAAACACTGAAATACGATTGGTCAGCCGAGAGCAACTGAATTGAATTACGTTGTAAAATGCCCCACAGTATAAGTTATCGTAACAAGCTTGTGGGATTCGAAGGAAGGACGGTGTGGCACAAGGCACGTGCCCCCCAACTTGAAGAACATGCCGTGACTACATTACCACTGCCAGTACTACGGCCTCAGTCGCAGTCAAATCCTCATTACAATAAGCCCCACTCATCCACGGTATTTGATTTGACCATCTCGTCTGAGAATGAACCCTTCATCGGACAGTGCACATCATGCGCTGGCATCATACATCATGCCAATTAAGTCTGCACCTCTACTCCCGAGATGCCAACTTTACCGATATTGAACGCTATGCACACTTTGGTTGATGCCAAGTCTAATTTTGGCCATACAGCCCGGACATCTCTAGACTATAAAATAAAAGTTCTATCGGATCCATCAACCAGCTCTTGCTCTACATTTCTTTCTTTCCGAGGCACTGGCTGGTGAGTATCAAGTCTCTCGATTTCTTGTTGCTGCACTACTGTGCTAATCCTGACGGCCTATAGCCCAACCTTTGTTCTTCGCACACTTATTGCATTCACACCCTCGTTCAAGCCTCCAATCTTATCAATTATGCTCATTTATACGACCTTTATTGTCCTTGCCCTTGCTACATTCAATGTATCCCCTGCTCTGTCAGCGCCAGTTCCGTACGACGGCCTTCGTCTCTGAATAACAGACTGGACCATGCTGACATTTTCAGTTCTTCTAGAGCAGTCCGGGAGCAGAGTCTGAGTCACCGTGCAGCAGTTCCGGCAGGCGCCGTCGGAAAAACTTGGGGACAAACTTTTAAAAAGCTCGCGAAAGATTTTGGCATAGGAATGGGGGCAACCATGGCCATGGGTTACGCTTATGAGAAGTTGACTGGCCAGAGCATCACTGGCAGTGGATCCAGCAGCGAGAGCAGCGGATCTTCTACCACTCCGACCACTGCGAACACACCAAACACTGCGAACACGCCAAACACTGCGAACACGCCAAACGCTGCGTACCCGCCAAACACTGCGAACTATCCGACCTATCCGACCTACTCGACCCCGACTAGTGTGTATCCACAACGCGATCAGGGTATGGATGGCTCTGATATCTTCGGTGAGCCCCACCTCGAGCCATGGTTTATGGCCGTTTCTGACGGCATTGTCATTACCGCCGGGACTTCAGAAGCTAGATCCACGTTGGGCAACAATAATAAGAATAGGCGAGGAGAATATTAAAAGTATGACTGCGATTACTCACTCGCATTTACAGGCGTACACCTCCCTCCCTTGACCTTTTGAGTCGCGCCGATTTGGAAAAGGCCATCCATCTCTTCAGTCGTATGCTCGATGAACTTGACTGAGCGCACTTGGCCGCATCATTAGCAGGATGACATCTGTGGGATGCTTAGCACAACCGGCGTCACTAGTGCTGGTCATCGTAGTTATGCCAATAACGCAAACGTTCTCCAGTGATATGCAAGGGTAGGGCGTATTGTGACATTAAAGTACAAATATGTATCGCATACATCTGGTGCACTTTACTTCACCCTTGAATACTCCCCTTTATCTAGAATTCGCACTTGTCACGGCATGGTGTAGCATGTATGATAACCCCAAAGACGCGCTCGATCTTTATGGGACTGAAATAAATTGTAGGTCGCTTTTGGGTATGGTTTGTGGGACGCATGCTAAGGATTGGAAAAGGAGTGTCAGAGCGTATGAAGCCTCAATAAACTTGACGGGGCTCGGTTCCTGCCAGTGAGTCTTTCTCCGAAGTTGGGGTAGTCGCTGGTGAAAAAGTGTTCGGGAAAAAAGGCAAACCGCTGTAAACGAGACAGAGTTGATAGCGTCTTGACAAGCCCTTGTAACCTCGGGATCAGGAGCGTTTGCTCTTGGGTGGTAACTTATATGCAGTACTACTAGGTTAGTTCCAGTCGACTTCAAGTTTGGGAACGAGTCGCGATGCGACGCGTCGAGTCCGGTTTCACTCCTTCGCCCACTGTGACCTAACGATGGTCTCTTCTTGGTCGAGGTACGCCTTGATGCAAGCTTGACACTTTGCCAGTGGATGGAGGAACTTGAAGGGGTGAGACGCACTCAGATGCCCGACCGCGGCCCGGATTCTCGGTCTGTCAGCCGTGCCGGCGCATGTGTGTATGCAAGGCACGTGCGAACACCGTGCGAACGCCGCTACCTGGCCTTTGTTGAAGTGCGATGCTCAATCTTTCTCGTCAAGTATTCAAACCCTCCAGCTACATCGTTATACGTGGCACAAGCAATCGATCTCGACGAAATGGCCGTAGATGCACATCACGCACTGGCACTGCATCATATATCATGCTCAATCAACTCGGCATCTCGACTCCCGCAACACTAAACTAGCGGTGTTGAATGCTATACACGGAGCCTCGCATATATAGTAATGGTTTGATTGATGTGATTACAACGGACATCTCTGGATTATAAAACGAAATTGCTATCTGGATCCCACCCAGCTCTTGCTCCACATTTCACTTTTTCCTAGGCACTGGTTGGTGAGTACCAAGTCTCGATTTTCTTGTGACTGCATCACGCCAATCCTGACAGCTTATAGCCCGCACTTTGTTCTTCACACACCTATTGCATTCACACCTTCGTTCAAGCCTTCGATTTTACTGATCAGCTATGCCATCTTATACGACACTGGCTGTCCTTGCCCTTGCTGCATCTAATGTATCCCCTGCTCTGTCCGCGCCGGTTCTGTACGGCGGTTTTCATCTCTGATTTAGAATTTGGGCCTTCCTGACCATTTTCAATTCTTCTAGGCTAGTTCGGGAGCAGAGTCTGAGTCACCGTAGACCAGAAATTAAGCCACGCAAATTTGCCTTCGGACCATTGCTCAAGAAGATCGCGATAGATTTGGGCATAGGTACAGCGTCGACCGTAGCTGGGTATGCCGCTCTCGACGCGCTTAGTTCAAAACCCG
>WNFQ01003273.1_pt1 | contig 21510 bp, 14 predicted proteins | sample 5400171 | NCBI WGS metagenome assembly WNFQ01 (sample SAMN13153356, study PRJNA577476) | soil metagenome | isolation source: 20 cm soil under Madrone tree | place: USA:California | collected 2016-06-14 | reverse complement strand
CGCTATGGGCCATCACGCCCGCGGAAGAAACCGAAATCCACGCTGGGCTGATCGCCGGGCTCGAAAACGGCACACTGCGTCCTGTCGTTGGCAAGGAACTGCCGCTGGCCGAAGCCGCCCGCGCGCATAAAGAAATTCTCGAACCGGGCGCCGCCGGGAAAACCGTTCTCGTACCTTAGCGGACTGCCGCCTGGTCCGGCTAGCTCAGACTCATTGACTGTTGGCAACCCGGCCTTATAATCGTTGTCTCCCATGCTGCGCGAGATACCACGTGCAGTCTCTGGATCAGCTCAGCAACGTGAACACTACACTCCTACTCTCGGTATCTCTCGCACAGAATTCGATCAGTCATTACTGGCACAAAATCACGGATAAGACTTTCGCGGGCATCTATCACGCAAACGCCTTCGACCTCGCGATGATGATTCCTTACTTCATCGTGCTCTTTGTCCTGGCGATTTATGGGCTGCATCGCTACTGGCTGGTCTACGACTATTTTGCCTATGCTAAGAATGTTCCCCCATCCCCGCCCGAGGTTAAGGAATGGCCGCGCGTCACAATTCAGCTCCCGATTTTCAACGAGCGCTACGTAATCGAGCGGCTCGTCGAAGCGGTCTCGCATTTCGATTATCCCGCCGGACTGCTGGACGTGCAGGTATTGGACGATTCTACGGACGAAACGCGGCAAGTCGCGCGCGCCTGCGTGGAGCGCCACGCCGGGCAGGGCATGCCGATTACTTACATCCATCGCACCAACCGCGAAGGCTACAAAGCCGGCGCGCTGGAAAATGGGTTGAAAACCGCAACAGGCGAATTCGTCGCCATCTTCGACGCGGACTTTCTCCCGGAGCCGGATTTCCTCCGCCGCACGATTCCGTACTTCATGAATCCGGGCGGCGGTGACAAGGTCGGCATGGTGCAAACGCGCTGGACGTATCTCAACAGCGACTACTCCCTGCTCACCAACGTCGAAACCATCCTCCTCGACGGCCATTTCGTCGTCGAGCATGGCGCTCGCTCGCGCCGCGGCACTTTTTTCAATTTCAACGGCACCGCCGGCGTGTGGCGCCGCAAAGCGATCGATGAAGCCGGCGGCTGGGAGCATGACACGCTCACCGAAGACACCGATCTTTCCTATCGCTCGCAGCTCAAGGGCTGGAAATTCCTGTACCTTCCTCAGATCGAGTGCGCTTCCGAGCTTCCCGTGGACATGAACGGCTTCAAAGCGCAGCAAGCGCGCTGGGCTAAGGGCTTGATGCAGACCGCGAAGAAAATCCTGCCAAAGGTTTTGAAGTCCGATGCGCCGTGGCACGTCAAAGCCGAGGCCTTTTTTCACCTGACGGCCAACATCAGCTACCCCCTCATGGTGCTGCTCTCGACCATGTTGCTGCCGGTGATGATCGTGCGCTTCCAGCAGGGCTGGTTTCAGATGCTGCTGATCGACTTGCCTTTGTTCCTAGCTTCCACGTGCTCGATCTCCAGCTTCTATCTCGTCGCGCAAAGAGAGCTTCGCCCCAAGACCTGGCGGCGCACATTTTTCTATTTGCCGTTCGTCATGGCCACGGGCATCGGAATATCTGTGCGCAACGCGCAGGCGGTTTTGGAAGCCATCGTTGGAAAGAAAAGCGAATTCGCGCGCACGCCGAAATTCAATATCGAAGGCAAGCAGGGCACCTTCGCAAAGAAATCTTACAGGAACAAAGCCGGCTGGCTGCCCTATGCGGAAATTGTTCTTGGGCTCTATTTTTCCATGACCGTCGTCTACGCGATCATCAACGAAAATTACGCCACGGTCCCGTTCCTGTTGCTCTTCGTTTGGGGTTATCTCTACACCGGCTGCATGTCGCTGGGCCAGACCTACTTCGCGCGGCTGCGCTTCGGCGTCAACGCGCCGGAAATGCGTCCCGCCACTTCCGGCGCTCCGGGCTTTTGATACTTTTTTGCTCTGAGACTTGATGTCGCTCGGGCAGGTAGAATCTGCTGTGAGGTCGAACTCTCTGGAAACACTTGCCTTCCAAAATGGCGAAATTTCGTTGCACGCCGTCGCCGCAGGTCCAAAGGATGGTGCGGTCGTAGTTCTGCTCCACGGCTTCCCTGAGTTTTGGTATGGGTGGCGCAAGCTGATTGAGCCGCTGGCCGCCGCTGGCTTTCGCGTCATCGTGCCCGACCAGCGCGGCTACAACCTCAGCAGCAAACCCTCGGGCATCGCGGCCTACGCACTATGCGAACTCGTTTCCGACGTGATTGCTATTGCGGATCAACTCGGCCAGCAGAAAATTTTTCTGGCAGGTCACGATTGGGGCGCAGCGGTCGCGTGGAGTGCCGCGCTGCTCCATCCGCAGCGCGTCGCCAAGCTCGTGGTCCTCAATGTCCCGCACCCCTCGGTGATGCGCAAATTCATGAAGACGCGCCTGCGCCAGGTGCGTCGAAGCTGGTATATCTTCTTTTTTCAACTCCCCTGGCTGCCGGAAGCCCTTTTCTCAGCCTTCCACTTCCTCGTGGGCTCTCGCTCGCTTCTCCGCTCCAGCCGCCCCGGCACTTTCTCCGCGGAAGATCTTGCTCAATACCGCGCGGCCTGGTCGCAGCCTGGCGCTCTGACGAGCATGATCCATTGGTATCGCGCTCTCTTTCGCTATCGCAGCAAGTTCCCCGACCGCACCGTTCACGTTCCCACGCGAATCCTGTGGGGCGAACGCGATGCGTTTCTGCTTTCCGAAATGGCGCACGAAAGTCTGCGCTACTGCGCCGACGCAGAGCTCTATACCTTCGCGAACGCCAGCCACTGGCTCCAGCACGAAGAGCCCGCTCGCGTCTCAGAACTTCTGGTTGAGTTTTTCCGCAATTAGGGAGGCGCTTCCGGCCGTTTTAGCTCGTCAAAGTTTTCGAGCTTTTATTCGAACTGGAACAGCACAATTTCTGGACTCGATCCGAGGCGCAGCGGCGGTCCCCAGGTTCCCGCCCCGCTGGATGTGTACACCTGCATCTTCCCGACCCGGCTGAGGCCGTAAGCAAACTGCCGGTAAATTCGCCGCGCCACCCAGGTCCAGGGAAAAAACTGGCCCACGTGGGTATGACCCGAAACCTGCAAGGAAATTCCGGCTTCCTCCGCGACGTGCGGACGATCGGGCGCATGGGTCACCAAAATGCTCGCGCGGTTTCGATCCACACCGATTTCTCGCAACACGGAGCGCAGATGTCCGTCGTGTGTCGCGTGGTTGTACGGCACTCCCACGATCTGCAAATGGTCCGCCTCTACTTTCTCGTTGTGGAGGATGTGAACTCCCGCGCCAGTGACCGCTCGAAGGAAGTGCGAATCGTCTCCGAATTGTTCGTGATTCCCGGCCACAAAGTACGTCCCGTGCGGTGCGCGCAAATCACGCAACGGCTCGGCCGCTCGCGCAGCATCGATTGCGGTGCCATCGTACAAATCTCCCGCCACGAACACGGCATCCGGCTTCTCCTTCATCACCTTTGCCACGATTCGCCGCAAGAAATCTCCGTTCCTCACGTGCCCCAAATGCAAATCGCTGATGAGCGCGGCTTTGCGCCCGCGCCAGGCTTCCGGCAAGTTCTCCAGCCGGACCGTAATTCGCCGAACCCTCGTCAGACTCGCGTTCAGGACGCCGAAGAAGCCGCTCACTAGGGCCGCGCCAAAGAGCACTTCCACAACCCGGTGAAAGTCCGCGTGCCATCCTGCCAGCACCGCCATCCCGAGGAAGATCCAGGACAAAGCAGCGGCAAAGAACAGGAAACTGACGAGTCCGAGCCACACCGCGGATATTCGGTAAAAGACCCGCAACACAGCGTTGGTATGACGGAAGGCCAAAACCGACGCCGCCAGGAAACTCACAGACAACGCGCCCAGGACGATTTTCAGCAGTGAGGTCGAAGGAAGATTATTCCCCGCCGCCAAAAACGTCCACGTCTCGTAGATAAAGACGTGAACCAGAAACAGAATGGTCTGAAAAATGGCCAGAAAGCCGATGAAGCGCGCTGGTATTCGCATGTATATTTAGATTCGCAAAGCACCCAAAAGGTCATCTGCAAATTCACAAGTCCTCGGGGCAGTCCGCCACGAGGAATAGACTTGCACCAGTGAAATCCGCTAGCCCTCGTCTTCATGCTCCACTGGATCGCATGACAATTTCGGTCAGCGCCCCATTTCAGCTACAATCGCGGGGCTGCATTGGACGCGGCGAGCCCACATGCCCTGTGGGCGGCGCATCAAAATGGTGGTTTCGAGGTAAGCAAATGAGTGGTCACCCATGGCGTATCGGGTCGCGTTTTTGGCTCGTATCCGCGCCACTAATCCTTTCCGGACTGCTTTGCACGGTTTCCCTCCTCTCTGTCGCACAGGCCCAGGAGCGCCGCGAGCGCGAACCCAATGGCGTCTACGCCGAACGCCGGGCCAAGATCGCCGCAGAGGTGGACGGCCCGGTCATTCTTTGGGGATACACGGGCCGCGAAGAATCGGCTCAGACCTACGTTTTTCACCAGGAAGATGGCTTTTACTACTTGACCGGCCACAACGAAGAAGGCGCCGGCCTGATTTTCCTGCCCGCCGCAAAGAACGGCTCCACCAACGATAACTGGACCGGCCCGCGAGAGATGTTGTTCCTCCCGCCGAAGGATCCCGCAAAGGAAAAATGGAACGGCGTTCGCACGGCCCCTTCCGATCCGGAGATTCAAGCACGAACCGGCTTCGCCACGGTCGAAGCCTTTCCGGAGATGCGCGCGACCGTGGAGAGACTGGCGAAACTGTATCCAACTTTGTTCACGATTCTGCCGTACGAAAAAGAAAACGGCGGCTACCCGCACGAAAAGGCCGTGGTGGAATGGCTACAGCTCGTCGCGCCGCAAGCCAAGTTGAAAGACGTTCGGCAGCAGATCAACGCGTTGCGGCAGATCAAGTCTTCCGGCGAACTTGCTTTCTTGCAGAAGGCCATCGATCTATCCCTCGATGCGCATCTCGAAGCGATGAAAACGATGCGGCCCGGCCTGTACGAATATCAGGTCGGCGCAAAGATGGTGGAAGTACATGCCTGGGGCGGCTCAGAAGCGGAGGGCTACGCCCCCATCGTCGGCGCCGGCCCGAATTCCACGGCGCTGCACTACGACAAGCTCGATCGCAAGATCGCGGACGGCGACATCGTGGTTCTCGACGTGGGCGCGCAGTATGCCGGTTACACCGCGGACATTACGCGCACGATTCCCGCAAACGGCAAGTTCACTCCGCGCCAGCGCGAAATTTATTCGATTGTGCTCGGCGCTCAGAATGCCGCGCTCGCGATGCTCAAGCCGGGCCACAACGTCTGCAAGAAGGGCGACAATAGCGCCTATAAGGTTTCCTACGACTACATCAACTCCCACGGAAAAGATCTGCACGGCAAGCCGCTGGGCCAATACTACATTCATGGCTTGAGTCATCACATCGGCCTGGATGTTCATGACCCGGGCGAGTATTGCGCGCCTTTGCGGCCGGGCATGGTCATCACCGTGGAGCCCGGCATCTACATCCCCGAAGAAAATCTTGGCGTTCGAATCGAAGACGATGTCCTGATCACCGAATCCGGATACAAATTTCTGAGCGAGCGCCTCACGCGCGACCCCGACGAAGTTGAAAAGATCATGGCCGCCGCCGCGAAACAGCGCGCCAAAGAATCCAAGAAGGGCGACGACTGAACCGCTGCTGACGCTGAGAAGGTAATGGCTGCTACATGCGGTCTGGTACCAGGAATTTGCGTCTCTCTATTGCCGCTGGTCGAGGTATAATCCCGCGGATTGCTTCCCTCTAAATAGAAACCGTTGGATGAAAGCGGTTCTCTGACCTGGCTGCTAAGTGCGGTGGAGAGAGGTGACTCATGTCGAGTCGCTCGTGGTTGTCCGCCATTACCTTGGCGGGAGTGTGGGTTGGCGGATGTGCCGGCGGCGGTTCGCCGCCACCACCGCAAATCAGCGTGAGTGTGACGCCGTCCTCGATTACCGTCCGAGCGGGCGATTCACAGCCATTCAGAGCCATCGTCACGGGCACTACAAACCAGTCTGTGACCTGGGCGGTAAATGACGCGCCCGGCGGCAGCCCGGCGACAGGTCTGATCACTGCCACTGGAATTTACACGCCGCCCGCTCAACTCCCCGTTCCAAATCAAGTCCGAATTACAGCAACGAGCGCGGCGGATACCAGCGCGAAATCTACGGCGCAAGTGACGCTCGCGAATCCGATTGCGCTTGTCAGTTTTGTCTATCCATCCACGGTAGTTTCCAATGCGCCGTTCGGCATCAGTATCATCGGCAGTAAATTTCTAAGTGGCGGTCAAGTTCTTCTCGGCACTACGCAGCTCACGACCACATTCGTGGATTCTTCTCATTTGACGGCAACAGGGACCGCACCAGCAGCGGGCGTGCTTAAACTGACGGTCGTCAACCCGACGCCGGATGGCGCGCCATCCTCAGCAGTGGCGGTGCCCGTCACGGTCGTAAACCAACGAGCTGCAGTGCGCTTCCTCGAACAGAGCACCTTCGGTCCCAGCGATGCGCAGCTTGCAGCCGTGGAAACCGGCGGAATGGAGAATTTTCTTACCGCGCAATTTCAAGCGCCCACGTCGGATGTCAATTACCCGGACATCCCGCCGGGAATGAACGACGTCCATCTGCTGTTCCCGACATTCTTCCAAAACGCTCTGAACGCGCAGGCCAGCTCCGACCAGTTGCGGCAGCGCGTGATGTTTGCCCTGAACCAGATATGGGTGGTATCCGGCAACAAAGTCGGGCAGCCGGAATTTTATGTGCCGTACCTGCGCGTGCTGACAAACGACGCGTTTGGCAACTACCGCGCGCTCATGGAAGACGTCACGCTCAATCCCGCCATGGGCCGTTATCTGGATATGCTGAACAATGCCAACCCGGATGTCGCCAATGGCATTCACGCCAACGAAAACTATGCGCGCGAATTCATGCAGCTATTCACCATCGGTCCCAACCTGCTCAATCCCGACGGCACCCCCCAGATCCAGAACGGCGCTTTCGTTCCTACTTATGCACAGGCTGACATTCAAGCGTTGGCTCGCGTGTTCACGGGTTGGACGTTTGCCCCTTCCGCAAATTGTGCCCAGTACCCTAACTATAATTCGAACGGCGGCAGCCCTATGGTGCCTTGCGACGCTTATCACGACATGGACGCTAAAACACTTCTGGGCGCGCCACTGCCGCCCGGGCAGACCGCTCAGCAGGATCTCAAGCTCGCGCTGGACACGATCTTCATGCACCCGAATCTGCCGCCTTTCGTTGGCAGGCGCATGATTCAGCATCTCGCTACCAGCAATCCCAGCCCAATGTATGTAACGCGCGTGGCCAGCGCATTCGCCAGTGGATCGTTTCCATCTCCATCCGGCGGCGCGCCGTTTGGCGACGGCAAACGGGGCAACATGCAGGCGCTCCTCGCGGCCGTTTTACTCGATCCGGAAGCACGGCGGGGAGACGATCCGAGTACCGAAAACCCGCTCGACGGACACTTGCGCGAGCCCGTTCTGTTCGTGACCAATGTCCTTCGCGCCTTCCACGCCACCACGGACGTCAACAACAGCATCGTCTATCTAGCTTTGGATATGGGAGGCGAATTCCTGTTCCTTTCTCCCAGCGTCTTCAATTTCTTTTCGCCGCTCTACGAGATTCCCGCGGCGGACTTTGTTACTCCACCAGCGTCCCCGCTCTCCGGGCCGGAGTTCCAAATCTTCACTTCCGCGAGCAGCCTCGCGCGCGTGAATGACATTGAAGGCGCGATCTTTTCCCCGTCTTTCGATGGCAGCACGCACATCGATCTCAGCGCCTACGCATCCCTGGCAGCCAACGACAATGATCTGGGAACCATGGTGGACGCCATGAACTTGCAACTCTTGCACGGCACCATGCCTCCAGCGATGAGGACAGCAATCCTCACTGCGGTGAGCGCGGTGCCCAATAGCGATCCAATGGGCCGGGCGCAAACGGCCGCCTACTTGATCGCTTCTTCGTCGCAATACCAGGTACAGAGGTAAGGAAAAGTCCGCGCCCGCGAAGGAGAGAGAGCATGCCACACACAAGACGGGATTTCATCCGTTTGAGCTGTTGTTCGGCGGCGACGTTGAGCACTCTTGCCGGCCTCGGCCGCTTCGGCATGATGTCCGCCCTGGCTGCGGGACCAACGTGCACCGGTTACAAGGCGCTCGTTTGCATCTTTCTTTTTGGCGGGAATGACTCGAACAACCTGATCGTCCCCACGGACAGCCGCTTTTCTCTATATAACTCGGCTCGAGGAAACCCATCTATGGGCGGGCTTGCTCTCACGCAGAATTCGCTTGTGCCGTTAAATTCGGCTGCCCCGGCAGTCACGTACGGCATGCACCCCTCTGCCAAGGAGCTTGCAGGCCTTTACAATTCCAATAATCTGGCAGTCCTGGCCAATGTCGGCACATTGATAAAACCTTTCACCAGCAAGACCGATTACATCAACAGAACTGTTCAGGCTCCCGACAATCTCTTTTCGCATTCCGACCAGCAGGATCAGTGGCAGACGGTGCAGTCGAGCGGCGTTCCCACCACTGGCTGGGCAGGCCGCATGGCGGATGTTATTAAGGCTGCTGGAAGCGGGAGCGGCTGCTACAACTCATCGTTTCCACCGATCCTCTCCGTCGCCGGCCAAACCATTTTCTGCACCGGTAACCAGACGCAGCCCTTCGCCATGATTCCGGGCGCCCCTCCGGGGCTCAATGATTTCGGAGACACCTCTGTACCGGGGCAGGCGCGCCTTGCCGCCCTCCAGCAGATCTTGACACTCGACAGCGGCATCTCGCTGGTCCAGCCCGCGAGCAACATCACTATCCTTACTATCGCGCAGAGCAAGTATCTGGCTAGCGCGCTGAAGAATGCGCACCAGCAGTTCACCAACCCATTCCCGACGACTCCCATCGGAGACCAGCTCAAGCAAGTCGCACAAGTCATCTCCGTGCAAAGTCAGCTCGGTGTGAATCGTCAGGTCTTTTTCTGCTCCCTAGGCGGCTTTGACACGCACAGCGAGCAGATCCCCATTCAGCAGAGCCTTTTGAGCCAAGTCAGCCCCGCCATGAAGGCCTTTTACGATGCCACAAACGAGTTGGGAGTGGCGAACACCGTGACCACGTTCACTCTCTCGGATTTCAGCCGCACGCTCCAGCCCGCCTCGAATGCCGGAAGTGACCATGCCTGGGGCAGCCACCAGCTGATCATGGGCGGCGCAGTGAAGGGCGGCGCAGTGAATAATGGTGGACTGTACGGCAAGTTCCCAGATCTCACATTAGGTGGGCCGGATGACGCCATCGGCAATGGCCGCTGGATTCCATCCACTTCGGTCGATCAATATGGCGCAACCCTGGCAAAGTGGTTCGGCCTCAGCAGTTCCGATATCGCCGGGATTTTCCCGAACCTGCAAAACTTCTCTACGACCGATCTGGGCTTCCTTCCCTAGAGGTCTGCTTCTGAAAAGTCGAAGATTGACCGGCTCGAATGATGGCCCTTATACTCTATATTCGCGCTGGACATGGATTTTGCTCCAGCGTGCCTCGAGTCATTCCGCGAGCAGTGCAGGAGCGAACTTTACCCTGAGCCTGTCGAAGGGTTACTTCGCTCTCCGGAATTTCCGAAATCAGCAAACTTTCTAGGGAGCCGTCGATTCCCGCCAGTCGGGATCGCACAAGACAATGAGCAGCGTCAAAGCGAGACGCGCATGAGAAACCTCCGCACCGGCTCCATCATCGATTACCGGTTTCGCGCGGAAGAATTTGTGGACCGCGCCATCCTTGACGAAGTCGAATTCGAGTACCTGTACAGCGAAGGCGACGATTTTCACTTCATGAATACCAAGAATTACGAACAGATGCAGATGAGCCGCGAGGAGCTGGGCGAAACCGTCTATTACCTGATTCCCAGCACCCTCGTGAAGGTGGAGTTTTTCGAGGAAAAAGCCATCGGCGTGGATTTGCCGGATACCATGGATATGAAAGTGGTCAAGACTGAGCCAACGCTGCAGAAGGCCACGGCCAGTGCGGTGATGAAGCCCGCAACGCTGGAGACCGGCCTGGTCGTCCAGGTGCCTCCGTTCGTGAACGAAGGCGACCGGATTAAGGTCGACACCTCGGAAGCACGTTATGTGCAACGCGTAGAATAGCTCTCAGTTTTTGGTTTGGGTTTTCGGTTTCGAATGCTACTGTTGTATTGCGAGTTTCTAATTTCTATTTTCTGATTTCTATTTTCTGATTTTCATTTCCGCCTCCGCAGCTAATTTCAGCGCAAGCCGGAATTAGAAGAGGCAGGACGGCGCCCCGGGTAAAACCGGGGCGCTTTTTATTTTTGCGGCATACGCAACTCGAAATTATTCAGTCAGCGCTGCGCTAGTGTTTTCCCGCCCACCCCGTCATGGTTTTTTCGCCGGCAGGATGCGCGCCGAAGACCCGGTCGAAGATGGCGTCCACATACCGCAATTGCCGCTGCAAATCGAAAGTGTGAGCAAGTGCCGTGGCATCAAGGTACTTGGCGATGCGCGCGTCCGCTGCGACGCGGTCGCGGAAGCTGCTCTCCGATTCCCACGCGGCCATGGCGTTTTCCTGCACCGCTTTGTATGCATCGTCGCGCGGCATGCCCTTCTCCACCAGGTCCTGCAGCAACTGCCCCGAGAATACCAGGCCGTGCGTGGATTCCAGGTTGCGCAACATCCGCTCCGGGAAAACCCGCATCTTGCACAGGACACCCGTCATCTTCTCAAGCATGTAGTCCACGAGAATCGTCGAGTCCGGAAGAATAATTCGTTCCACGGAGCTATGTGAAATGTCCCGCTCGTGCCAGAGACCTATATTTTCATAAGCCGCCAGCATGTTGGAGCGCACCAGTCGCGCGAGCCCGCAGATCTGTTCGCACGTGACCGGATTGCGCTTGTGCGGCATCGCGGAACTCCCGCGCTGTTCTCCGCCGAACGGCTCTTCGGCCTCGCGGACTTCGGTGCGCTGCAGATGCCGGATTTCCAGCGCGATTTTTTCCAGCGTGGCGGCGATCAGCGCCAGCGTGCTGAGGTAGTGCGCGTGCCGGTCGCGCTGAATCACCTGCGAAGCCACGGGCGCAACTTTCAGCCCGAGCTTCTTGCAGATGCGCTCTTCCATTTCCGGACCGAGGTGCGAAGCATTGCCGACGGCGCCGGAGATTTTTCCGACGGCCATCTGTCCTGCTGCGTCACGGAAGCGCGCGATGTTGCGCTGATTTTCCGCGAACCAGTTGGCGATTTTCAGGCCGAACGTAATCGGCTCGGCGTGCACGCCATGCGTGCGTCCGATTTGCGGTGTGTGGCGAAATTCATGCGCGCGGAGATCGAGCGCTTCCCCAAACAGCACGAGATTGCGCTCGATCAGCTTCGAAGCTTCGCGAATCTGGAGAGCTTGCGCGGTGTCCACGACGTCGTTCGAGGTCATTCCGTAGTGCAGCCACCGGGCCGCGGCAGGATCGCCGATCGATTCGCCCACCGCCATGGTGAACGCAATTACATCGTGCTTCACGCGCGCTTCAAGTTCCTGGATCCGCGCCACGTCGACCTTCGCGCGGGAGCGAATCGCCGCCGCCGCCTCATTCGGTACGTGGCCATTCTCGGCCAGCGTTTCTGTGGCGGCGAGTTCCACCTCCAGCCACTTAGCGAACTTATTTTCGTCGCTCCAAACGTGGCCCATCTCCGGGCGCGTGTAGCGTGGAATCAATGCCATCTCCTCAAGAGCAAGAACAGAAAATCGCGGAATCTTCAGGTCGTTGCTTTCTCCATGATACCGCAGATAAGGGTGCTGGCGGGGACTCGGGAAGCTCCCGCGGGTGTCCGGATTTGGGATGCGGAGTCGCGCAAGCGGGCGTTGGTGGATGGAAGAGCGCCTGAGAAGCGGCGATAAGCCGTTGGTGAAAAAGGGGTTGAGGGCGCTTACTGAGCGGTACCGGAAGTGCACCGAGTAAGGGTGCAGACCGTCTACTGGCTAGTTGTAGAATGTCGACACCCTTGGACAAGACTTTTGGCGGCGTCGCGACGTCAAAGGGACAGCAGTAGCAAACGCGCCGCCGTGGGGAGCAACGATGGTTGAGAAGAGAGCGCGGTACCAGAACCGGATCGAGCTGCTGCAGGGGACGCTGGACCTGCTAATCCTGCAAACGCTGCAATGGGGGCCGCAGCACGGCTACGGCATCAGCGTGGCCATCCGCAATCGCTCCGGCGAAACACTCCAGGTGGATACGGGTTCGCTCTATCCCGCATTGCACCGGCTGGAAAAGCAGAAATGGATCAAAGCGGAATGGAAGACTTCCGAGAATAATCAGCGGGCAAAGTTTTACCGGCTGACGGCCACCGGGAAGAAGCAATTGAGCAAGGAACGTTCCAAGTGGGCGCAGCTCTCCGATGCGATTGCAGGTGTACTAAGTCCCTTTGAAAGGTAGTACGCGCCATGAACTTTCTTTGGTGGAGACGCAAACAGCAAGAGCGCGAGCTGGACGAGGAAGTGCGGAGACATCTGGAGATGGCGGCCAAAGAGCGCGTGGAGCGAGGCGAAGACAAGCGAGAAGCCGAACGAGCCGCGCGGCGCGAATTTGGAAATGTGGGATTGGTGAAGGAAGTCACGCAGGACGTTTGGGGGTGGAGATGGCTGAGAGACATCGCTGACGATGCGCGTTACGGGTTGAGGATCCTGCTCAAGAATCCGGGATTCACGACCGTTGCCGTTCTGTCACTGGCACTTGGCATCGGGGCAACTACAGCAGTGTTCAGCGTGGTTTACGGCGTCCTGGTGAACCCGTATCCGTATGCCAATTCAGACCGCATGGTGCACCTGGCGGTCCACGACAACGCAGGAAATCGCCGTTTCGTAAACCTCAACGGACCGCAATTGCAACAGCTTCGGCAGGCCAGAGCCGTCGAGAGCGCTGCTGGCATGGAAGGATGGAACCTCACCACGACCGAGGGCGATCTTCCTGAAGACGTCCAGGGTGTGTATTTCACTTCCAACGCCTTCAACTTTTTTGGCGTGCCCCTGCTGCTGGGGCGCGGGCTGCTGCCATCGGATGCGCCCGAGGGCCAGGACCCGGAGAATGTAGCCGTTCTGGGTTATCAGTTCTGGCAGAGACACTTCAACGGCGATCCCGGCATTGTCGGCAAGAAAATCCAGCTGGTTCGCAAGAACTACGAAATCGTGGGCGTAGTCCGGCCGCGATTTACCTGGGGCGACGCCGAAGTTTATCTGCCGCTCAAGCTCACGGCCGATCCCGTGCGCACTCTTTTCATCATGACCCGGCTTAAACCGGGAGTCTCGCGCGCCGCGGCAAATGCAGAGTTCCAGTCGCTATTCGAACAATTTGCAAAGCAGACTCCGACCCACTTCCCTGAGCACTTCCGCGTGACGCTCGAAGGTTTGAACGACCAGTTTGTAACTAGGATTGGCGGAATATTGTTCCTGCTGCTCGCTGCCGTGACTTTGTTGCTGCTGATCGGCTGCGGAAATGTTTCGATTCTGCTGTTGGCCCGAGCCACGGGGCGCCAGCACGAGATGGCAGTGCGTTCGGCGATTGGCGCTGAGCGCTCTCGCATCTTGCGGCAGTTGCTCACGGAAGCTCTGATGCTGTCCTTCACCGGGGCGGTCATTGGCGTGGCGTTGGCAAATAGCCTGGTGAAGCTCATCGTCAATTGGCTCCCGGAATTCTCTTTCCCCCATGAAGCCGCCATCAGCATCAATCTGCCGGTTTTGTATTTCAGCGTTGGTCTTGCGCTTCTGACCGGCATCGTCTTCGGCATCTCTCCAGCTCTTCAATCCGCGCGTCCGGATGTAGCTCAGGTGATGCAAGCGACTACGCGCAAAATGACCGCCGGACTTCATGGCCGCCGGACTCACAGCGTCCTGATTGCAGGCCAGATTGCCCTGACGCTTCTGTTGCTCGCGGGGGCTGGCGTTGCGATGCAAGGCTTCGTGCGCATGATGCGCGTCAATCTCGGCTATGACCCGCACAACACGATGTCAGTGGGAATCCCGGTGCATGACAACACCTACACCACGTGGGAAGCCCGGAGAACGTACTTCAATCAGCTCCTGCAGAAGGTCGCTGCTATGCCGGAAGTCGTTTCCGCCGGACTTTCGACCAATGCCACCCCGCCAAGCAGTGGCTGGGAACAGCGCTTCGAGATTTCCGGCAAGCCGATCGCGGAACAACAGAGGGCGCGCATCAACTTCATCAGCTCCGAGTATTTCACCGTACTTCATATCCCGTTGCTGCAAGGAAGATTCTGGGATGAAACCGAGACGATGCACGGCTCCAAGCTCGCCCTGATTAATCAAACGCTGGCTCGCCAATATTTTCCGAACGGTGATGCGATTGGCAGCGAGATCCGCATGCCCCAACTGAAGGGCGAGCCTCCTTTTTCGCTCGCGGTTGCCGGGAGCGACAGTTGGTTTCAAGTGGTTGGCATCGTCGGCGATTCTCGCAATGACGGCTTGCGCGATCCCACCAAGCCCGCCGTGTATGTACCGTACACGATTCGGATGCCGGTCTGGACCCAGATCCTCGTTCGAACCAGGGTCCCGCCGCTCACCGTGCTACGCGCTGTCCGCGAACAGATTCATACGGTTGATCCTGACCAGCAATCCATAAGAGACGTTCGCGATCTCAATGGCTGGATCACCACGCAGCAGGAATGGCAGCAGGGACATCTCGTAGCGACCCTGTTTGCGGGATTTGCCTTGCTCGCGCTGGCGCTGGCCGCAACTGGACTCTACAGCGTGATTTCCTACACTGTCGCTCAACGAACAGGTGAATTCGGTATCCGCATGGCGCTGGGGGCGGGGCGCAAAGATGTTCTGCTGATGGTGTTTCGCTCGGCGGCGATGAGCGTAGCGGGCGGCGTTCTAACGGGAGTAGTGCTAACGATCACTCTCAATCGTGTGCTCGCGCGTTGGATTCAGGGCAGCTCACTCGATGCGCTGGTCCTTGTAGGTGTGATCCTGTTGTTGGTCGCGACTTCCGGCTTGTCATGCCTCATCCCTGCGCGAAGAGCGTCGTCGGTAGATCCAATCGTGGCGCTTCGGTACGAATAGAAATTGGATATCAGAAGAAGAGGTGCAGCGATGAGCTGGATGAACAGACTCTTCGGCAGGCAAAAGCAGGAAAAAGAACTTGAAGAAGAAGTGCGCACCCACCTCGAAATGGCAGCAAAAGAGCGCGTGGAACGCGGCGAGCCTGCAAGAGAAGCGGAGCGCGCGGTGCGCCGGGAATTCGGAAATGTGGGATTGGTGAAGGAGGTCACGCGGGACGTGTGGGGCTGGGGCTCATTCGAACGCCTCATGCAAGACCTCCGTTTTGGTATGCGCACGCTTGCGAAATCGCCCGGTTTTGCCGCCGTGGCGATTCTGACGATGACCCTGGGAATCGGCGCCAACACGGCACTGTTTTCCGTCGTCAACGGAATTCTCCTGAATCCCCTGCCCTATCCCGACCCGGACCAACTCGTGACTCTCGCGGAGAGCAAACCGAACTTTGACAGCGGCTCCATCTCCTTCCCGAACTTTCGCGACTGGCGAAAAGACAACCGCACGTTCTCCATGATGGGCATTTCTCGAAGCTACTCCTACAGTGTGACGGGCAGAGGCGAAGCGGAACAAGTAACCGCGGAATTCATTTCTTCAGACTACCTTGCCGTACTCGGCGTCAAGCCGGTGATAGGGCGCCTGTTTGCCGATGGCGAAGACGAGATCCGCGCCAGCCCCATCGTACTGATCGGCGAAGGATTCTGGAATCGCAAGTTCGGCGCCGCTCCGGACATCGTGGGACAAGGACTCACTCTCGACGGGAAAACCTTCACCATCGTTGGTGTGGTCCCCGCAAGTTTTAAGCTGCAAGTCTCGGGCTTCCGTCCCAGCGACGTGTACGCCCCCATTGGTCAGTGGACAAATCCCATTCTTAACCTCAGAACGGCGGGGCTCGGATTTCACGGAGTGGGCCGGCTAAAGCCCGGTGTGACCATTCAGCAGGCGCGGGCCGACATGAAGCGTGTGACAGGAGATTTGGCTGCCGCGTATCCGGACGCCGACACGGGAATCGGCGCGACCCTTATGCCACTCAAAGAACAGATGGTTGGCAGCTTGCGTCCGCTTCTGCTCGTTCTGCTCGCGGCGGTTGGGCTTGTGCTCCTGATCGCGTGCGTGAACGTGGCCAACCTGCTTATGGCCCGCGCAACGGGACGAACACGCGAATTCGCGGTGCGCGCCGCGCTCGGCGCAGACAGGGGAAGAATCGTCCGCCAGTTGCTGACGGAGAGCATGTTGTTCGCCCTCGCTGGAGGAGGACTCGGCTTGCTTCTGGCGGCCTGGGGCACGAAACTGGCGCTGCGGAATTTACCTTCCGCGTTGCCGCGCGCAAACGAGATCGGCCTGGACCTCCGCGTTTTGCTGTTCACCATGGGCGCCTCGCTGCTCTGCGGGATTCTGTTCGGACTGGTCCCGGCGCTCAGGACTTCGAAACCGAACCTGCACGATACGCTGAAAGAAGGCGGCCGGGGAGCCAGCGGCGGGAAACACCGGGCGCAGGGAGTTTTTGTTGTTTCGGAAATGGCCATGGCGTTGGTGCTCCTGATCGCAGCGGGATTGATGATTCGCAGTTTGAGCGCTCTGTGGAACGTGAACCCCGGCTTCGACTCTCACAACGTTTTGTCGTTTGGCGTGGCCCTGGCCCCTTCCACGAAGGCCACAAGCCCGGACGCGGTTCGCGCGCAACTCCGGGAAGTCCAAAGCACGCTGGCATCGACTCCGGGAGTGCAGGCGGCTTCGCTCTCCTGGGGAGCGCTGCCGCTCGGTGGTGACGATGAAGATCTCTTCTACCTCGAAGGCCAGCCCAAGCCTGCCAGCGAGAACGACATGAGCTGGGCGATCAGTTATGTCGTGCAACAGGATTATTTGAAGGTCATGCAAATTCCTCTCCAGCGCGGACGTTTCCTTACCGCTCAAGACAATGAACGCTCGTCGCATGTCATCGTGATTGATGACTTCTTCGCGCGGAAATTCTTTGGGGATCAGGATCCGATTGGAAAACGCGTGATTCTAAATAGTAAAGGAGGAGGTGTAGCGGAGATCGTCGGCGTCGTCGGGCACGTCAAGCAGTGGGGACTCGATTCCGACGACAAACAATCGCTTCGCGCACAACTCTATTTCCCCTTCATGCAGCTCCCCGACGCCGCCATGCAACCTTCATCCTGGAGCGGCACGGGAGTCTTGGTGCGCTTCGAAGGAGATGCGCATGCAGTTGCGACGGCAATCCGCTCTGGGCTGAAAGGGATGAGCGGCGAGCAAGTGATGTACAGCGTGCAGACCATGGAAGAAATCATCGCGGAAACGCTCGCGGAACGCCGCGTCTCCATGATCGTGCTGGGTGCCTTCGCAGCGCTGGCATTGGGGCTCGCAACCATCGGAACCTACGGCGTCATTTCCTACCTGGTCGGCCAGCGCACTCACGAGATCGGTATCCGCATGGCGCTTGGGGCAAAGCAAGGCGATGTGATGGGGCTGGTCTTGCGCGACGGCCTGAAGATGACCGCGCTCGGCGTAGTCCTCGGGTTAATCGCCGCGGTTGGACTGACCCGTCTCATGGCCAATTTGCTCTTCGGAGTGAGCGCCACTGATCCGTTGACCTTTGCAAGTGTGGCCGTGGTTTTAACTATCGTTGCACTTATCGCTTGCTATATACCGGCGCGGCGTGCCATGAAGGTCGATCCTATCGTAGCCTTGCGCTACGAGTAGGGGAACGATGCATCGTGCCCTCTTTCCTTTTGACCTCGTCGTTCCTCCTTGTCTAATCCGCTGTCTGCGCTATGTTGTTGACCCATAAGGCGCTACCAGCGACCTAACCGCAAACGCCAAATCCTGTCTAATGAATCGGATGCCACAAAGCATCGAGAGCGCCCAGGCCATCGCAGCTAGCGACGCCCTCGCCGTCGAGCGCACGCTCGCGGGCGAGCGCGATGCCTTCCGCGTTCTCGTCGAGCGGCACAGCCACAACGTGTTCCGGCTGGCCTTTCGCATGACCAGGAATCAGCACGACGCGGAAGAAATCGTCCAGGAGGCTTTTTTGCGCGCGTATCAAAAACTCGGGCAATTCGCGGCACGCGCAAACTTCGGAACGTGGGTTTACCGTATTGCCGCCAACTACGCGATTGACCGCATGCGCCAGAAACAAAAGGAAGATGCGCGCCGGCAAGCCCCTGGCCGGCAAGACGCGGACGGCATCGAAGACGATCCCGTGAGCCGCGTTCCCGATGCGGCGCCGACACCGGAGCGCCTGACGCAGAGCATCGAGCTGCGCAAGCAAATGGAACACGCGCTGGCGGCTCTCTCCCATGCCGAACGCACCGCCTTCGTGATGCGCCACTGGGAAGGATGCGGCATTGAGGAAATTGCAGCCGTCCTGAAATTGAATTCGAGCGCGGCGAAGAACACCGTTTTTCGCGCGGTGCAGAAGCTGCGGCTTGCGCTGCAACCCTTGGTCGGAACAAGAACGCAAGCGCGAGCCATGGGAACGGAATCATGAAACACATGACCGAACAAGAATTGATTGCATATCGCGAGGGCGTCGTCGAGCGGCGCGCCGCAGTCTCAGAACATCTCGCCGCCTGCCACGAGTGTCGCGAGGAGCTCGAGCGCCTCGAAGCGGTCCTCGCCGCTCTCGATACCCTGCCTGTCCCGCATCCCGGCGTGGACTACGGCCGCCGCGTTTGGCAGCAGATTGCTTCGCGGTTGCCGGAGAAACCGGAAGCCTGGTGGCGTGTGTGGTTCCAGCCGCGGCGGCTTGCCGTGATCGGAACGGTCGCCGCGCTCATCATCGCGGCCTTCGTTGCCGGGAGAGTCACAAAACGGGGCCCTGACAAAGACAACATCGCCAGCACCGCGCAGGTGCGGGAGCGCATCCTGATCGTCGCCGTCGGCGAACACCTGGGCCATTCCGAGCGAATGCTCGTGGAGCTTTCGAACGCGATGCCGGCAACCCCCGGGCAGAAGCAAGTGAATATCTCCGCCGAGCAGCGGCGCGCGGAAGATTTGCTCCAGGAAAACCGCCTGTATCGCCAGACCGCGCTGCAAGAGGGTGATACCGGGCTTGCCAGCACGCTCGACGAACTGGAGCGCGTACTCCTGGACGTTGCCCATAGTCCGGACGAAGTCACCCCGAAGCAACTCGAAGCCATCCGTAAAAAGATCGAAGCGCGAGGAATTTTGTTCAAAGTCCGGGTGGTCGGCAAGGAATTGCAACAACGGCAAGAGGCCGCACAGCCTGCGCCGGCGCAGAACGATTCCACGAAAAGAGAGAGGAACAAAGTATGACCATCGGAAACTCATCGAGACCCAGCGGCCTGGTCTGGCTCGCCATGACGGCGCTGCTGCTGGCGCCGGCAGGTGCACACGCGCATCGCCTCACGACAACGAACCTGCAAGCCGCGGACTCTCTCCAGGACCGTCAAGACCTCCAGGATAAAGAACAGGAGCGGCGTGACCGCGAACAAGAAGCGCGCGACCGGGAGCAGGAGAGACGGGATCGCGAAGAGGAAGCGCGCGACCGTGCGCAAGAAAGGCTGGACCGGCTCCAGGAATTGTACGACGACGGCAGCGAGGACCTGGACGAGAATCGCTACGACCAGGCTGAATCGAAATTCAAGCAGCTCGCGGACATGAACGGCCCACAGACAGATGCAGCGCTCTATTGGAAGGCCTATGCGCAGAACAAGCAGGGAAAGCGAGAAGCCGCTGTGACCACCATCGCGGACTTCAAGCGGCGTTTCCCACAAAGCCGCTGGCTCAAAGATGTCAACGCCCTGGAAATCGAAGTGCGGCAAGGCACGGGAAATCCGTCGCATCCGGAGAATCAGAGCGATTGCGATCTGAAGATGCTCGCGATCCAGGGTTTGATGAACAACGATCCGGAACGCGCTGTGCCTCTGCTGAAAAAGGTGCTGAATGGCGCTACATGTCCAAAGGAAAAATCCAAAGCGCTCTTCGTAATGGCGCAGAGCGGCTCGCCGCAATCACGCGAAATTCTCGGAAGAATCGCGCGCGGGCAGAGCAATCCCGAGTTGCAGCGCAAAGCGGTCGAATATCTGGGAATCTTCGGTGGCGCTGAATCGCGCAAGACACTTGCCGAGGTGTACGCCTCGAGCAGCGACGCTTCCGTGAAGCACGCCATTCTTCGCAGCTACATGATCGGCGGCGATCACGAGCGTCTTTTCGCCGCGGCCAAGGGTGAGAAAGATGAGTCGCTGCGCCGCGAGGCCATCCGTCAGCTCGGCTTGGTCCACGGTACGAGCGAATTGGAGCAGTTGTACCAGACGGAGACTTCCTCGGATGTCCGCCGGGAAATTCTGCAGGCTTTCTTTCTCGCGGGCGACTCCGCCAAGCTCCTGCAGGCCGCGCAATCGGAAAAAGATCCGGAGCTGCGTCGGGCCGCGATCCGCAACCTGGGACTCGTTCATTCGAACGATTCCGGCAAGGCCCTGCAGTCCATTTATGCCAAAGAAACAGACCGCGAAGTGCGCGAAGAAGTGTTGAACGCATTCTTCCTGCAAGGCAATGCCTCCGCCCTCGTGGCAATTGCACGCGCTGAAAAGGATCCCGAACTAAAAAAAGCCGCGGTGCAGAAACTTTCGCTCATGCATTCGAAAGAAGGCACCGATTACCTGATGGAACTTCTCCAAAAGTGAGGCCTCTTATGCAAACTCTGCGAACCATTCGAATCGGACAATTCCTGCTTGGAGCGATGCTCTTCGCCCTGGCGGTGCACGCCGCGCAGCGCACCGCCGAAATGCCCCGCCTCGAAAACGCCAAGGTCGAAACGCGCCCTGTGACGGGAAGTCTCGAAGCAACAGTCCGCGAACTAGCGGGAAAGGCCGAGAAGCCCGAGTGGATCGGTTACAGCGTCGATCAAATTGCCGGCGAGCGCAGCGTCTGCTGCGGCAATTATCATGACGGCGAAGGCTGCGGAACCTGCAACCTCGAGAAAGATCATGATGGCACGACGACCACCACGCAGAAAACCGGAACCGTAAAGCTCGAAGGAGCGCGGCAACTCGTCGTGCTCTTTCGCCTGGAAGCAAAGCAGGTCATGCGCATACGCGTTGCGTCCGAAGATTGCACTCTAGACGCGGGTGGATTACCGTTCGTCTGGCTGACCGGTGTGAAACCCGCGGAGAGCGTCGCGCTTCTTGAGACCTACGTGCGCGGCGCGCATTTCGAGGAGCACGGAAACCACGGCCTCGGCCATGGAGCTTTGACGGCCATTGCGCTCCATGTCGACCCATCCGCTGACCGCGCGTTCGAATCGTTCATCAAGCCCGACCAACCCGAGGGCCTGCGCCGCCAGGCCGCCTTCTGGCTGGGCGCCGCACGCGGCAAACCCGGACTTACTGCGTTGCAGCGCATGGCAAAAAACGATCCGAGCCCCGAGGTGCGCGCACACGTGGCCTTC